>MDTF01002110.1_pt1 | contig 10227 bp, 1 predicted proteins | sample 811191 | NCBI WGS metagenome assembly MDTF01 (sample SAMN05326649, study PRJNA326480) | marine metagenome | isolation source: seawater | place: Southern Ocean | collected 2011 | reverse complement strand
GCGGCAAAGGCGGCAAAGGCGGTAAGGGAACCGGCAACGCGCGCCGGACCATCAGTACCGATGCATGTGGTGACCACAAGCGCGGCAACTGCAAGCGCGGCGACATGTGCAAATTCACCCATGTAAGCATAAAACGGTGTATTAAAGGGCTGAGCACTGAGGTGAAAAAAAGAGCACACACACAAAATGAATTGAAACACACGCTACCCATTGTAATACACACTGAGTCCAACATAATGACACACACAAACACTCTCACCGTCACAGCAGTAAACAGGCGAAGATCAGAACGAGGGGAGCATGACAGCCGAAGAGCTGAAAGCGTGATACGTGATAGCATCGATCAACATTATGGGTCTGCAACGTACCACACAAACACCCCTATCGTCACAGCAGTAAAAAGACGATCACCAGAACGAGGGGAGCGTGAGAGCATTGAATTAATAAATAGGCGTAGAGCCGAAATTGGGGAACGTGAGAGCATCGATCAGCATTATGGGTCTGCAACGTACCGTGCCACAGCTATAAAAAGCGAGGACATAACCCCAGTAAAAAGACAAAAATGTAAAAGACAACAAACATTTCGCACACCGACACTGAACCCTCCCCTAGAACAGATGTTGATTGTCGGTGTTACAAATTGCATAACCACAATGTGTCTGCTCCTGCTCCTGTGTTCCCTTCCAACGCTTACGAGGCTCAAATCCCGCCCACCCGTTCAGTCAAAAAGGACACAAATTAGGATCCGAAAAAATGTTAGTTGGTGCCGCATCATAAACTCCAACCGAGACGTGCTCGTGCTTAGCCTCCTTGGGGCCGCATGCCTCCCCGTTGCCCACGCGGCCGATAGCGTAGCAACCCCAGGGCACGCCGCTCCGCTCTTAACCACCATAGCCGCGGGGATAGCAGCAGCAGCCACATCAGCACTCGCCGCTCACATGGGCGCGGAAACTGATGACGAAGACGCTGATACACATGAAGTAGCAAATCTACATGTAGACCCCCACCTCGAGACAAAGGAAGAAAACGCAGACGATGATAAAGAAACCAAGGAAGAACGTGACCCATCCGCAGAGGGTAGCGAACCATCCCCAGCGGGCATGCCATGCGGCACATGCGGCATCACCCGCGCACCCACGGCGTTCACCCTCGACCAAATGAACCGCGGCGACGAAGGTCGGTGCAACACGTGCGTACTAGGGCGCGCCGCCGTCATACAGGACAGTGCGTGGCTCGGGGACCCCATGGGTGCCCCAGGGTTCGAAAAAATGTATCTCAAACACGCGAGGTACAAGAAAAAGAAACGGACACGCCGAGCAACACACGCACGCCAGCAACACGCAGAAGGTTTCCTAGCACACTTTAAGAACGTAAATGGAGCCGATCTACTTGGGACCGGGGTAATCCACTCGATTCTTGAGGCGATACTCGACCACCAGTATGATGTACTATGCCTCGTTGACATAAAGGCAAATGGCAGGCCCCTAACTGGATTCACCGCGGCACAGGTACAGCAAGTAATAACAACGTGGTCATCCATGGGAACATCGAGGGACGCCTGCCCATTCCATGCTAAGATGGCATTTGACGAATCAGGCGTGCTCACAGGGGCCGGTGGAGTTATACTCATCTACCGTAAACAACTCAGGCTACCTGCGTTTACCGCGGACCCGCACGGGCGATGGCTTAGCGCCGAATTCATTGGAAGGAAAAACAAAGCACTACACGTAATAGGCGCATACGCTTTCCCCACAGCCTTTTCCACCCTCAACGCTGCAAACAGGATCATTGCTGAATCCATGAACGATAACATAACACAGAGGATGTTACACTTACCCCTCCCTCCGCGCAAACGACCCAACAGCTCACTATGCAAAGAAAGTCGACAGGGTTTCCCCCTACTAATGGCAGATACCAATAGCACTTTCGACAACCGTGACAGAGCACAAGGCGAACAGCGCACGGGAACAAACAATAAATGGCCCGCACGGGAGCGTGCGCTCAGCGCCGAAAAAGGCACTGTGGACATCCCGTATAAACCAAAGACAAAAAAATATGGTACAAACGGCCAGGACGGACCAGGGTCACTCGCTTGGGAACTCAAGCACAATGGAATTGTGTCTGTACTAAGACACGTACACCCAAACCACACAGGCAAAGGCCGCGACCAACTATGCACGTACCGACTTTCAAAAGCAAACACGAGCACACGCTGGTCCCTCATTGACCACATCTGTATTCAAAATACAAAAGCTGCCTCCAAGGTCAACTCCGTAGGAATAGATGCAGGCAACACGATGATCCCGGGGTCAGACCACCATGGAATATCGATCTCCCTTAAATTCAAACAAATATTTGGGGATACCAAGAGGAACATGTACATGCGCCCGCCCAGTGTAATGCCCGCACCAGAGATACCAAAATTCACGCCCACTGAAATACAAATAATCACCACGCATATTACCACAAACACAGAGTGGCAGTCGCAGCTCAAAAAGGCATCCGAAGCTGCCCTTAACCCAGACCTCGATGCGGAATCAGCACGGGGGAAAATAACGGAGCTGTGGTTCGAAATTTGTAAGGTGTACCAACAAGCGTGGGAGTCAATAATAGCAAAACGCAACTCACAATCAACCACGCATCGAGCACGACGCCATGCACCACAGAAGCACCTGTCGGCGTTGCGAGCGCTCACCCGAACACTTTTCGATCGCACACGTGGCAGCCTCGCTGCGGCTGTCCTCGACCGCAAACCGGCACAACTTGACAGCATACTGACTCGAACTCATGAAGCCTGGTTGACACTCCATAACGTTTTCGAACGATATGGATTCAAACTGAACGCCCCTCCCAAACTCGCCTCCAGTGGAAAGCAGTCGCTGGCAGCAGTGGAGCAAAAGTACCACACAACTGCCATGTGGCTCTCAACAAATGAGGTATTATACCACGATGCAATATTTGCGCTCCGCGATCGAGTACGAGCCCTTGATCAGCGAGCGCACGCAAAGTGGCTAGGAACTCGGCAATCCGATTTCCGCTGCAAACAACGCCGGTTCCTAGACTCAACGTTTGCCCGCGCTGTTGACGCCGTTGACCTGGATTACATTAGCGTCGATCCGAATCCTGAACACCCATCTGGCATCATTGACGACCCAACTCAAGTCAAAGAAGCCGTTGGAAAATTCTTCCACGACTGGATGGAACACACATCGTGCCCAAATGACACTGATGAATGCTCCCACCCTGCCCCTGCCAAGAAGTGTAAACCACCCAGGCTCGGGGGAAAGTGGGTAGAGTCGTTTAAGGATGAAACAACACGAAACCGAACCGCCTACCGAACAGTAGGTCAGGAGGATGCATCGCGGCTAACAGGACAAGCACAAGCCGCGCATCGAATGGCCCAAACAAAGTCAAATATCCAAGACCATTGGGCGGACGACGTCATGGCACCATGGTCATCGATGCAGGTCCAAGACACGGCACGGGCAGCAGGAATAAAAGACACACGGGCCGGCATCAGTGGGATCACCGCACGACTCATCAGAGACAGCCCCCCAGCACTCCTACAAGGGTATGCAGACATGTTCAATGCCATCCAACTCCATTGGGTCGTACCCGACCCAATGAAAATAGGGTTAATTCACCTTTTGCGAAAGGACCCCAACAAACCAACCATGGCACATGCACGGCCTATCACATTGCTTGAATGCCCCCTCAAAATGTATACAAAAGGGTTGCAAGACCGCCTGCAACACGCCCTCCAGAGACACGAAGACGATCATGGACCAGTCCTCGAAACATCACAATACGGAGCTCTATTCAACCGCAATGCTACCAATGCCTTGTGGTCATTCACAAACGCACTCGAGGATGCAAATGAACATGGCAAGGAAGCCCACATGCTCGCATGCGATGTCAGTCACGCGTATGACAACGCTGAACACTGGGCACTTGAGGTCAGCGCGCGCCACCTAAAGCTCCCTGAGGGATTCATACGTGTCCTCGCGGACATGGACACGCAGGCGCGGTCACGAGTTATAACACAGCATGGAAATAGCCCCGATTTCCTGTGCGAAAGAGGCGTTCGGCAAGGTGATAGCCTTAGCCCCACACGGTACTTAATCTTCATCGATGGTCTCCTCGAAGAATTTGCACGAGGTCAAGACCCTTACGTATTTGGCAAACACATAAACACTGACAACAATGGTGGCGATGAGGATAACGACGAACCACACGGGGAGTCTAAAAGTAACGGAGGTCAGGCACAGCAGCCTACAGACGCACCGCAGACGCAAGGCCAAGCATTCGTCGACGATCTAATCCCAATCAGCGCCACGTTTGAAGGCATCAAGGAGCGCGCAGAAGCTCTAACGACGTTCCTGCAGGTTAATGCAGGATGTTTAAATGCGGGGAAAACGTTCCATATAAGCCTTAACACGAAAGGAGCCCAAAACATAATAACAGTGCCGACATGGAGCCGCACACACAAACGATACCTCCCCACAGACCTAACAGAGGTAGATGAACACACTCCATTCAGATACCTAGGAGTGTGGCTCACAGCACGACTAAGCTTCAAGAAACAGCACACAAACCTAACGAAGGGGCTGCAGAGAATGCTCACCACAATTACATCCTCACCTCTCACACCTGAAATGCTCGTGTATGTGATTAATACGGTGATAATACCAAGAATGCTCTTCGCCATACAGGTAACACACCCCAAAGACGCCTTACTGGACGAATGGGACCAAACCATACAAAAGGCGTGTCGACGACACCTCGAAACTAAAGTACTATTACCGATCACGGCCGACCCGCTGTACCGGCCTGTTGAAGAACTCGGACTAGGACTAGCATCAATAAAGGAAAAGCTCTACCAGAGACAATTACAAAACCTTACTGTAGCACTGAACTCAACACACCCACAGCTTGGCCCAACCACACGGCATCGCTGGCATAATGCAGCCCCCGATGCACCATCGCTAGTCCGGCGCATAGCGAACGGACTTCAGAAGATCAACATACAAATCAAGTGGCGAAACGATGAAGGCCCACACAACATTGGAACCGATGCCATAAATGAACTAGAAAAAGGCGCTAAATTCTCCTCTTCCGCACCTCAGAACATAATAGTCGAGGGCACTAACCTCGGCGGCCCACCAGCAGTACCACAACCGCCGCCAGAAGGATACTGGATATTCGCTAGCGACGGCGCACTAGACCCAGCCACAAACCTTGGAGGAGCTGCACTTGTGTGTGTTTCACGCCCAGACAACACAGAGTGGGGGGGGCACGAAGTGGTGGAACCAACCAATGAAGGATGTCCCATCTACAACAGTGAAAATTACAACAGGTTCGAGGTAAGGCGGTGGCAACTACGGTGCCCCACAATTACTGAGTGGCCGATATCACTACCAGAAGCTTGGCCACTGCTCCAAAGTCTCGCAACCACACCCAAGGATGCACACATCATCTTGTACACTGACAGCCTCTGCACAATACAAACATACAACAAATTAGTACAGCGACTGAAAGGCCCTGTCTCGGATATGGACTGGACCAAAATCACAGACAGATGGATATGGCAGTCCGCAATCCTCCCACTTGCAAGAGAAAGGGAACAGCAAGGCGGAACTATCACCCTGCGACACGTGCGATCTCACATACGTGAGAAAGGGTTAACCCAAGAGCCCGGATACACTGTTATCAATGAAACGGCAGATGAATGGGCAGGCAAAGGGGCCACAGCCGTTGGCCACCGCATTAATCTGCAAAGCCTCATCGACGCAACTGCACCAACATACCATGTAACCAACAATGACGTAGTTGTACGCGACCGCATTGCCGTTATCGCAAAAGGAATATTTGCGGAAATCAGAACTAAGGATACAAGGAAGAGTCAGTCTACCGGAACCATCCTGGAACACGCCGATGCCATCGACGCATCCGCAACACGAGGAGCCCTCGACTGGAGCTGGGCAACACACACAGCAACTAGTCCGTCAAATTCGTTTCAGGTGCAGGCATTCGCATACATTCTACGATATGGCCTGCTCCCCACTACCCACAACTTGACACACGACTGGGCATGGAGCCGCCGTGGAGAAGATTTCTCCTGGCTTAAAAAACAACTTGAGGAAGAGGCAAACATATGCAATCTCCCCACAGATCGCCGTTTACGAAAAAGAGACGGAGGCGCGGATGACAGGTGCCAAGTATGCATGCAAAGCGCGTGCACGGTACCACATGCGCTCCAAAGCTGCCCACAAACACTACAACAACGAAAAAACGCAACCATGAACCTAGCACGACTCGTGGAAGGGATCGGATACCCTGGAATAACAGCAGGCCAAGCTGAACCCTCGATTCACTTCACGGATGAACACGAATTCCAAGTGCATCTAACGCATCAGACCAACTGTAAACCAAATGTGACGGGCAAAGGCGTACGACAAATATCATTCCCCGACCCTACTCGTATTGGGAAAACCATCACGATGCGAGCAGACATATACTGGCACCTGTGGAAAACAGCCCATAACAATCATGACACGATAGAAGGTGTCATCGCACAAGTCGCTCATGACTTCAACACCGCAATGGAGGGGGCCAAAGCGGACGCAGCCGTGGGCACACAACACGCCAGCGAGTACAACCAGCAACCACTTCGAATCCCGCTTGGCCTCGAACGATGGATCAGAGACAGCCTACACATTACAGCGACAACCTGCATGAGCAAATGCATCACACATACAACAAACACTTTCCCAACAACGCTTACAGCTATTGGTGGGGCAGGAACATGGGATGCATGCTTCAAGAAAGTCATCATGGGAAGGAAGCAATTACAACATGAACCGATTTTCATCAACGCGGCGCATCTCAACGAACACGAACTTAAGAAACTGTGCACTCTCGCGGGAAACGCAGTGAAGCACGCACCAGCACATAAGCCAGTACGAATCATAGCACTCTTGCCTGACAACAAAGAAGTCATGAAAGTAGTAACGGGGAAAACGCAAGGAGCTATCATCCTCAAAATCCCAACAGGCCGATTCCCAAAAGTTCGCGGTATCGCATGGCTCACCGGACACGCGAGACCGTCGCGAGACACAACCTGGTGTGCAGGGCGCGGCCTACGACTAGTCGTCTGGGAAAATACAGCCGCCATGAAGAAGCTGACAATCAACGAAAACACCGCACATCACCTACAGAATGTGTGCTGCGCTGAGATGGCAGGGGGCTCAACGCATATGTCGTTTCAGTGGCCACATAAAATGGCAGCCGATCTAACAGTCAGCAACAAGATACCGGAAAAACCAGTGATCATGAGACAGCGTCTCCGCCCACTCCGCAGCCTCCACAGGTGGCTCGTAGAACCACTCAACATAGGGCTAGATGAAGACACGTGTTATGGCAACAGCTCACAGCCAATTCCTCTGCTTGAAATCCATGAAGATGATATGCATGTCATAAACGCTGCAGCAGCAGCACCACGAGGACTCAGACGTCATCTCGAAGAACACTTTGGAACAACATCTGCCAAACACGACGCACGATCCATAGTCGCCGCCCTTGCAGCAACACACCTTCACACGTGGAACCACTATGAGAAGCTACAAGACGCTGCAGTACAAGAACTATACACTTCATCCGGGTTGGGGGGAACAGTCCCACATCACCGCACACAATACAAACATAAATCAACTCGGCACACCTCCCAGTCTCATGCGGATCTTAGCCCGCCATGTTCAGGAATCATATGCGCCGAACTACACCCGAGTGACGGAATGAGTGAGCCAACGCCAGTGGCACTGTGCCAACACCTTGATACCACAGATAATAAACTCAAATGCCAAACGTGTAGACAGGCATCTGACAACATCTGGTTACTCAGCGAAATAATCACCCACTCAAAGCTGCCAGGACTCCGAAACAACACATCACCAAACCCAAACAAAAGAATGTGTCGGGAACGCGCATGGCCGTCAAGGCAGCAAGGTGAACTCCACGAAGTTTACCATTACGTCAAAAATCTCCAACATAATCTAAGTATGCTCGACGTCGCGGCACCTGGAGTCATCCCACACAAATTTCTAAGTAACGGGGATCCGGTCACAGACATGATGCGCCCGAACGTTATCATATGGATAGCATATCTCAAACATCATAACCGACTTGAAGCAGAGATTGTACGATTGTGGCGCGCGGTGCCACCTTCACACCGACCAAACACTACAAAGGCGGACGACACCTGGTTCCAATCGTTTGGATTAACACGAACAACACCCGGAATGTGGAGTCCATACGGTACACATCCACCAACACAGCCACCGCTGCGATGCACGAATGCAGAATGCACGTCACAATGCCCGAAACCAAAGTGGAGACAAACGCACAGAGCGCATCTCTGTGAAAGTTGCCATAAACAATATAACACACTCACAAGAGTGCTCCGGGCACACCAAGCCGACGAATACATCTCAAAGGCTGAGCACGAGAACGATACATTACCACCACTAATTAAGCGATACATACAAAGTGCATCACGCGACGCCATGTACCACAAGTTATGTGGGAAAAACCGACCACCTATGCTCAAGTCACTGCGACAAGACGCAGGACAATGGGATGTAGTATGGATGCACCACTGTCGTCGACACAACAAGGTCAAGACCGCTCTCACAGAATATCTCCGTGGGGTGAACACAAGCACAACCAAAATAGCCCGTGCAAATAAGCTTGTTAACGAAATGTGCCCCGCGCACATACTCCAACGCCATGGAATCAAACACTGCGTCCCCAAACGCAAGCGCCCGACCCGTCCTGACGGGAATCCCCCGCGAAGGCCACAACAGAATGTGGCAAACCCCGCAATGGCCCCAGCAACGAAACAAATCCCACACCGAATAGGAGACACGGTTGATGAAGCTGAGTGGCAACGCTTGTGGACAGGAAGTATGTGCATAAAAGAATGCACAGGCTGGTGCCCCATAGGATTCGATAATGACAAACAAATCGAATATAAGCCACACCTACCGGAATGCCCTCAAAGACGATGCACGCCCGGTAGTGCCATGCCGTTTGAACACAAACCCAAAAAGGCAAGGAAACAGGAGCAAAAGCCGGCTAAACGCCTATTCGCATTCATGCGCCCACCTAGTGCCACAGAAAAGAACACAGCGAAGACACATGCACTCATTGAGGCAGCCATGAAAAAACCCGACGTCCAAGCAAGAAAGATGTTGATAGAAGCATTAAGCAACAGAAAGGAACACCACACATCTGCAGAAGTGTTCCAGTCAATACACGCCTACCTTGTCCACGAAGGACATGACCCACAAGAGGGGAAGTATGGCAGGGCCCTGCAGTCAAAAGACAACAAGACCATAACAACACAGATGCTCGCCATGCACCGATCCACGGTGAACCACCGGAGGCTAGTACAAGCTAAGGCCCGAAAAGTAGTGCAACTATACATGACCACACGTCAGGAAAAGAGCAACGTCGCAGGAACACAAGCCACAAAATCTAAGAAAAAACAATGCGCAGAACCACAATCCAAACCCCACGCCCAACGGACACACACAGTACCGCAACATCCACCATCTCAAATGAAAGCCGGAGCGCGGAGAGCCAAAAGCAAAACAAAAACAGGAGCCACAAACAAGGCAGTCGTATCTCAGCCGACAACACACACACCTGTTGCAGAATCAAAAACAGCCTCTGCCGCCAAGAAAACACGCAAAACAAAAGAGCGTACTGGCAATGCTTACAAAAAGCGCAAAACCCCGCATAAACAGAAAGCTGAGGAAAGCCAGACCGGGTCCGTCCCGGACTAGGCTGTTGCCGCCTCCAATACGACCCTTACGGGTCCCCCCGCAGCCGCACCCCTTAGCGTAGCTAAGGTGTCGGCCGCTAGTATAGTGTAAAGTTTTGTGCGCGTCGTACAGTAGGTAGAGCGGGATTCCCCGCAGGTCCAAAAGCCGCTTTTTCACACCTAAATAAGAATTTCAACCATTTCACCATTTCCATTTCGAGCTGATGCCGCGACCAAGCGTACTTGCCGATCAAGCGTTCTTACCTGTCTGTTTGCAGAACTGACGCCACTGCGGCACCATCCCGTTACCGTGTACATAACTCACACTACAATCACATTCTCCATTAATGCGTAAATTGCCCATCTCTTTTGGGATAACGTTTCGTCCTCCGCGCCCCGCACAG
>MDTF01014440.1_pt1 | contig 10229 bp, 7 predicted proteins | sample 811191 | NCBI WGS metagenome assembly MDTF01 (sample SAMN05326649, study PRJNA326480) | marine metagenome | isolation source: seawater | place: Southern Ocean | collected 2011 | reverse complement strand
TATGGCTGTTGGTCTGGAGACCCGTGTTCCTTTTTTGGATAAAGATTTGATTGAATTTGCCGCTCATATTCCAAATAAGTACAAACAAAGAGGGCATGAAGGTAAGTGGGTATTAAAAAAAGCTATGGAGGCATACTTGCCTAAAGATATAATATATCGTCCAAAATCAGGCTTTGGAGTTCCCCTTAGAAGGTGGTTACAGGAGGATTTAAAAGAACTCTTAGGAGATCTTTTATCAGTAGATAGTCTAAATAAAAGAGGATTATTTTCAGCACAAGCTGTTCAGAAACTTATATCTGATAATGACCATGGTAAAATTGACGCAAGTTATACTTTATTATCATTACTATGTATCGAGATATGGTGCCGTGCATATATTGATAATTGAGTTTAAAAACAACATTTTTAATTTTTAAGGTTTAATTTTTGAAACAAATTCTTCAAAACCTCTCTAATGGAGAGACTTCGTTATCTGATGTGCCTTGCCCCCAAGTCATTAAAGGTTCAATACTTATTAGTTCTTGCAATTCGCTAGTTTCAGCAGGAACTGAGCGCATGCTTATTGATTTTGGTAAGGCAAATATGATTGACAAGGCTCGACAGCAGCCTGATAAAGTAAAAATGGTTCTAAGTAAAGTAAAGAATGATGGCCTTCTTACTACAATTGATGCAGTTCGTTCAAAATTGGATCAGCCTCTACCTCTTGGATACTGTAATGCTGGGGTTGTTTTAGAGACAACTGAAGAGGGCTTTTCTGTAGGTGACAGGGTTGTCTCAAACGGATATCACGCAGAAGTTATTAGAGTTACTAAAAATCTTTGTGCCAAAATTCCTGATAATGTAGATAATGAATCTGCTGCTTTTACAGTTTTAGCTGCTGTAGGTCTTCAAGGTATAAGGCTTATTCAGCCTACTTTAGGAGAAAGTTTTGTTGTTACAGGCTTAGGACTTGTTGGGTTATTATGCGTTCAAATGTTGCGGGCTAACGGATGTAGAGTTCTTGGTGTTGATTTTGACTCTAAAAAATGTGAAATCGCAAGAAAATATGGTGCTGAAACAGTTGACCTTTCAAAAAATGAAGACCCTATTTTATTTTCAAGAAGTTTTTCAAATGGAAGAGGGGTTGATGGCGTAATAGTGACAGCCTCAAGCGAATCAGATTTAATTATGCATCAAGCAGCTGAAATGTGCCGTCAGCGTGGCCGCATTGTTTTAGTTGGTGTAGTTGGCCTTAATCTTCGTCGTGATGATTTTTTTAAAAAAGAGATTACATTTCAAGTTTCTGCTTCATATGGTCCAGGCAGATACGATGCGTTTTACGAAGAAAATGGAAATGACTATCCAATTGGATTTGTGCGTTGGACAGAACAGAGAAATTTTGAAGCAGTTTTAGCAATGATGTCTGAAGGGCAATTAGATGTTAAGTCTTTAATTACTCATCGATATAGTATTGAAGATGCTATCGAAGCCTACTCCTTTTTAAATGATTCATCAGCATTAGGTATTATTTTAAGTTATCCAGATTTTTCTAAAAATAACTTAAAAAAATCAAAAATTACGTTATTAAATTCACACTCTTCAGACCCACAACCTTCAATACCTTGTGTTGGCTTCATTGGTGCAGGAAACTATGCCTCTCGAACACTTATTCCAGCTTTTAAAGAGGCTGATTGTTTCCTTGAAACTCTCATAAGCAGTGGAGGGGTTAGTGGAGTCCATCATGGAAATAAAAATGGCTTTGTTTCAACCTCCACTAACTTATCAGACCTTTGGAATAATAAAATTAATACAATTGCTATTGTTACTAGACATAATAGCCATGCTAAACAGGTTGTTGAATCTCTTATTCATGGTAAAAATGTTTTTGTAGAAAAGCCATTGGCCCTTACATTAGAAGAAATTGAATCAATTGAAAAAGCATATAATTCTGCTAATAATTCTGCCCATGTAAGGTTAATGGTTGGTTTTAATAGAAGATTTGCGCCTCATATAGTCAAAATGAAAGATTTATTGAGTAAACAAAAGTCACCTAAGTCAATTATTATCACAGTTAATGCTGGAGCTATTCCAAAGGATCATTGGGTTCAAGACAACTCAATAGGTGGTGGCAGAATTATAGGAGAGGGGTGCCACTTTATTGATTTGATGCGCCACTTGATAGGACACTCAATTGTTGATTTTCAATCAACAATGATTGGTAGTAGTCTTGATAATGAAATCCAAGAAGATAAGGTAAGTATATCACTGACCTTTAAAGATGGTTCATTTGGAACTATCCATTACTTTGCTAATGGTGGAAATGAATATCCTAAAGAGCGTATTGAGGTGTTTTGTGAAAATTCTGTTTTAAAAATGGATAATTATCGACTTTTAAAAGGTTATGGTTTTGCCAATTTTAAAAGTTTAAGATTATTTAAGCAGGATAAGGGTCAAAAAGCATGTGCAAAAGCTTTTTTAGACTCAATTCGCGAAGGAAGAGCATCACCTATACCATATGAAGAGTTAATGGAGAGCTCTCGGATTTCTATTGAAATTGCAAATTCTCTTCGACAATCATAACGAGCTTTACTGATGCGAACGTATCTTTATAAGTTTTATAGATACTGGAATACCATTCGCTATCTCAAATTGGTTCAAATATTTGCTAGATTAAAGCTTTTCTTGCCTAGCTTTAATGTTCATCAAGTTAGAAAAAATGACCTAAGTATAGTAGCTAATAAATGGATTCAGCAACCTATGCGAAGTCAGCGGATGCTTTCCGAAAACACTTTTAATTTCTTGAATGAAACACATGAAATTAAACTTGGTGACTGGAATAATTCTAAAATTTCAAAACTTTGGTTGTATAACTTGCACTACTTTGATGATTTAAATGCATATGATTCTTCAGTAAGAATTAGCTGGCACCATGCTTTAATAAATAGATGGATAGTGGAAAATTCGCCCTTCAAAGGAAATGGATGGGAGCCTTATCCCTCTTCTCTGAGAATTGTAAATTGGATTAAGTGGTCGCTTAATGGTAATTCAATAGAGAATGACTGGGCTAATTCTCTCGAAATTCAAGCCCGTTATTTATCAGTAAATATTGAAAAACACCTTTTAGGTAACCATATTATTGCTAACGCAAAAGCTTTAATTTTTGCAGGCTTATTTTTCCAAGGCAAAGAGGCAAATTATTGGTACAACAAAGGTAAGAAAATACTTAAAAGAGAATTGAAAGAGCAAGTTTTATCTGACGGGGGTAATTTTGAATTATCTACAATGTACCATTCAATTTTTTTAGAAGACATGCTTGATTTAATCAATATTCATCGAACTTATAATTGTGAGCCACCAAATGAACTAGAAAAAATAATTCCTATAATGTTTAATTGGTTAAAAGCAATGTGCCATCCTGATGGTAAGATTTCATTTTTTAATGATTCAGCTTTTGGCATTGCATCATCTGTTGAAGAAATAGAAAGTTATGGTTTGAGACTTAATCTTTTAAAATCATCAAGTGACTTCAACACTAAACATCGTATCACTAATTTAAGTTCAAGTGGTTTTACACGAGTTGCTTTTAGTGATTTAGTTGCGATAATTGATCGTTCATCAGTTGGACCTAGCTATCTTCCAGGCCATGCTCATGCAGATACTTTAAGTTTCGAACTATCTCTGTTTGGCAAAAGAGTAATAGTAAATTCTGGAACATCTATTTATGGTAATTCTAAAGAGCGCCAGCTTCAAAGGTCAACAGAATCTCACTCAACTGTAGTGGTTGATAAAGAAAATTCTAGTGAGGTTTGGAAGGGCTTCAGAGTTGCTAGAAGAGCTAAAGTGCAAAACTCTAAAGATGATGAACATGAAGGCATAATTACTCTATCTGCTAGTCATAATGGGTATCATCGTCTTAGTGGTAGGCCAACGCATAGACGTAAATGGGAGTTTTCAAATAACCTCCTGGTTTTGAATGATTTAATATCAGGGAAAGGAACTCATCATGTAGATGTAGTTTTTCCAATTCATCCACAAGTTAAAATACTTGATATAAGTGAGAATATGGTTGTACTAGATTTACTTGGAAAAAAAATTAATATTAATTTTGATGGTGTTGGGTTGCTCAAATTAGAAAAAACCTCCTATCACCCTGAATTTGGTGTTTCTGTTCAAAACCATCAAATACATTATAGACTTTCTAAAAATCTTCCAATAACTGTCAAAACAAGGATATCTTGGTGATAAATTCTAATCTAAAAAAAATATTGATTGTTTTTGGTACTAGACCTGAAGCAATTAAAATGGCACCTTTAGTTATAGAATTGAAGAAAAAAATGGTTGTTAAGGTTTGTGTTACTGCACAACATCGACATTTATTAGATCAGGTTCTAGATTTGTTTGAAATTATTCCAGATTTTGATTTGGACATAATGAAACCTAAACAAGATTTGTTTGATGTAACTACTAATGTTCTTAAGGGAATAAAAGAGGTAATAGGAAAGTGGAGGCCTAATATTGTTCTAGTACACGGCGACACTACAACAGCAATGGCTACATCTATGGCAGCTTTTTACTTAAAGATTCCTATAGGACAAATTGAAGCTGGATTACGAACGAATAACATCTATTCTCCATTCCCAGAGGAATTTAATCGTCAATTAGTAACTAAACTTGCTGGGTATCATTTTGCACCTACTGAAAAAGCAAGACAAAATTTACTGAATGAGCAAGTAGAAGATAAAAATATTTATGTTACGGGTAATACCGTGATTGATTCGCTTCTTTCGGTTATTGAAAAAGCAAGGAAAATGAACTACTCGAGTGATTTAATAAAATTACTACCTTTTTTGAGTAATGGAAGTCTAGCTAGAATAGTTTTAGTTACAGGACATCGACGAGAAAATTTTGGCAAGGGCTTTGAAGAAATTTGTCAGGCATTGAAAGAAATTGCCTTAAAAAATCTTGATGTTGAAATTATATATCCTGTGCACCTAAATCCCAATGTTAGAGAGCCAGTTAATAGGCTAATATCAAATATTAAAAATATTCATCTTATTGAGCCGATGGATTATCTTTCTTTTATTAAGGTAATGGATGCCTCTTACCTCATTTTGACCGATAGTGGCGGTATTCAAGAAGAGGCGCCAAGTCTTGGTAAGCCTGTAGTTCTTATGAGAGACTCTACAGAAAGGCCAGAAGCAGTTGAGGCTGGAACCGTTAAAATAGTAGGCTCAAATAAAAAGAAGATTTTTGAGTCTGTTAATTTCCTTCTAAACAATGATATTGAGTATAAAAAAATGTCAAAAGCTCATAATCCTTATGGGGATGGAACTGCCAGCAAACTTATTTCTAAGGTTTTAGAGGAGTTATTTAATGCAAGTTAGTGTAATTGGTTTAGGATATATTGGACTCCCAACTGCAGCTTTAATAGCGTCTCATGGAATAAAGGTGACTGGTGTCGATGTAGATTCTAAAATTGTGAATACTATTAATCAAGGTAAGATTCATATAGTTGAGCCAGGTTTAGGTAAATTAGTTCAATCTTCAGTAAACGCTGGAAATTTATTTGCTTCAATCCAGGCTGTCAAGGCTGATGTTTTTATTATCGCTGTTCCTACGCCTTTTAAGGATAACAATAAGCCAGATTTATCTTTTATAAGATCTGCAGCTAAAAGTATAGCGCCTTTTATAGAGAGCGGAAACCTTGTAATATTAGAGTCAACATCGCCAGTAGGCACTACTGAAAAAATTAAAGAGTGGATTAAAGAGGCTCAGAAGAAATCTAGTTGCTCTAGCAGAGATAAAAATATGATAGGTGATGTTGCAATAGCATATTGTCCAGAAAGGGTATTACCTGGAAATATATTGCATGAGTTGGTTCAGAATGACAGAATAATTGGAGGCCTGTCCAAGGCCTGTGCAAAGAAAGCAGTTGAATTTTATAAAATTTTTGTTAAAGCTGACTGCTTAGTTACAGACTCTAGAACTGCAGAATTAAGTAAGCTTGTTGAAAACTCATTTCGTGATGTAAATATAGCTTTTGCTAATGAGCTTTCACTTATATCTGATAAATTAGGTGTTAATGTTTGGGAATTAATTAACCTTGCGAACCATCACCCAAGAGTCAATATATTGCAGCCTGGGCCTGGAGTAGGAGGCCATTGTATAGCAGTAGACCCATGGTTCATTGTTGACTCCGCTCCCAATGAGGCAAAATTGATTAAACTGGCTCGATTAATTAATGACCAAAAGCCAAATTTTGTTTTACAAAAAGTTCATCAAGCTGTCATTAATACTAAAAAAGATATCTCAAAAATAAGCATTGCATGCTTAGGTTTGTCATTTAAGCCTGATATTGATGACTTAAGAGAAAGTCCATCATTAGAAATTACTAAAAAGATTGCTGCTATGGGTTTTAAAAAACAATACATAGTTGAACCTAACATTATTGACTTACCTGTAGAATTGAAAACAAGTTTATCGGAACTAGTGGATTTACAAAAAGCAATAGTTTCATCAGATATTTTATTATTATTAGTAGACCATACTCCATTTAAAAAAATGAACCTAGAGCTATTGTCTGGAAAACAGATTGTTGATACTAGAGGAGCATGGTCTGAGAAATGAAAATAGTATTTTTTACTTTTTATTTTCCACCGGACATAGGAGCGGGGGCTTTTAGATCAGTTGCTTTTAGTAAATCTTTAAAAAGAAAGCTTAAAGATGATGATAAGGTTCATGTTATTACCGCTCATCCAAATCGATATAAAGCGCATCGTGTAAAAGCCAAAGATATTGAAATTGATGAAATGATTACAATTCATAGAATTAATGTTCCTGCCCACAGTGGAACCATGTTTTCTCAAGCGTACACTTTTTGTGTATTTTTCTTTTATGCATTTAATTTGTGTAGAAAATTAAAACCCGATTTCTTAATAGGTACATCTTCAAGATTAATGACGGCTATCCTAACGTGGATTTCTGCAAGCTTCCTTAAAAAGAGATATTTTATTGATATGCGTGATATTTTTTCAGAAACGATATCTGATATTTTTATGCAAAAAAATAGAATGATAGGGTTAATAATAAAACATATTTTTTTGAAATTAGAAAAGTGGATTTTAAGCTCTGCTGCTGGAGTGAATGTTGTTTCAGAGGGCTTCATCAAATATTTTGAAAATAATGGCATTGATACTTCAAATTGGTTTTTCTTCCCAAATGGTGTTGATGAAGATTTTGTAGATTTTCCTATTCATGATATTGAACAAAAAAAGAAGGTAAAAACTATTTTATATGCTGGAAATATTGGAAAGGGCCAAGGTCTTGAGAAGATAATCCCTGATATCGCAAAAAGTTTAGGCTCAGAATACCTGATTAAAATTATTGGTGATGGAGGGGCTATTTCAATATTGAGAGAATCAATTAAAAAAGAAAATGTTAAAAATATTCAGTTATTACCTCCAGTTGGTAGACATGAATTAACTCAATATTATTTAGAGGCAGATATTCTTTTTCTACACTTAAATAATATCCCTGCGTTTAAAAGAGTTTTGCCATCCAAAATTTTTGAATATGCCGCCTTAGGAAAGCCAATAATTGGTGGATTGAATGGATATTCTGCGGAATTTATGAGGCAGAATATTCCATATGCTCAAGTATTCTCTCCTGGTGATTCTAAAAGAGCAGTTAAGTTAATTTTAGATTCAAATAGTATTGAAATTTCTAGAGATATAGTAAATAAATTTGTTAGCAAATATTTAAGAGTTTCAATTATGGATGAGCTAGCTCATGAGTTAGTTTTATGTATAGATGATCAAAAAAAATAAAAAGGAGTGTTTAGTGTCTTTTAAGAGTTACCAGCTCCAATTTTTTTTGCAAAATGGTTTATTGCGTCTACATAACCATTAACGCTTCCACAGTCAAACCTCTTGCCTTTAAACTTATACGCTAAAACCCTTCCTTTTATTGACTGAACTTTTAAGGCATCAGTAATTTGTATTTCACCACCCTTATCTGGATGAATATTTTTAAGAATATCAAAAATATCTGGAGTCAGAATATAACGACCAATAATTGCCATATTGCTTGGAGCATCTTTTGAATCCGGTTTTTCAACCATATCTGTAACTTCATATAAGCCTAAAGTGTCATCAATTAATTTTCCATTAATTATTCCATATTGATTACTTTTTTCAATTGGAATTTCTTCAATCGCTATTAAGGAGCACTGATATTTGTTATAAATTTGAACCATGTTGGCGATTACACCATTATCTTCATAATCGCAAAGATCGTCAGCTAATATTACTGCAAAAGCTTCATTTCCAATTAGAGGTTCACCACTTAAGATGGCATGACCAAGGCCTAACATTTTATTTTGACGTACATATGTGAAGGTTGAACTTTCAATAATAGATTGAATCTCTTTTAGATAATGTTCTTTAGATGTCCCAATAAGTTGTGATTCAATTTCAAAAGCATTATCAAAGTGATCTTCAATTGAGCGCTTACCTCTTCCAGTTACAATTGCCATATTATTAATATTGGCCGCAAGTGCCTCCTCAACCCCATATTGCAAGAGAGGTTTCGTTAGAATTGGAAGCATCTCCTTGGGAACTGCTTTAGTTGCAGGCAAGAACCGAGTTCCATAGCCTGCAGCAGGAAAAAGACATTTTTTAATCATCAAAGTTTGTGCCTATATAATAATTATTTAATGAAATATATTTAACATGAAAAAGTTGATGTAAAGTTACAGTTTAATTGATACTAAGTTATTACATATATCTAATTTAGCTATAAAGAAACCAAAAGTTTGGATTAGTATTAAAGAAATGTTGCGTATTAATTAAGAAAATGATTTCTTGTTTAAAGAATCAAATAAAAAAATTGTAATTTTTTTTGATAATAATCTTTCTTCTAAATGTTCCACTTTATATGATTCATTAAATTCTATGGTAAGTAAAACTCTATAATTGTCTTCATGATAAGTTAGGTTATTAATTAGATTCAAATTAAAAGCCAAAATGATCTAATAATTATTTACTAGTGCACAAGATATTTGGTTTTATAATGAATCACTTTAAACTGAATTTCTAATTTATTGAAACCATCTAAATGCTTTAAAGAATTTTATGAATATTCCATTATTATCAATATTAATTGCGTCAATCACTACTTTTGTAGCAATATCTTTACTGCGACCTTTTGCAATAAGTAATAATCTTGTAGATCAACCTAATAGTCGAAAATTACATGATGGATCCGTCCCGCTTATTGGTGGAATTGCGATGTTTTTAGGTGTAATAGTCAGTGTCTTAACATCAACAATTGATTTGAATCAATTTAATTATTTTTTGATATCATCATTAATTATAGTAATAGTTGGGGTTATGGATGATCATCGTGATATCTCTGTCTCAATTCGAATTTTCTTTCAAGTTCTAGTATCAATAATTATTATTTCATTAGGCGAAGTATTAATTGAATCATTTGGTAACTTGTTTGGGGGCGGCAATATTATTCTTAATGAATGGGCTTACTTTATTACTATTATTGCAATAATTACAGGAATGAATGCAGTGAATATGACTGATGGGATTCATGGCCTGGCTGGAGGAAGTAGCTTAATTACTTTTCTTGCTATTACTTTCCTTGCTAAAGATAGTGTTTCTCAGATAAGTGTACTAATTTCATTTTTGTTTTGTGCAGTTCTGCCAGTATTCTTGATACATAATCTTTGTCTTGGAATATCTTCAAGTAAGCGGATTTTTATGGGAGATGCGGGTAGTTTGTTTATTGGGTTGGCGATTGTTTGGTCATTAATAGATCTGTCCCAAGGAGAAGATCGTGCATTTGCTCCTGTAATAGTATTATGGTTATTTGCTATACCATTGATTGAAATGGTTTTAGCTATTTTGCGAAGGTTAGTTTCAGGCAAGTCACCTTTTAAGCCAGATTTAGGACACACTCATCACATACTTGCTCTCTTAGGAATTAGAAAAATATATATATTACTATTAGTGCTATTAGCTTCTTTGGTAATGGCAGTAGTTGGAGTCTTAGGTGAGCTATATGGAGTAGCTGACCGGGTGATGTTTTTTGGATTTCTACTAGTCTTTGGAATCTATATTTTTTTGTATAGAATGTCTTTGAGGTACATCTTAAGTAATGTTAAATAAACTTATGATGGAATATGAATTAATTATGGTTGGGGTTGGCTATTCCAAATTTACGTACATGCCGCCGTCGAC
>MDTF01012416.1_pt1 | contig 10229 bp, 9 predicted proteins | sample 811191 | NCBI WGS metagenome assembly MDTF01 (sample SAMN05326649, study PRJNA326480) | marine metagenome | isolation source: seawater | place: Southern Ocean | collected 2011 | reverse complement strand
TGGAGAAGGATATGAATCTGGCTGCTATGTGAAACCCGCTGTTGCAGAAGCTAAAAATAGTTTTGCCATTGTGCAACACGAAACTTTTGCTCCCATTTTATACTTAATGAAGTACAAGACTTTAGATGAGGCTATTGAAATTCAAAACGATGTTCCACAAGGATTGTCTTCAGCTATAATGACGACTAACCTTAGAGAAGCAGAAAGCTTTTTGTCACATGCAGGTTCTGATTGTGGAATTGCTAATGTAAATATTGGTACTTCCGGAGCCGAAATTGGCGGTGCTTTTGGTGGAGAAAAAGAAACAGGTGGTGGACGTGAATCTGGGTCTGATGCATGGAAAGGATATATGCGTCGGCAGACAAATACCATCAATTATTCTACTTCTTTGCCCTTAGCACAAGGTATCAAATTTGAATTATAAGCATAAAATATATGTGAAATATAAAAAGCCACTCTTTTTCAAGGAGTGGCTTTTTTGTTATATAAATTTGGCCAATGGGTATGCACCACAAAACCTTTGGTTTTTAATGTATTCTTTTTATAGCCTACAATAAATAGAGAACTTTGGCTATGGCTAAACTCTTGGTGTATTATGTATAAAAATTCTTTTTTGTTACACTGTTGTCTAGGCAAAGAGGGTGTGCTGAGCCATTCTTTTTTGTCTAGCATGGAATAACTAAGGGCATCATCTAAAAATTCTTGGGCTTCCTCCCAGTATATCCACCAAGATTGAGCATGCTGAACAGAGATGTTCTCCCAAGGTTTTTTTATGTCTTTTGGATGATAGCAAAGGAGTCCTTTTACTAACAATTTATTTTTTATTTCAGAGATATTTAGCTCAGAAAGATACTTTTTCCCAGGTACTGTTTCTAAAATTTTACATTGGGAATTTTTCAGTTTCGCGAGTTTGAGATGAAAATAGTCATTGGCATTTGGTCCAATATAATCCGTTTTTCCTTTTTTTATGTGAGCTAAATAAAATTTAACAGCCAATTCCCAATGCTCATGATCCTTTGTTATTTTATTGAAAACAATCAAATCGACTTCGCCAATGGTAATTTTTTCTTGGTTTCTGAGGGGAATATTATTCGCAAGTAGGTCAAATTTTCTACTATTTTGGAGCCAAAAACAAATCAAAGCCTCATAGTAGTGGCCCAATCGAAGGGTGTTTTTGTGGCTTAAGAAAGTCTCTAATTCCAAAGGATCTTTATCAAGCTTGGTGAGCTTTTCTTTAAATTCCAAGAAGTAATCCATTATCATATCCTCTCCAAAAGCGAGTGTTTCATTTAGTAATTCAGGAGAAGAAATGCACCATTCCAGATCTCTGACAATTTTATGTTGGTATTTCTGTTTCATGAGCCTTAAAAGTACAAAATGTTTGGGTTTAGCTTTTTTGTTTGTCATCTTTGCTTAAAAATTTAGCAAATGAAATTAAAGTGGATTACCGGTACCTTGGGTTTAATGTTTGGTGGTCCTATGGGTGCTTTACTAGGCTATGCGCTAGGTTCTTTATTTATCAAGGCAGACGAGCAAGAAAAATTCCAAAAGCATTATCAAAACATGAGCGCTCCTGCTGCTCAGTTCGAAATTAGCCTTCTTATTTTAGCGGCCTATGTTATTAAGGCAGACGGTAAGGTCGATAAGAGAGAATTAGATTATGTTCGATCGCAATTCACACAGATGTTTGGCGCACATCGGGCAGGTGAAAGTTTCAAGTTGTTTAACCATATTATTAACAGCAAGCAAGTCTCTTTGCGTCAGATATGTTTGCAGATAGACAAGAATGTCTCTCATGCACAACGCTTACAGCTTATTCACTTTTTGTATGGAATCTCAATGGCTGATGGTCATTTAGATCCAAAGGAAGTCGAAATCATTGAAAAAATTGGAGGCTATATGTACATCAATGTACACGATATGGCATCCATCAAAGCGATGTTCTTTAAAGATCCGGAGCAACATTACAAAATTTTAGATATAAAACCCTCTTCCTCGGATTTAGAGGTGAAGAAAGCTCACCGAAAAATGGCTATGAAATATCACCCGGATAAGTTGAGTGATTTGAATGAGGTACAGCGGAATATGGGGAAAGAAAAGTTCTTAAAAGTACAAGACGCCTACGAAGCAATAAAGAAAGAAAGAGGAATATAAAGAAATTATTCTTTCTCAGACTTTAAAGAAGCCCCTAAGAAATGACGGTTCATCAGAGCTATGTTGTCAAGCGAAATACCTTTTGGGCACTGAATTTCACAGTCCCCAGTGTTTGTACAACTTCCAAAGCCTAGTTCATCCATTTTATTTACCATATTCATTGCCCGCTCTTTTGCTTCTACATTCCCTTGAGGAAGGTGAGCTAAATGAGAAACTTTTGCAGAGGTAAATAGCATTGCGGAGGAATTCTTACAGGTAGCGACACATGCACCACAACCAATACAAGTTGCGGCATCAAAAGCGGCATCTGCATCGATTTTATTTACCGGAATCGAGTTGGCGTCTTGGGTATTTCCAGAGGTATTAACAGAGACATATCCTCCTGCTTGAATGATAGCATCAAAAGCCGAGCGGTCTACAACCAAATCTTTGACGATAGGAAAAGCTGAGGCTCTCCAAGGTTCAATATAAATAGTGTCTCCATCTTTGAAAGAACGCATGTGCAATTGACAAGTGGTAATTAGATTTTCAGGTCCGTGAGGCTCTCCATTTATATACATCGAACATGAGCCACATATTCCCTCGCGACAGTCGTGGTCAAAGGCGACAGGACTTTCACTTTTTCCGATAAGTTGTTCGTTCAATACGTCCATCATCTCGAGGAAAGACATATCTCGAGAAATATCAGACATCTGGTATTCAACAATGCGTCCTTTGTCCTTTGCGCTATTTTGACGCCAAACTTTCAATGTAAGATTCATTCCCGTCATTATTTATAGCTTCTTTGTTTAAGTTCAATGTTTTCGTAATTGAGATCTTCTTTGTGAAGCTCAGGGACTTCTTTTTCGCCTTTATATTCCCATGCAGAGACAAAGGTATAGTCTTCATCATTACGAACCGCTTCTCCTTCAGGAGTTTGAAACTCTTCTCTAAAGTGACCTCCACATGATTCTTCGCGACTCAAAGCATCATAACACATGAGTGCACCTAGTTCAATAAAGTCGGCAACACGTCCTGCTTTTTCTAATTCTTGGTTTAAGCCATTTTTTGTTCCTGGAACATTCACTTCTTTCCAGAATTCATCGCGAATAGCATTAATATCTCGAATTGCACCTTCTAATCCTTCTTTGTTTCTAACCATACCACATTGCTCCCACATAATTTTACCTAATCTTTTATGAAAGTGATCTACAGACTTTGTTCCCTTATTGTTGATAAAAAGATCCAATCGATTTTCGACTTCTTTTTCTGCTTTCTCAAATTCGGGATGGTCTGTAGAAATTGGACCTGTTCTAATATCGTCGGCCAAATAGTTTGAGACCGTATAAGGAATAACAAAGTAACCGTCAGCTAGACCTTGCATTAAAGCCGATGCTCCTAGTCGGTTAGCTCCATGATCAGAGAAGTTAGACTCTCCAGTGGCAAACAAACCAGGCACTGTAGTTTGTAAATTGTAATCTACCCAGATTCCCCCCATGGTATAATGAATGGCTGGATATATTTTCATCGGCATAACGTAAGGATTTTCTGCCGTAATTTTTTCATACATCTGGAACAGATTTCCATAGCGCGCTTCAACGGCCTCTTTCCCCAGTCGATTGATGGAGTCTGAAAAGTCTAAGAATACAGCTTGTCCAGTTTTGTTTACCCCATAACCTGCATCACAGCGTTCTTTTGCTGCTCGGGATGCCACATCTCTAGGAACTAAATTCCCAAATGCAGGATAGCGACGCTCTAGATAATAATCTCTGTCTTCTTCAGCAATATCGAGTGCTGTTTTATCTCCCTTGGCAATAGATTGAGCATCTTCTTTGTGCTTAGGTACCCAGATGCGTCCGTCATTTCGAAGAGACTCGGACATTAAAGTTAGTTTTGATTGGTGGTCACCAGTAACTGGAATGCAGGTCGGATGAATTTGTACAAAGCAAGAATTGGCAAAGTATGCTCCTCTTTTGTATGACTTCCAGGCTGCGGTACAATTTGATCCCATGGCATTGGTAGATAAAAAGAAGACATTTCCATATCCTCCAGATGCAATAACGACCGCATGGGCAGAATGACGCTCGATTTCACCTGTTATTAAATGTCGTGCAATAATACCCCTGGCTTTGCCGTCAATTTTAACTACATCCATCATCTCATGTCTATTGTACATGGTGACTGTACCTTTGCTGATTTGACGGCTCAGAGCTTGATAGGCACCAAGAAGAAGTTGTTGCCCTGTTTGCCCTTTTGCGTAAAAAGTTCGTTGAACTTGAACTCCACCGAAAGATCGGTTGTCTAAAAGTCCTCCATATTCTCTGGCAAAAGGAACTCCTTGAGCGACACATTGGTCGATAATATTCGTAGAAACTTCCGCTAATCGATATACATTGGCTTCACGTGAACGGTAATCTCCGCCCTTAATTGTGTCATAAAAAAGTCGGTAGGTACTGTCTCCATCATTTTGATAATTTTTTGCAGCATTAATTCCTCCTTGTGCAGCAATAGAGTGTGCTCGACGAGGAGAGTCTTGAAAGCAAAATGCTTTCACATTGAATCCCATTTCACCTAGGGAAGCAGCAGCGGAACCGCCGGCAAGACCAGTTCCAATAACAATGACATCAATATTTCTTCTGTTAGCTGGATTGACCAGCTTGGCATCAGACTTATATTTAGTCCACTTATCAACTAGAGGACCTTCGGGAATGTTATCGACTAATTTTGTCATGGTCTATTGTTGAGTGATAAAAAAATAAATAGGGAAAGAGACGAATCCAAGCGTAATAAAGATGGAGAAAGCTGTACCTACTTTCTTAATGATTGGAGTATATTTTCTATGCCTTAGTCCAATGGATTGAAAGGCCGATTGAAAGCCATGGTTAAGGTGAATGCCTAAAAGTGTGACGGCAACCACGTAGATGGCAGAATACCACGACTGACTGAATGCTTCCACCACCATGGTGTACATATCTTTGATAGGATCACCAGCGCTATCTGTTGAAAGGGCGGGAGACCCAAATTTATATCCGTACCAAAAAGACTGTAAATGAAAAATAAGAAAAGTAAGAATAACTGTTCCTGTGAGCCCCATATTTCTAGAATACCAAGAACTCTGTTTTTTGTCCATGACATATTTTACTGGCTGTGCTTTTTTATTGGCCCTGGACAGCATAACTGCATCAATGATATGGGTCAAAAAACCTGCAACTAAAATGATCTCCATTACCCGTATTATTGGGTTTGAAGACATAAAGCGTGTATATTCATTAAATTGAACAGGATTAGTAAATAGTGCGATATTTCCGAGGAAATGTATCACCAAAAAACTACAAAGAAAGAGACCTGTCACTGCCATGAGGTACTTCTTTCCTAGTGATGATGAAAATAATCCAGCATTTTTGCTCATGAAAATTCTCTTATAATAAGATGATTAATTAATATCTGCAAATTTACTACACAAACGATAAGCATACAAACCTAAGGGCAATTAATATTGATTCTTAATAACATAGCCCAAACATTTAAAACAGATAAACTCTTACCTCTTTCAATGGGCACTTGAGAATAGCTTATATTTGTGTTAAAAGCAAAATTATAAAAAAAATACAATGAAGTACGCAGCAATAGATTCAAATCTTTTCATAAAAAATAGAACTCGCTACCGTAAAGAGGTGTGCACAAATTCCTTGTCCTTGTTCAATTCAAATGATATTATGCCTACCAATGGTGACGGGATGATGGATTTTCGACAAAACAGCGATTTATTTCATTTATCAGGAATTGACCAAGAAGAATCTATTCTCCTACTTTTTCCAGAAGCCATAAATCCTGTGCAGAGAGAAATTTTGTTTTTGAAGGAAACCAATGCACAGATTGCCATTTGGGAAGGAGAGAAATTAACCAAAGAAAAAGCCTTTGCTACTTCTGGTATCCAAAATATCTATTGGCTTCAGGAGTTTGAGGAAGTTCTAGACAAACTTATGATCCAAGTGGATTCGATATATTTAAATACTAATGAACACTTAAGAGCCAAAGTAGAAGTTGAAACTAGGGATGCTCGTTTTGGGAAATGGATACGAAAGATATATTCCAAGCAAAACTTTTTAAAGAGTGCGCCTATAATGCATAAGATTAGAGCCATCAAAGAAACTACAGAAATTCAGTTGATTCAAAAAGCTTGTAAGCTCACAGAATCTGGCTTTCGAAAAATTCTCAAGACCATTAAACCAGGTGTTATGGAGTATGAAATCGAGGCGGAAATTATTCATGAGTTTATAAGAAATAGATCAAGGGGCTTTGCATATACACCCATTTTGGCATCCGGTGCTAGCGCTTGTGTGCTTCATTACATTGATAATAATAAGGAATGTAAAGATGGAGATGTAATCTTGATGGATTTTGGTGCTGAGTATGCCAATTATGCTTCTGATATGACTCGCTGTGTTCCTGTCAATGGTAAGTTTAGTCCGAGGCAAAAAGAAGTATATAATGCAGTACTAAGAGTGATGAAGGCAGCCACAAAAATGCTTATTCCTGGGACATTTCTCAAAGAATATCACATAGAGGTTGGTAGGCTGATGGAAAAGGAATTGATTGTTCTTGGTTTAATTTCTCAACAAGAAATTGATAATCAATCTACTGAGTCACCTGCTTATAAAAAATACTTTATGCACGGGACATCACATTATTTAGGCTTGGATGTTCACGATGTAGGATCTTGGAAAGTTCCCATGGAGTCTGGAATGGTTTTTACATGTGAGCCAGGAATATACATTCCTGAAGAAAATTTAGGTATTCGTTTAGAAAATAATATTTTAGTCACTGATGATGGTCCTATTGATTTGATGTCCAATATTCCTCTGGAGATAGACGAAATTGAAGCATTGATGAGAAGATAATGGATGAGTTTTTTTCTTATAAGGGATCGGAGATTCACTACCAGATAAATGGCAAAGGACCGTCAGTGGTTCTTTTGCACGGATTTTTAGGGAATTTAACCATGTGGGATAGTCTTACCGCAGTTTTAGCCGCTAAATATAAGGTGATTCGCTTAGATTTTCCCGGATTTGGGAAATCAGAAGCTTTGGCACAAGATCACTCTATGGATGCTTTTTCAGAGGTCTTGATGTATCTTATTGAAGAAATTCATATAACTAACTTTCAATGCATCGGACACTCAATGGGGGGCTATGTAGCTTTGTCTTTATTAGAGAAATATCCTTTTAAGATACGACATCTTTGTCTTTTTCATTCCACCGCTTTTCCAGACACCACAAAGAATAGGCAAAATAGAGCGAGAGCAATCAAAAGCCTGCTAGCGAAGCCAAATTTATATTTTAGGACAGCTATATTTGCCTTATTTGACAAGACGCTTCACTCCTCACTGAGTAAAGAAATGGAGATAATGATAGAGCAAGCTAAAATACTTTCAAAAAAAGATTTGGTCTCCACTATCGAGGGAATGAAACATCGCAAAGACCAAAGGGAATGCTTTAGAAATTCATCGTGCAAAAAAACCTACGTCGCAGGAATTTTAGATACCTTATTGGATTTTGATTCACTAAAAAAAGAAGCCAAAGATCATTTAGCCCTTTTTGTTCCTATACGAAAGGCAGGTCATATGAGTCATTTAGAGCATGCAGAAGAAGCACAGAGAGTTCTTATTGACTTATTACGGATTTAAGAAGATTCCTTTTCTGGGTGCGCATTCCATCCTTGTGCTGTCAAAGGCATTATTTTTCCATCGTGTGTTACAAGATTTGTTCCCGAGGCTTGGTCCATCATATATCCAATCACTGTCATATGCGGATTGCCTTTTATAAGCTCATAGTCTTTTTGGGATACCGTAAACAAGAGTTCGTAGTCTTCTCCTCCATTCATTGCGCAGGTAACACCATTTAAATTAAATTCTTCTGCCAATGTCATCACACTAGGGTCTACGGGTATTTTTTCTTCATAGACTCGAAGTCCCATACTAGAAGCTTGTGCGAGATGCATTAATTCGGAAGACAATCCATCTGAAATATCAATCATTGAGGTGGGAGTCAATCCCATTTTTTTCATCATTTTCACCAAATCAACCCTGGCTTCCGGTTTAAGTTGTCGTTCGAGAACATATTCAGAGCCATGCAGATCTGGTTGCATGTTTTTGTTTTCAACAAAGACTGCTTTTTCTCTTTCTAAAATTTGTAGACCAAGGTAGGCTCCTCCAAGATCTCCTGAAGCGACAATTAAATCTTTTTCTTGGGCTCCCGAGCGATACACAATCTCTTCCTTTTTTGCCGAACCTATAGCAGTGACACTGATCATAAGGCCAGACAATGAACTAGTAGTGTCTCCCCCAATGAGATCTATCTGATACCTTTCACAGGCAAGTTTTATTCCTGCGTACAATTCCTCTACTGCTTCTACCGGAAATCGATTTGAAAGCGCAATTGATACAGTGATCTGAGTGGGAAGCGCATTCATCGCACATATATCTGAAAGGTTTACGACTACAGCCTTGTAGCCTAGGTGCTTAAGTGGAGCGTATGCCAAATCAAAATGAACTCCTTCGATCAGCAAATCTGTCGAAATAAGCTGACAAATGCCTTCTAAATTGATTACTGCCGCATCGTCTCCAACCCCTTTTAAAGTGGAGTCGTGGAAGGTCTTTATGTCTTTAGTGATTTTCTCAATCAAGCCAAATTCCCCCATATTTGAAATGGGTGTAAACCTCTGGTCTTTGTTTTCAAATAAACTCATAGTGCAAAATTACATTTTTCTGATTGATTTGATGAGGATAAATTTAAATACAAAAGGAGATATATTTTGTATCTTTACAAATTGAATTAGAGATTCGATCGAATCATAAACCACAAAAATTCACTAAAAAATGGTTAGTGTTACAGAAACAGCAAGAAAAAAAATTTTTTCACTACTAGATGATGAAGGTTTAGATAGACAAGCTTATGTGAAAGTAGGTGTGTCTAGTGGAGGTTGTTCAGGACTTTCCTACAAGCTAGATTTTACCGCAGAGCGACCCAAAGAAGATAAATTGATTGAAGATAATGATATCCGAATACTTATTGATAAAAAGAGCCTCTTATATTTGGCTGGAACCGTCTTGGATTTTTCCGGCGGATTAAATGGAAAAGGATTCACCTTTAATAATCCCAACGCTACAAGAACATGTGGTTGTGGAGAAAGTTTTGCAGTATAATTATTGTTTTTAACATAAATTCAAAAAGCATTGACGGAAGAAGACAAAATATTAGAAGAAGTAACCAGTGCAGAGTATAAGTATGGCTTTGTGACCGACATTGATTCCGACACAATCACTAATGGGCTGAATGAAGATGTAATTCGTGTCATATCAACAAAGAAAAACGAACCCAAATGGTTACTAGAATGGCGCTTGGATGCCTACAGAAAATTTTTGCAGATGAAAGAACCCGACTGGGGAAACATCAGTTATCCAAAGCCTGATTTACAAGCCATTTCTTACTATTCTGCCCCCAAATCAAAGAAGGTACTTGATAGTCTCGATGAGGTAGACCCGGAATTACTAAAGACTTTTGAGAAGTTGGGTATTTCAATCAATGAGCAGAAAAAATTGACAGGAGTGGCCATGGACATCATAGTAGATTCTGTGTCTGTAGCGACTTCATTTAAAGAAAAACTTTCTGAATTAGGCATTATTTTCTGTTCCATCAGTGAAGCCATTCAGGAACATCCAGAGTTGGTTAAGAAATATCTTGGCTCAGTTATTCCTGTGACAGACAATTATTATTCTGCGCTCAATTCCGCAGTATTTACCGATGGTTCATTTTGCTATATTCCCAAAGGAACTAGATGTCCAATGGAACTGTCTACCTACTTTCGGATAAATGAAGCCGGGACAGGACAGTTCGAGCGCACTCTCCTGATTGCAGATAACGCTTCTTATGTGTCTTATTTAGAGGGGTGTACTGCTCCTTCTCGAGACGAAAACCAGCTTCATGCTGCAGTGGTCGAGTTGGTCGCATTAGATCATGCAGAAATCAAATATTCCACGGTCCAAAATTGGTACCCAGGTAACAAAGAAGGTGTGGGTGGAGTCTTTAATTTTGTCA
>MDTF01006548.1_pt1 | contig 10230 bp, 6 predicted proteins | sample 811191 | NCBI WGS metagenome assembly MDTF01 (sample SAMN05326649, study PRJNA326480) | marine metagenome | isolation source: seawater | place: Southern Ocean | collected 2011 | reverse complement strand
TAAATACAATACCATCAATTTCGTAGGCTAAATGGGTCCGCTTAACAGCCATTTGTTGGTAATAGTCTATACAGGCTTCGATACCATGCACACGCTGCATTTCGGCGTTAATTTTAAAACCCCACACCTGTAATTGGTGTAAAATATCAAAATGTTGGCCTGGCAAAGCCTTGTCATCACTAACCAATCCAATGCTGTAGGCACACAGCTCCAGAGGCCTTTGAGCCGTAATTTTACTATCTAACTGCCTTAGGCTTCCAGCCGCTGTATTACGCGGATTTACATAGGTTTTTAAACCTTTTTCAGCTAGATGTGAGTTTAGAGCTTCAAAGCCCGCACTGGGCATATATACCTCACCTCGAACTTCCAGAACTGGAGGCCAACCATGACCCAATAAACGCAAGGGTACTGAATCTAGGGTCCGCATATTTTGAGTGATGTCTTCACCACGACTGCCGTCACCGCGAGTTGCTCCAGTTACTAACAATCCATTTTTGTAGGTCAAGCTCACCGCAATGCCATCAAGCTTAGGTTCACATGTATAAACGATCGATTGTTCTAATGGTTGTTGAGCATACTTATTTAAGCGCTCTCTCACCCTCCGGTCAAAGGTACGAAGCTCATCACTATTAAAGGCATTATCAAGGGATAACATAGGTAGGGCGTGAGCCACTTGCTGAAAACCTGCTAACGGTTTATCACCCACTCTTTGACTAGGAGAATCAGACGTCACCCAAAGAGGGTTAGCAGCCTCTATGGCTAATAGTTGCTGCATCAACTGATCATATTCAGCATCGGGTACGCTGGGGTCGTCTAGTATATAGTAGCTATGATTGTGCTGGCGTAGTTGATCTTTGATGACGTCAAGCTGGGTCATAAGGATATTTGACATTAAGGCGATCAGGCTTTAACTAAATTAAAGCTGTGCACGACGAGTCATGTTTCGTCGTTCAAAGTCACGCACCTGCTGGCGACAATGCTCAATGGTTTGTGGACGCATTACACTGCGCTGCTCATCTAGCACTTCACCACCCAAATTAGCGGCTAAACACTGTGCCGTTTCCAGCATAAAATCAAACGCCTGCATACTATCCTGTGCCGTCGGCAAGACTAAAAAGAAGACTACACCTGGGGTATGTAGATGATCAATCTGGCTCAGATCAAAGGTTCCTGGCTCCATCATGTTGGCCATACTAAATTGAATTTTGCCCAATCTTGGACCATCTTCAAAGCGATAAAAAATGTTCATTTCGCCGTGCACCAAACCACATGCTTGCACCAATTTTAACAGCTGAGGACCATAAAATCCTTGCCCATCATTTGCTGTAACAAGGATACTAATGACTTGCTCTACCACAGGTACATCTTTAAATTTTAGATCTACAGCAGCCTGCTCAGTAGCTTTTTGAGCTGCCAAACGCTTGCGGCTTAGAAGCTTCTTACCAAAAGTCATGGAAGTAACTTTTGCTAACCTTGTCGACAGCGTTTGTTCTTCAGTAGCCTCTGTAAGGGCTTTGACTTGATTGCGATCTGTGACCTCTGCATGTAAATCATCGATACCCGTGTCACTGAATAAAATGTTATCACTGGTCTCTATTAACTCGTGAGCCACATCGCTCTTAATAGTCGCCAGTTCCGTTAAGTCTTGTTCTGCAAACAAATCGCTTTGCACCATTGAATTTGTTTCTACCCACTCATGTACGGGTCGCGTAGGGTCAAAGTTCGAGCTCGCCAAAGAAGCTTCTGCAGGCGCATCTTCGCTAAGGTTTTGCATTTCACTATTAGAGGTTAGGGCTGCTATTTCCTCAGCACTAAGGGTCACCGGAGTTAAGTCTAGGGTAGAGCAATGTTCATTTGAAACTAGATGCTTAGTGGCTGGCATTTGAGAAGAGTGACTTTCACCTATGTCCGGCTTAAACACTGCGATGTCGGCCTGTTTTAAATATTTAACTTCAATTTTATCCACAAGCACTGCGGTAGATAGCTGTTGCACAGCGATTTCGCCAGCAGCCTGCTCTATAAATATTTCTTTTAGAGATGTTTCTTCTAACACTGTTTCTTCTAAAGTAATTTCCTCTAGAGTGATTTCGTCAAGAGTCAGTGCTTCTAAGGTTACATTTTCAACGCTTAAACCCTCAACTGTATGACTATTTTTAGACAGGCACACCGATTCGGCTGCCACAAAGTGAGCTCCGCCATTAGGCAACTCACTAGGATATTTTTCTTGAGCCAAGCCACATAGGGTTTCATCAATATCAATTTTTAATGCTGCATGGCTTGCAAACATGCGCCTTAACCCATCAATCACGATGGCAGCGACGGTTAGTCCACTAAATACTAATAACCACGTTGTTAAAACCATAACATAGTCGATCTTTAAATTATTATTATGACGCATTGTGCGACTAGCGAAAGATTGTAAGACTATACCCCCAAAATAATAGATATAAAACCTTTAGGCGTTGTTTTTATAGACTAATTTCACAACTAGCCTTTTAAATTCGATAAATAGCAACGAAACTAACACTTAAACTAAAGCAGTTTAATCTGTCATATTAATAGCCTGCGCCATATCCACTGTTACCACTCTGGAAACACCCGCTTCTTGCATGGTTACACCCAGTAACTGAGTCGCCATTTCCATGGCAATTTTGTTATGACTAATATAGATAAACTGCACTTGTGCTGACATTTTTTTAACTAGGCGAGCATAGCGCTCGACATTGGCGTCATCAAGAGGGGCATCTACTTCGTCCAACATACAAAAAGGTGAAGGCTTAAGCTGAAAAATAGAAAAAACTAAAGCAATGGCGGTTAAGGCTTTCTCTCCACCTGACAAAAAATGAATACTGCTATTCCTTTTGCCTGGCGGTTGCGCCATGATGGTGACACCGGTTGACAGCATGTCATTGTCAGTGAGCTCCAGTGAAGCTCGACCACCGCCAAATACTTTAGGGAATAGCGCGTTTAAACTCTCATTAACTGCATCAAACGTTTGCTTAAACCGCGCTCGAGTTTCTTTATCAATTTTATGCATAGCTTGTTCTAAACTATCTAAAGCTTCAATCACCTCATCGTACTGTTGATCAAGAAACAGTTTACGTTCTTGTTGACGTTTATACTCCTCAATTGCCACTAGATTAATTGCTCCTAAGAGCTTAATACAATTCTGACATTGCTCTAATAGCCGACTCAATTGAGCTTGATCGGCTGTATCTGGAAGAATTTCAGCAAGATTTTCTACCAGTACATTCTGTTGCTTCATTGATAATTCAATATTGTCAGCATTAACCTCTAACTCACGCTCGATTAAGCACTGGTCTTGAAGCTTCAAATCAGCTTGTTGGATGTCATGTTGTTTTTTAAGCTTTTGTTGCTCTAGCTCACGTAAAAGCTGCTCTACCTGATTAATCTCATTGCGGCCCTGCTCCATTGCAGCCTCAGCCTCTAAGCGAAGTCCCAAAAAGGTTTCGAGCTGCTCACTAAGGCTTGATTCGGTGCCATCGTCTTGCTGCTGCCTAAGCGCTCCTCTTGACTCAATTTCAGCCTGTTTATCAGTCCACTGGGCGCGCTGTTGGTGCAGTCGCTCCACAGATCGCCCCAAACTGATGATTTGCGCTAATACGCTACCCTTTTTAGCCTCTACCTGTGTTACTTGTTGCTGTTGATAATTAAAATCAAGTCTTGCTTGGTTCAACTGATGTTCGATACTTTCCTTGTTCGATTCTAGTTCAGGCATATTTAGTTGCGCGCTTTCTAACGCCAACTAATGCTCACTCAATTCCTCATGCAGCAGCGCCATTGACTCACTTAAGTGTTCTAAGCGTTGAGAGTGTTGCTCCACTCGCTGCTGTAAGCTTTGTTCTTGTGAACGGCCTTGTTCACTTTTCAGTTGCAGCAGCGCTCTAACTTGTTGCTGTTGCTGTAACTGGCTTTGTCCAAGCTGTATGCTTTGACGCAATTGACTAATTGCCTGCTCTGCTTCGAGGGCTCCTGCTCGTGATTGAGTGAGCAGGAGCTGCGTGTGCTGTTGATGCCTGAGCAGCACTTGTTGCTCAGTTACCAGGCTTTGAACCTGCTGCTTGCGCCCTAGCAGACCCGATTTACTACCTTCTCTGGGAGGTGTGCGAATCCAGCCATGACCTAGCCATAGTCCATCTGCCAACACCACACTGCCGTATATGGGCAGGGTGGCAAGCAGCGCCTGTGCATGCGGCCAATCTTTGGCCGCATGCACCTGACCTAACAAACCTCCTAAACCAAAAGGGGTACGAATTTTATCCAAAAGTGTTGAGCCAGACTTGATAGCCAGTGTCAGCTGCGCATCTGCATGGGGCACTAATAAGGTTAGGCCCTTGACGTCAGATAACGGGTGCACATATTGGGCTGGCAACTGGGCCAAAACATGGGCACCCAACCAATCTTGTAATACATGCTCTATGGCTAGCTCCCAACCGAGTTCAACCTGCAGTTCATCGATAAGCTTCTGACTAGAATCTGCCCGCCAAACGGAAGGTATTAAGGGTGCATCTTGCTCAGCTTCTGATAATAACAAACGTAAAGATGCTAGCTGGCCAGACAAGACTCCTAAGGTCTGCACTTGGCCATCTAGCTGTTGTTGTTGCTCGAGCTCCTGTTGCCTTTGACTTTTGAGCCCATGCTCTAAACTCAAAAGCTGATCAACCAAGAACTGCTGCTGTTGCTGCTGCTCTTTAAGCTGCGCATCTAACAGGTCAATGTCTTCATCTTTAGGTAGGCTTATACCTCTCAACTCTGCAAGGCTTGCTTGCTGGTCTTGTTGCACTTGAGCAGCTTGTTGTTGCTGTTGTTGTAAACCAGCCTTAGCTACTTCTATGGTATTTTTTAACTGCGCTTGCTGCTCACTTTTTTGCTGCCACAGCTGCTGAGACTGTTGGCGCTCTGCTTCTTTTGTTAGCAAAGCCGTTTCAGCTTCGAACAGTTGCTCAATAACTAGTTCAGAGTCAAGTAAAAGCTGTTCTTGCTGCTGGTTTAGTTGTCTGAGCTCTTTACCATCAGTAGCACGGGCTTCATCGATACGATGCATCTGTTGCTGCGCCTCAGACACATCAGCCTGCCAACGCTGCTGCTGCTGTTGCTGGTGCTCAATAGTTTGCTCTAAGCGCGCTATATCGGCTCCCAAACTATAAAAACTACCCTGTTGTTGAGTGAAGTTTTGGTTAAGTAATGCTAAGTCAGTTTTATGCACATCCATTTGCACCAAACACATATCTTGGGCGCTTTGCTCTAGAATAATTCGTTCTTCAATATGACCAATGCTCACACGCTGAAGCAAAAGCTTTTGGCGTAACTCACGCCATTGCAGCGCAGCCAACTGAGATCTATGTTGACGCTCGTTCTGTTTTAACTCGGTATATTGTTCAGCTGTTTTTGCTTGCTGCTTGAGGGTTTCTAACTGGCGGCCCAGTTCTTCCCTAATATCTTTCAAGCGGGACAAGTTTTCTCGGCTGCGGCTAATTCGATTAGAAGTATCGCGACGACGCTCCTTGTAGCGCGAGATACCAGCTACCTCTTCAATGTAAACACGTAATTCATCAGGGCGAGATTCGATTAAACGCGAAATCATACCCTGCTCAATAATGGAATAACTGCGCGGGCCCAAGCCTGTACCCAAGAACAGGTCAGTGACATCACGTCGTCGACACTTTTGGCCATTCAAATAATAGGTTGATTGCCCTTCGCGCGTCACTTTTCGACGAATAGACACTTCATTATAGCCAGCAAATTCACCAGCCAAAGTTCGATCATGATTATCAAACACCAGCTCAATGGTGGCTTGACCTAAGGGCTGGCGGCTAGTGGAACCATTAAAAATGACGTCTGTAGAGCTTTCTCCACGCAGATTTTTAGCAGAGCTCTCTCCCATTACCCAACGCACTGCGTCGATAATATTAGACTTTCCACAACCATTGGGACCAACTACAGCACACAAGTTGCCCAGCAGATTAACCTTAGTAGGATCAACAAATGATTTAAAACCAGCTAATTTGATGCTCTTCAGGCGCATCCATACACTCTATTATTTATATCAAGCCGCTAGATTACTTCAGGATTTGGTCAATGGTCAAATAAACTGTTTTATTTTCTACACCCGTATCCTCGGTATCGATAGCTACAGTGAGTACTTGACTGACCAGATCACCTGATTTTTGCCCAGGAACCCCGGCTAAAGCAATGTGGGCCCTTAGGTTAACAGTTTTATAATCTGCCAAGCGAGTGCTTGCTTGAAGTGCCATAGCGTCAGTAATTAACACATCTAAAGGCAGGTTGTTAGGATTTAGCTTGGTTGCAAAAAGTGGCATACCTTGACCCCCTTTTTGGGCATAAACAAATAATACTGCTTGGTTAGACTCAGGGATCACTAAGCCATTGGATAAAGACACAGTAACGGCTAACGAGGCCCCTTGGGTTTGGCTTGGATCACCACTTAGTACCTGTTGAGCACTGGCAATACCAGCTTCTAGTGAGGCCTTTCCTTGGCCTTTTCCCGCCCTGAGTAAAGCCCGCTGCCAAAGTTGAATAGCGGCAGCATATTTTTGATTTTCAAAGGCTTGAATACCCAGTAAACTTAACGCCGAAACGTCGCTAGGATCCTGTTTCATGGCGGCAGCGATGACTTGGTTAACGCGCTCGTTGAATTCACCTTCATTAAAAAACACCGCTTGAGCATACTGACCTAGCAAAGCAGCTTGTTGCTGACTGCCAACTTGCACATAGTTTAAGGCTTGCTCAAAGGCAGCAATGCCTTTTACTGCTTGCTCTGCTTGCATAAAACTATTAGCCAGCAAATACCAACCTTCTGGATTATTGGGTTGCTGTTCTAATTCAGCTTCAAGGCTTTTGATTAGCGCTGGCAAAGAAGTTGCTAACTCACTAATGGAGCGGGTCTTTTGCAGGTTAACACTCTGCTCTAAACTTTTATAAGCCCCAAGCTGAGAATAGGTCAATAGGCCGGCAACAGGAATGACTAAAGCCACCACTAGCAGCAATAAGCCACCTGCATTATTAGATGAGGTTGCAGAATTTGTTGAGTCTGAAGTTTCTAGTAATAAAGTGCGCTGCATTTCGGCTAATGCTTGATCATAATCGCTGCGGTTAATCTGCGCTGAGGCAAGCTCTTTTTCAAGCTCCAATTGCTTAGTAAGGTACAGCGCTACAGCGGCGTCATTTCTATTATTGGAGGGCGCCAAGGCGGGCAAAGGGCGCCAACAAGCCCAAAGTACAAAGCTACTGGTAAGGCATAGTAAAAGAGCGATCACAACCCATAGTTCTGTCATTTATAATCCCTACTTGGAGTCTGGTTATCTGCTAGAAGTTGATCCAACTGATGCTGCTCTTCAGGGGTTAACATGGCGGCGTGATCTTGGGTTTTACGACCAAAAAACCATAACACCCATAAACCAATAAAAAGCATGCCAAAGGGCGCCAGCCAAAGCACTAGTGTGGCTTTGTTAAACGGGGGGTCATAGAGAATAAATTCACCATAACGCTGCACCATAAACTCAGTAATCTGGTGATCAGTCTGGCCTGTGTTAATCAACTTTTGAACTTGCCCACGTAGGTCTTTTGCAATAATTGAATCTGAATCGGCAAGATTTTGATTTTGACATTTTGGACAACGTAAAACTGTTGTTAAGTCTACAAAACGTCTAGCCATTTCTGGCTCAGCAAACTCATATGACTTAATATCTGCGTGCGCTACAGGCAACATCAAGCTCATCAAACAAGCGAACACACTCACTAAGACCGTTTTCATCATTTGTTTGCCTGCTCTAATAAGCTGAAGTATTGAGCCCGCAAGGGCGGCCAGGTTCGTTCGTTTAGTTCTCCAACAAGCTTATCAATAACCATGCCTTGAGCGTCAATTAAATAAGTCTCCGGTGCACCCACTACACCCAATTCAATACCCAAGGCACCGTTTGGATCAAAAATCGAAAACACATAGGGATTACCTAATTCCTGCAACCATTGTTGCGCTGCAGTACGCCGATCATGATAATTAACGCCAAAAATCCGCACCTTGTCTTGATCTGCAATGTTATTCAAAAACTCATGTTCGGTACGGCATGTAGGACACCAAGTAGCCCACACATTGACTAAAGCTGGTTGCCCAAGCATATCAGCCTGCGTCACCAAACGACTTGGCGCAGTAAGAGTCTCACCACTGAACATGGGTAATGGTTGGCCAATCAGGCTAGATTCAAAATTAGTCGGATCTTGGCCAATGCCTTTATATAAAAACATGCCTAGCCCAAAGGCTATTAACATAGGTACCAACAACAATAGCCGCTTTGCCCTTGTGTTCATTAAGCTACTCCGTCAATGATCATTTTTTTTCGTCGATAACGTTTATCCCATACTGCCAAAACGCCACCTAACGCCATCATTAAAGCTCCCAACCAAATCCAACGAATCATGGGCTTGATATGCAAACGCATGGCCCAGGCCCCATTGGCTAATGGCTCGCCCATGGCGACATAAATGTCCCGACTTAAAGCTGGGTCTATAGCCGCTTCGATCATCATTTGACCTCGGCTAGTATAGGTGCGCTTTTGGGGCAAAAGGTAGCTAACCAACTGATCATTTTTGGCCACCTTAACCTGACCTTCAATGGCAGTAAAGTTAGGTCCAACGACATCCTCAACACCCATAAAGGTGAACTCATATTGACCTAAAGTGGCTTGATCTCCAAACGCCATGCGTAGATCTTTTTGCACCGAGTAATGACTGACAACCGCTATACCCAAAGCAGTAACGCCAATGCCAAGATGAGCCAACAGCATGCCATAATAGCCAGGGTTTAGTTGGCGTAAACCACGCCACCAGTTTTGGTGGCGTAACCTGCGTTTAAGATCCACCCACGAGGCTAGCAACAACCAAGCTAACAGCGCTGCACCTAGGGCTGTAGAAGGATTAAATGCGCCGTCATAAGCAAACGGAAAAGCCAGCCCTAATAACACTGCTATAAGGGCTGGGGAACGCAATAAACGCCAAAGCTCCTGGGGGTTAATACGCTTCCATTTAGAGCCTAAACCTAAGCCCATAGCAATAATTAACAACACCATTAAAGGCACAAAAGTGGCGTTAAAGTAAGGCGGGCCTACAGAGATTTTACCACCACCCATGGCATCTAAAAAGAGTGGGTAAAGGGTGCCTAGCAAAACGGTTAACGCAGCAATGACAAGGATTACGTTGTTAGACAACAAGAAGGTTTCACGGGACCAAAACCGATAACCGACGCGACTTTCTACGGTGCTAGCACGTAAAGCAAAAAGCAAGAGAGAGCCACCTATCGTAATACCTAATAACACCAGCACAAAGTAGCCACGATCTGGGTCTGAAGCAAAAGCATGCACCGAGGTCAGCACCCCTGAACGTACCAAAAACGTACCCAGTAAGCTTAAACTAAAAGCCAGAATAGCTAATAGTAAGGTCCAGTTTTTAAACAAGCCTCGTTTTTCTGAAACAGCTAATGAGTGTAATAACGCTGTACCTACTAACCAGGGCATAAAGGAAGCATTCTCTACCGGATCCCAAAACCACCAACCTCCCCAGCCTAGTTCGTAGTAAGCCCACCAACTACCCAGAGCAATACCTGCGGTTAAAAATGCCCAAGCCACACTCGTCCATGGGCGTGACCAACGCACCCACGCAGAATCATAATGTCCATCTAATAAAGCGGCAATAGCAAAGGCGAAGGCGACAGAAAAGCCAACATAACCCATATACAGCATGGGGGGATGAACAATGAGCCCAAAGTCCTGCAACAAAGGGTTTAGATCAGCACCTTGCAAAGCTGCTTCTGGTAACAAACGCCAAAAGGGATTACTAGTAAATAAGGTAAAAGCGATGAAACCCAAACCGATCATGCCCATGACGGCCAACACCCGAGCCTGCATTATCAGCGGTAGAGTCTTACTCAAAAGGCTAACCGCCATAGTCCATAAACCTAAGATTAGCACCCACAGTAACAATGAACCTTCATGCCCGCCCCACACTGCACTAATTTTATATTGCATAGGCAAAGCAGTATTTGAATTTTGAGCCACATAACGCACACTAAAGTCGTCTTGAGCAAAAGCCGTCATTAGCATGGCAAAGGCGATGAGCAACATTACGCCTAGACCTACGGCTAAAGGTTTAGCACTGAGCATTAACCGAGTTTGCCCGGTATAGGAGCCAAGCATGGGT
>MDTF01017631.1_pt1 | contig 10231 bp, 10 predicted proteins | sample 811191 | NCBI WGS metagenome assembly MDTF01 (sample SAMN05326649, study PRJNA326480) | marine metagenome | isolation source: seawater | place: Southern Ocean | collected 2011 | reverse complement strand
TTTATCATTAATTTGTCCCGCTTATTGTTCAATTGAAAGTCGCCCACGCCAACAAGAGCTGGCCCTCGAAGAGAGATATATTATAGTATGATTAGAGCAATATTTATCGTTTTACTGTTGCTTTGTGGCTCCAGCCATAGCGCGACTGTACTGATACTCGGCGATAGTCTCAGCGCCTCCTACGGAATCGCCGAACAGCGCGGTTGGATCTCTCTCCTCAGCGGAGAACTGGCGCCGCAACACCGTATTGTGAATGCCAGTATCAGCGGTGACACTAGTGGCGGCGGCCTCGCGCGACTACCCAGACTTCTCGAGGAATATAGCCCCGACTTCGTGCTCATTGAACTCGGAGCCAATGACGGCCTAAGGGGTGCGCCCTTGGGCCTAATCGAAAAAAACATCACCCAAATGATCGAATTATGCCGTCGAGGGGGCACCCAGCCACTGTTGTTTGGCATGCGCATCCCAGCAAACTACGGCCGCCGCTACAGCGATGGCTTTGCCAACTTGTATCTCGCCATTGCCACGCGCGCCGAAATCCCCTTGATGGCGTTCGAGTTTGCCGATATAGCCGCCACCGAGGGAATGATTCAGAGGGATGGCCTTCACCCGACAGCCGCGGCTCAACCAATGATCAAAGACCGCGTCAAACACTTTTTGGAACCCATTCTCGCTGTCGACGAAAAACAGTGACAACTCGTCTCTACCAATCGCCGCTAACTCCCTAAGCGGGCTCTAAGTGCTGGATCAATAACTGCACTGTCTCCAGCCCTCGATACTCGTTGATATCTAGACGATAAGCACAGCGAACACTGTGTATCTGGGTATTCGGCCAGCATTGCTGATCCATATTGAAGTGGATACCGTCGAGTTGTACCCCGCCGAGTAGCGGGTGTTCAAGAACCAGTTTGAGATGTTTTTCGGCGACCGTGCGCTGGCGAACTACATTAAAGATACCGTCGAACAACGGTTCGGGGAATTGCTGCCCCCAGGGGCCTTGATCGCGCAAGAGCTCAGCTGTGCGCATGGTGAGTTGCTCGGCGTCGAGTTCACCATCGGTGGCCAGCACCTGCGCATAGTCTTCACTCCCGAGGCTCTGAAACACCTGCGCTTCTAGCGCTTGTTTGAAGTCCATCAGGCGATCTTCGGGCAGGCTCAGCCCAGCAGCCATGGCATGGCCGCCAAACTTGCTGATCAAACCGGGGTTCTGCGTGGCAATTGCGTCCAGTGTATCCCTTATGTGTAACGCCGATATAGATCGACACGAGCCCTTTAACATACGGGGTTGATCTGAGCGCGCATCGCTCTGCGATTCCCGGGCAAAGGCGACCACCGGTCGGTGGTATTTTTCCTTGAGTCGGGAAGCCAGCAGGCCGACCACGCCCTGATGCCAATCCGGTTGAAACAAGCAGAGTACGCAGGGCAATTCATCCTCGGAAACAAGTTCCAAATGTTCCAATAACTGCTGAGCCTCGGCCTGCATCGTATGCTCTATGATTTTGCGGTCGCGATTGAACTCATCGAGCAAATTTGCAGCCTCTAGTACTTGCTGTGGGTCCTCGGACAGCAGGCACTGAATGCCTACAGAAATATCGTCCAACCTGCCGGCAGCATTCAACCTTGGGCCGATTGCAAAACCCAAGTCCGCGGCGACCAAACGCCGCGGGTTCTTACCCGCAATCCGCAGCAGCGCGGCTATTCCCGGACGACAGCGCCCGGCGCGCATTCGCTCCAAGCCCTGATGCACCAGAATTCGGTTGACCTGATCGAGGGGCACCACATCGGCAACCGTTCCCAGCGCGACAAGATCTAACCAAGCCGCCATGTTAGGCTCCGACAAGCCATTCTGTAAAAACCAGTCTTGCTCGCGCAGCGCCGCCCGCAGAGCGCTCAACAGATAAAAAGCAACACCCACTCCAGCAAGATTTTTGGCTGGAAAATCGCATCCCGGTTGGTTCGGGTTAACGATCGCATGGGCGCTGGGTAACTGCTTACCCGGCAGGTGATGGTCGGTGATAATGACATCGATCGACCGTTGGCGCGCATGGGCGACGCCCTCTATGCTGGAAATGCCATTGTCCACGGTGACAATCAAATCGGGCGACTGCCGAGCGGCCAAATCGACGATCTGCGGCGTCAGCCCGTAACCAAAATCAAACCGATTGGGTACCAGATAGTCGATAGACTTAAAGCCCATAGCGTCTAACCCGAGCATCATCAATGCGCAACTGGTGGCGCCGTCGGCATCAAAGTCGCCGATCACGATAACATGCTGCTCAAGGCGCAGCGCAGCCACCAATCGGTGCACCGCCAAATCCATTCCCAACAGCCCACTGGGCGCCGGCAGGCCCGTCAGTCCAAGCTCTAACAGTGCCGGATCAGCAACCCCTCGACCTGCATAAATTCTTTTCAGAAGAGGATCCATCGCGCCCCACATCTCTAAATTGGCGCCATCAACATTTCTTCGAACAATCTGTTGTCTGCTAATATCGCACCTCACCGGAATACCGCAAACCGTGACTCACACGTTCCAGCCAGGTCAACAAAATGTCGTTAGTTTGCTCGGGTTGCTCCTGCTGGATCCAGTGACCACAATCCAAGGTGTGAACTTCAAGGTCGTCGACAAAGCCGCTCATATCGGCTTTCGGCACCATGTCATATCGACCATAGATCATCAGCGTCGGTTGCGTGATTCGCTGGGCTAGCTGCTCAGTGGATCGCCAGTTACGACTGAAATTTCGGTACCAATTGATCGGTGCGACAAATCCTCCGCGACTAAAGGCATCAATGTAAACTTGCAAGTCTGCCTCAATCATGACCGGGTAGCCACGTCGATCATCATAATCTGCCAACTCAATCAAACTGCGACCCTCTGTCGGCGATATCTCATCAGCGAGCCATTGACCGGCGCGGTAGAGGTTGCGCAACACACGCCTCGGATTACCTTCAAAAGCACGCGCCGCGACATCCGGTTGCAGGTTGAAATGCACGATGTAAAAGTCATCGCCAAGTGCCGCTCGCCAAAATAGCACCGGATCAGAACACGGACGCGGCACAAAGGGCACCGATAGGTTAGCTATCGCCGACACCCTTTGCGGTTGCAAGAGTGCATGTTGCCAAACCAAAATGGCACCCCAGTCGTGACCAACGTGAATCGCCTTGTCGATACCCAAACTATCCAGTATCCCGCTGAGGTCGGCGCTCAGGTGATGGATATCATAATCCTCGTGCGCCAGTGGTTTTGACGAGCCACCATAACCACGTTGATTGGGCACTATACAGTGATACCCAGCATCCACCAGCGCCACTATCTGATATCGCCAACTGTAGGCAAGTTCTGGCCAACCGTGAACCAACAGTAGCGGGATACCGCCGATGCCGGCTTCAAACACTTCAATTTCAACATTGTTAGTCGCGATCATCGACCGCTTACAGTCAACGTGGGGGGCACTCACGATAGCGCCCTGATAGTCTGCAGAACATCGTTAAAAGGCATACATCTCCAAGTATGCTGCACAGTGGCAAACGCGCCGTGACGGCGCGTTTGCCACTGTGCGGGCTACAGGTAGCCCGCCCATTTGCCTATATAATAGCTGACCGCGCCCAGCGCAATCACCACGCCCCAGGTCACGGCCAATAGCGCGAACGCGCGGAAAGGCCCGCGCTCAGTACTATTATAGCCACTGCTGATGAACTGCTGCACGCGCTCGAGGTCTTCATCAGATAATTTTGGATCTTCTGTCATGCTACTTTTCCATCTGTATGCACCATAGCCGATGCTTCTCTGAGCCATTCAATCGTTAACCTTTAATACGGCTCACGAGCAAGGATCGACCAACTGCGGTTGCCGGACGATACTATGTCAATTCAACTAACGTCACATCCAGGCCAGCAACGACTAGCTGCACACGCCAATATGCTGCGACATGAAATGTTCGACCGCCGCACGATCATTATCGAGTACGTTAAATCTCTCTGCACGTTCGAATAGATCTGCCATATGCGCCGGTAACTGCGGATCTTCAGGGTAGCCAGCGCGCCTAACCGCGTCTGGAAATTTTGCTGGATGCGCGGTCGCCAACGTGATCATCGGCGTTATTGCGTTGGCGCGGCAACTGCGCGCTGCATCCAATCCGATCGCCGTGTGCGGGTCCATGAGATAGCCGCTGCCGCTGTATACGCGGTCGATCATCGCCAGCATGCTGGCGTCGTCGCAGCGGTGACTAGAAAACAATTGTCGCACTTCGCTGAGCGCTACGTCACTCAAACGCATGTGGCCCTGTTTGGCAGCGGCCATCAACGCGACAATTTGCTCACCATCCCGTCCATAAGTATCGAACAGTAAGCGTTCAAAATTGCTCGATATCATGATATCCATACTCGGCGCCAAGCTTTGTTGCAGAGGCAGCGTGCGGTGGTCATTGGCGCTGATACAGCGGTGTAAAATATCGTTCTGATTGGTAGCAATAACCAGTTGTTCAATTGGCAAACCCATTTTTGCTGCCAGATATCCGGCAAAAATATCGCCAAAATTGCCGGTCGGTACGGCAAACGAAACCGCGCGCTGGGGACCTCCTAGCTGCAACGCAGCCCAAAAATAATAGACAATTTGTGCCATAATACGCGCCCAATTAATTGAATTAACGGCGACTAATTGGCGGTTTTCGGGCAAAAATGACTGGTCGGAAAAACACGCTTTGACCATATTCTGACAATCGTCAAAATTGCCCTGCAGCGCAATATTATGAATGTTGTCCGCCAACACTGTTGTCATCTGCCGGCGCTGTACGTCGGACACCCGTTGATGGGGATGTAAAATAAACATCTCCACGTTGCTGCAACTACGACAACCCTCGATAGCCGCCGACCCGGTATCGCCGGATGTGGCCCCCATAATCACCGCTTTTTGATCGCGTTTTTGAAGGCTGTAATCGAGTAGCTGACCGAGAAACTGCAAGGCAAAATCTTTGAACGCCAGGGTCGGGCCGTGAAATAATTCGAGGATCCATTCGTTGTCGCCAGTCTGCACCAACGGAGCGATCGCAGCGTGTCGAAAATTGGCATAGGCGCGGTCGATCAGAGCCTGTAAATCATCCTCAGGGATGCAGTCGCCAACGAAGGGGCGCATCACTCTAAAGGCAAGTTGTTGATACGACAGGGGTCGCCAGCTAGCGATTTCGTGGGGACTAAAATTCGGTATGACGCTCGGTACAAACAGGCCCCCATCTGGAGCCAACCCCGTGAGAACGACCTCTTCAAAGGTTTTCGGTGGGCAACCACCGCGGGTGCTAATGTATCTCATGCCGTCAGGTCCTAATCGGTGGGTAACTACTGGTCTAGGTGCTCGAGTCGGAGCGTGGTGACCGACCCCTGTACCGTGCTCAAATCTTCAATCTCACTAACAGCTGCATTCAAGCGCCGCTCAGGCAGGCGGTTGGTGACCAGGACCACGTTGACATAGTCAATTCCCGCGGGCTGTTGTTTTTGAATAATTGCCTCGATACTAATGCCCGCATCAGCCATGATTTTAGTTGCATTAGAAATAGCGCCGGGGGTATCGACCATCGAAAATCGCAAGTAATAACAGGTCTCAATGTCAGCCACTGGGATCATTTTTTGCGCCGTTAACGCCTCTAGGGGACAACCGAGCGCAGGCACCCAAGTGGCCGGAGGGTTTTCCAACACGCGGCTAATATCTATGATGTCGGCTAATACTGACGAGGCCGTTGGCTCCGAACCGGCACCGCGACCATAGTACAGCGAGCTACCGAGTGCGTCGGCGTCGACCATCACCGCGTTCAATACGCCGTTGACCCCAGCGATCAAACTCGCTTCGGGCACCAGCGTCGGATGAACGCGCAGTTCCACGCCCTCGGCGGACTGGCGCGCGATACCGAGGTGTTTGATCGCATAGCCAAGTTCGCGCGCATAACCGATATCGAGCTGCTCCAGTTGCGTAATGCCCTGAACGAAAATGCTCTCGATGTTCAGTGGGATCGAAAACGCTAAAGATGCCAGTATCGCGAGTTTATGCGCCGCATCGATGCCCTCGATATCAAAGGTCGGATCGGCCTCGGCATAACCCTTTGCTTGCGCCTCGGCTAAAACATCTGGGAAGGCCCGCCCCTTACTAGCCATTTCGGTAAGGATAAAATTGCTGGTGCCATTGATAATCCCAGCTAACCAGTTAATTTGGTTACCGGCTAGGCCCTCGCGCAATGCCTTGATAATGGGGATTCCGCCAGCCACGGCCGCCTCGAAAGCGACAATCACGCCTTGCTGTTCGGCGGCGGCAAAAATTTCTGCGCCATTTTCAGCAATCAACGCCTTGTTCGCGGTCACAACATGCTTGCCATGTTTAATCGACATCATCACTAAATCAAATGCAACGCTGGTACCGCCGATAAGCTCAACCACGATATCGATAGTGGGATCTTTAGCAACCTCAAAAACATCCCGCGAAACCCGCGTTTCACCGATATCACAGGCAGGATTATCGCGCCGCGAGCCGATATGAGTGACACAAATCGCTGCGTTCGCACGGCTATTAATCTGCTTGGCGTTGCGCTGTAAAATATTGTAGACCCCGGAACCAACCGTCCCCAACCCACAGATGCCAATGTGTACAGGTTTCATCCTAACTCCTATGTCCTCTATATCGTCTTCTCGCCACGCTGGGTCGCGGTATGTGAGGGATGTTAATGGTTCTTCGCTACTCGGCTGATATCAGCCCCAACTGCGCGGCAAGCGCATCGGCAGGTTGATAGCCCGGGATCATACTGCCATCCATTAGCACCACAGAGGGTGTTCCACTGACACCAACTTTTGCACCCAGCGCAAAATGCTCGTCCACCGGGTTATCACTGCATAGGGCTATCGGCATATTTTCACCGCCCTTCATACGCGTCAAAGCTTCTTTGCGATCGGGCGCGCACCAAGCAGTGACCATTTTTCTGTATCCCTCGGAATCGATACCGGATCGAGGGTAGGCCAGATAGCGTACCTCGATGCCGTAGGCGTTCAGTTGATCGATTTCGCGGTGCATCTTACGGCAGTAACCACAGTCAATGTCGGTAAACACATTAATAATTGCGCGTTTTTCGCCCTTCGGGCTAAAAACGATCATATCGTCGGCATTGATATTGGCGATCCACCTCTTCCGTTCCGCAGTAAACCGCAAATCCTCAACATCGATGAAGCCCGAGGGCCCAATCTGGTAGACGTCACCATCAAAAAAATAGCTGCCGTCTGTCGCGACATAAAGCGTCGGACCATTTTCAACCACAACTCTAAGGTAGCCAGGAATGGCCGATTGCCCGCCCAATTTAAACTCAAAGTCAGGCCGCGCGGCGCGCAGTTTTTCAAGCGCTATAGATCCGTCCGACGCGTCGCCAAACGGGTTTTCTACCGTATCTTTAAGATTGCCATAGGGAGGCGTAACGGACCCATCGGATTTCGATGGCTGCGAGGCAAAGGCAGGTGACCCCGAACTCGAGGCGACCAGTACAAACATTGACAGCCAGCAACTAACTCGGGGCCAACTCAGTTTTGAAAGAAAATTTGAAATCAAAGTAAGGTCCATTGTGTAGACATTGCCGAGTGGCGCACTAGCGCAATCAGGCAGCATTAATTCGCGTGCGCGGCACACTAGGGGACTGATTGGGTGCTGCTATATCGCTTCTTCACCCGTCTCGCCGGTGCGAATTCGAATGACCTCGGCCAACGCCGAAATAAAGATTTTTCCATCGCCAATTTTACCGGTGGCGGCAGACTTGGCAATCGCCTCGACGGTGCTGTCGACCATATCGGCTCCGACGGCAATTTCAAGTTTGATCTTAGGCAAAAAATCAACCACATACTCGGCGCCACGGTAAAGTTCGGTGTGCCCCTTTTGGCGCCCAAAGCCCTTTACCTCGGTAACTGTAATGCCCTGCACGCCAATGTCGGCGAGAGCTTCGCGAACGTCATCTAATTTAAACGGTTTAATAACGGCGGTAATTAGTTTCATAGCGTCCTATCTGTTGATGATTTTGTAGGAACGTAAAGATACCTGTTTATCGACGAAATTGCATCTCCAACGCGCGACAATTCTAACTCGGGAACCCTGTTCTACAAAAAAAAGCCGCGGCACATGGCCCCGGCAACGTTCATGTCTGCGGGAATACTATTTTGCAGTAAACTCGGGGTAGGCGACAATACCACACTCGGAGGCGTCGACACCATTGCGCTCATCCTCTTCACTCACGCGCAGCCCAATCATGCTATCGATTGCAAAAAAGGTAATACCACTGGTGATAAAGGTCCATGAGAAAATGACCAATGCACCGGTCAGCTGCGCCATAAGACTGACCTCTTCACCTAAGCAGACCGCGATCAAACCCCAAATACCGACCACGCCGTGAACCGAGATAGCGCCCACCGGATCGTCGATCTTAATTTTGTCCATGAACAAGACCGAGAACACCACGATGACCCCACCAATCGCGCCAACCATCGTTGCCAGACCGCCCGAGGGCGTCAGAGGATCTGCGGTGATCGACACCAAACCGGCCAAAGCACCATTCAACGCCATGGTCAAATCGGCCTTGCCAAACATCAACTGTGACACCACCAGCGCAGCAATTAATCCACCGGCGGCGGCGGCGTTAGTATTGACAAAAATGGTCGCCACAGCATTGGCTTCACCGATATCCGAAACTTTGAGTTCGGAGCCTCCATTGAAGCCAAACCAGCCCATCCACAGCACGAACATACCGAGCGCTGCCAGTGGCATATTAGCCCCTGGAATAGCGTTGACCGAGCCGTCAGCCGAATACTTACCCAGTCGTGGGCCAAGAATTAACACCCCAGCGAGCGCTGCAGCAGCACCGCACAGGTGCACGATGCCTGAACCTGCAAAATCTGAAAAGCCTACCGTCTCACCCAAGAAACCGCCTCCCCAAGACCAAACGCCCTGCATCGGATAAATAAATCCGGTCATCACCACGGCAAAGGACAAAAATGCCCAAAGCTTCATGCGTTCGGCAACCGCGCCGGACACGATCGACATAGCGGTAGCCACAAACACCACCTGAAAGAAAAAGTCCGATGCGCCGGAATAATAGGTATCACCGCCACTGGCTAGTACTTCATCTACCGATGCGTTAGCTATCGAGTTGCCGAACCATGAATTGGGTAGGTATAGACTCGATGTACCGCCGTACATGATGGTGTAGCCCATGAGCATATACATGCAACAGGCTATCGCATACAAAGAAACGTTTTTGGTGAGTATTTCCGTGGTGTTTTTAGATCTCACCAGACCGGCTTCGAGCATAGTAAAGCCCGCCGCCATCCACATGACCAAGGCACCCGACATCAAAAAATAGAAAGTGTCGAGCGCATACTTCACTTGTACCAAATCGTTTTCCATACCATTTTCTCCAAATATTTTTGTGCATCTCCGAAACTGCCAAGGCATACAAACCACGGACTTGGCAAATTGGGGTCGACTAGGAACACAAACAAAGGTTGTTTAATGCGACGATTAACGTGGCTATGTCCGTTGGTCGGATCGCCAAAATGGCTAGATCGCTTCGCTTCCGGTCTCGCCAGTGCGGATGCGAACGGCCTCTTCAAGGGGCGCGATGAAAATCTTTCCATCGCCTATTTTTCCGGTCTTGGCCGCAGCCAAAATCGCCTCCACAGCACCTTCCACCGTCTCGTCAACCAAGACAATTTCGAGTTTGACCTTGGGTAAAAAATCAACCACGTATTCGGCACCTCGGTATAGTTCCGTGTGGCCTTTTTGACGACCAAAACCTTTGATCTCGGTCACCGTAACGCCGGCAACTCCGCGTTCAGCTAGCGCTTCGCGAACTTCATCGAGCTTAAAAGGTTTAATAATTGCAGTGAGTAACTTCATAATTAAACTCCAGCGGGTGGTCGCAACCACCCGTCTCCATAGTGTTTTTCACTCAGTGGGAAAAATGAAATATCAGAGAGACTTAGAAATCGTCAGAACCAACTCGTTATCTGCAAAAAGCCCACCAGACTCAGATGAATCGAGCCATAAAAGATCAAAACCCAAGCCGGCGGCTTCCGTGCTCAACGAGATCGAATAATCATCCGCTTCGTTGGCCGGGTCGTCGGCTTCCATAGTTCCAAAATGGAAGCCGAGACTGAAATCTTCACTCACATCGAACCCGTAGTCCAAATAGATGTAAGTCGATTCACCCGTTGACGCGTAATA
>MDTF01017256.1_pt1 | contig 10231 bp, 10 predicted proteins | sample 811191 | NCBI WGS metagenome assembly MDTF01 (sample SAMN05326649, study PRJNA326480) | marine metagenome | isolation source: seawater | place: Southern Ocean | collected 2011 | reverse complement strand
GAATTTTGTAAAGCAAGAGAGTGTTATGGTTTGACTTGTAAAATTTGTACGACTTGTTATCCTAATAGAAAAAATCCAGTTGAAATAAAAAAAGCGTAATATGAAAATTCTAGGAATTGGAAATGCAATTGTTGATGTTATATGCAAAGTAAATGATCAATATTTATTAGAAAATGGGCTGATTAAGAGTACCATGAAACTTGTAGACGAAGCTGAATTCAAAAAACTTTTATCTACTTTAAAAATTGAAGAAACAATATCTGGTGGATCTGTTGCAAATTCTATTGTTGGTCTATCTCAACTAGGAAATGATGTCGGATTTATTGGTAAAATTAACTTAGATAACCTAGGCAAAAAATACGAGGAAGGCCTGATTAAAGAAAAGGTACAATACATTTATGACAAAAAAGAAGAAATTTTACCAACTGGGACATGTTTAATTTTAATCACACCTGATGCAGAAAGAACGATGATAACTTTTTTAGGTATAGCAGGAAAAATCTGTGAAAAAGATATTGATAAAAAGACTATAAAAGAGAGCGAAATGATATTTTTAGAGGGTTACTTGTGGGATGAAGGTGAGCCTAAATCTGCATTCGACAAAGCAATGTTGCTATCTAATAAAAAAGCAATGTCTTTGTCAGATCAATTTTGTGTGGAAAGACATAAAGATAGCTTTTTAAATCTAGTTAAAAATAAACTTGATATTATTTTTTCTAATGAACAGGAGATTAAATCATTAATCAATACAAAGAATATTGAAGAAGTTATTACATTTGGGAAGCAATTAGGGAAGCTTCTGGTTATTACACGAGGGGAAAAGGGAAGTATTGCCATAAAAGATGGTGAAGTCACAGAATGTGGTTGTAAATCAAATTTAAAAATTATTGATTTAACGGGTGCTGGGGATTTGTTTGCAGCAGGGTTTCTTCATGGCTACATCAATGATTTTTCAATGAAAGAAAGTCTTGAGAAAGGCACAGAAATGTCTTCAAAAATAATTCAAAAGGTTGGGGCTAGATTAGATTAACCCTCATTTTGATCAATAAAATAGCCATTTTTGTGGCTTAATATAAAGTTTTGATCATTAAATTTATTGCTTATTTTTTTTCTTAATCTGTAGATATGAGTTTCAACAGTATGGGTTTCCATATCTGAAGAATAATCCCAGATATTTTTTCGTAAATCTAAAACATCATGTTTTGTTTTCATCTGTCTTAGGTATAAAATAATTTCAATTTCTTTTTCAGTTAATTTTAGGTTCAAATTATTTTTAGAGAAGAATTTAGAATTTAAATCAAGCTCATACCCTTTGATACTTATCTTAGATTGATAGTTAAATTTTAATTTAATTAATTGAATATTAATTAACTCTAATAATTTATTTATATTTAGAGGAAATTCACCAAAATATAATACGTATTTTTCATTTATATTTTTATTTAATAATATTTTTTGATTAAATTTCGAAATTATTAAAGAATTTGCCATATCAGAATTGAAAGCTTTGGTAAATTTATCATCATTATCATACTTTATAATTTTAAAGGGTAAATTATCTTTAATCTCATCTAAGATTTCATATAGTGAATTAAAATTTATAATAAAAATAGTTTGCTTACTCATATTTAATATTGTCTATGATAATTCATGTAAAAAATAAAAACACCCTTATAATTGATGATTTTAAACTCAAATGTTGTGTTGGAAAAAATGGCTTAAATTCTAATAAAAAAGAGGGTGATTACACCACACCAAAAGGCGTGTTTAATTTAAAAAAATTGTACATTAGAAAAGATAAAGTTGGTGTACCGAAGTGCAAAATTCCAAGAAAGATTATTAAGAAAAATATGGCTTGGTGTGATGATCCAAATCACCCAAAATATAATGAGGAAATTCAAATATACAATAATAATAAAGAAAGCTTTTATAGAGCTGATAATATATATGATTACATAATTTCAATTAGCCATAATCATAAAAAAATTCCACACAAAGGAAGTGCTATATTTATTCATTTAACTAATAATTACAAACCTACAGCAGGTTGTGTGGCTCTTAAGAAGAAAGATTTTGAAATTTTATTAAAACTTATAGATAAAAATACTAAAATTAAAATAGGTTAACCCCTAGTGCCAAAGATTTTTGAGCCTATTCTTAAATATGTTGCATTATTTTTAACTGCATCCAAATAGTCTCCAGACATTCCAATACTCAATTCTTTAAGGTTTGTGTGTTGGTTAATTCTATACATTTCAGAAAAGTAATTTTCTGGATTTTGATGATTTGGAGGAATACACATGCTGCCAATAATATCTAAATTTAAATTTTTACAAAACTTATAAAAATCAAGTAACTTTTCTTTTCTTATTCCTGATTTTTGATCTTCATTAGCTATGTTAACTTGTATAAATATCTTTGGTCTCTTGTCCTGTTTCACCTGCTCATCAGCAATTTTAGTTGCTAATTTTTCGCTATCTAGTGAGTGAATATAATCAAAAATTTTTAAAGCAAATTTAACTTTATTAGTTTGTAATCTTCCAATTAAATGAACTTTAATTCTGGTATTATTAATTTTTACCCCAGTCCACTTATCTATTGCTTCCTGAACCTTGTTTTCACCATAATGGAGGTGACCATGTTCGATTAAAGGCAAAATATTTTCGATAGAAAAAGTCTTGGATACAGCAATAATTTTAGGTAGTTTAGGGATATCTTCATCATTTACTTTAGATTTAATGAGGTCTTCTATATAAATTAAGTTTTTAACAGTGTTATGCATAATACAATTTTAAATAAATATTACTTTATAAGTGAATTTAATAAAAGTCATATAGATAAACAGGATAGAGAAACAACAATAATTTATAGAAATTACAGTCAAAAACATAATAATAAATTAATTTTAAAATTAAAAAATTACTGCAAAAAAAAAGGTAACAAATTCATAATTGCAAATAATATTAAGTTAGCAATTCATCTTAATTTAGATGGTGCTTACATTCCCTCATTTAATAAAAGTAACACACATCTTTCTTATTCTTATAAAAAAAATTTTATTCTTATAGGGTCGGCCCATAATAATAGGGAGATAAGAAATAAAGAACTTCAAAATGTAGCGATAATTTTTTTGTCTTCTTTATACAAAAAAAATAAAAACTTTTTAGGTCTTTATAGGTTTAAATTATTATCTCTTCTAACAAACAAAAAAACTGTAGCTTTAGGTGGAATTTCTAAAAAAAATATAAAACAAATAAGCTTAACTAATTGTTTTGGTTTTGCCGGTATTTCTTTTTTTAGATAAAAAAAAGGCCCCTATAAAAGGGGCCTTTTTAAATATTTTATATTCTAAATTAATTAGAAGGCAAATGATAAAGTCATTTCGTATCCGTCAACATCAGCTGCTGCTGCGTTAGCAATGTTACTTACTTTATTGCTAGCTCCAGCAAGAGTCATTGAACCCATAGTAAAAGATGCAGAAATACCTACAGCTTTTTGTTCATCTGGATCATTCTCCTTACTTAGCTTATGCGTGTTGTAAGCAACTGAAAAATCAGGTGTTACTGCATAAGATACACCCATAGCTTTAGAGTCAGTAGACGCTCCAGCTGTTGGGCTGTCAGCTTCTGATTGTTGGTAACCAAGTGTTAAAGAACCAATTGCATAAGAAACATATGCAGTAGATTCAGTAGCCTCAACTTTTGGCTCAGCAGCTCTTGCTGAAGTTTCGCCTCTAGCATAACCAACTGATAGACCATCAATCATTTCAGGAGTAGCTGTTACACCAAAGTCAACATAAGCATCTGCGTTAACAAAAGCTACAGTAAATACTGCTCCACCCATAGATGCAGAAGTATATAAAAAGCTATTATCACCTGATTGACCATTAATTACTGTAGGTTTACCTGCAACGATATCCCAAGATTCTTCATAAGCATTAGGAGTTTTATCGTCCATTGCTGACATAGATGTTGATCCACCGTGACCAGCAAAGTTTAAAGTTCCCATGCCATCAAATCCAAGAGCTATTGAGTGGTCATCTAAAGCGCCACCATCAATTTCGTATTTAACTGCAACAGTTACACCGTTATCCATTTCACCATCAGCTTTAAAGTTAATGCTGTCACCCATGTATACATTTGATCCACCAACTTTATCGCTAGTTTGATCAAAAGATATAGATGCGGCACCAGTAACACTCATTTCTGCAGCAAAAGCTGAAGAAGCAATCAGAGTAGTACCTAAAGCCGTAAGTCCTATTTTCTTTAAGTTATTCATATTATTTATCCTTATTAATTGTTTTATTTAATATTAAACAAACCTTAAATAGCATCTATTTAGATATTTTTGTCAAAATGAGACGATTTTTAGAAGATTAAGGAAAAGTGTTGTATTTTTACATCATTAGCTTTACTCAATTCTACTATAATTTTAGTAATTATCAAATATTAGTGTATAAAATCCGTTTTAAATCAATTAAATGTTAAAAATGCACCTATTTAAAAAGTCTAAAGTAATAATTTTACTATCATTAATTTCATTGATGTTAAACTCTTGTGGTCTTCCAGGTGCAGATGCAAGAAAATACCCACCAGACCCAAAAAAAAGAATTCAGAAAAATATGGAAGAAGGAAGGGGATTTAAATTTAACACAAAAAACAAAAATAGTGGCAACTTTGAATTTGCTAGCTCTAATGAGTTATGGAGAGCTTCACTTGATACGATTGACTTTATGCCTTTAGCTTCAGTTAATTATAGTGGTGGGATTATAATAACAGATTGGTACTCGACTTCGGGAAAATCTAATGAAAGTATTAAAGTCTCAATAAGATTTTTAACCAATGAAATAAGATCTGATTCTCTCGATATAAAGGTTTTTAATAAAAAGTGTGACACACAAAACAACTGCATTGTTTCTGAAAAAAGTGGAGACTTAATTTCTGAATTAAAAACTAAAATTCTGAAAACTGCGTCGGTTTATAAGGAAGAAAGAAAGAAAAAGAAAAAGAAATAAGATTCCAAGTCTCATAGATTGCATGTATGCAAATTTTAATAATAATTAATAAACCTTAGCTTTTGTGGATAGATATAATTTCAAAATAGTTGAACAAAAGTGGCAAAAATTTTGGGATGAAAATAAATTATTTTCAAGCAAAGTAGATAAAAATAAAAAAAAATTCTATTGCTTAGAAATGTTTCCTTACCCATCAGGAAAAATACACATGGGCCATGTCCGCAATTATACGATTGGTGATGTTCTAGCAAGGTTTAAAGCCTTGCAGGGATACAATGTTTTACATCCAATGGGCTGGGATTCTTTTGGAATGCCTGCTGAAAATGCAGCAAGACAAAATAATTTAGATCCAAAAACTTGGACAGAATCTAATATTCAAACTATGAAGTCTCAATTAAAAAAACTTGGCCTTTCAATTGATTGGGATAAAGAAATCTCAACCTGTTCTCCAAATTATTATAAACATCAGCAAGAATTTTTTTTAGAACTTTATGATAAAGGTTTAGTTTATAGAAAAGAAAATAATGTTAACTGGGATCCAGTTGATGAAACAGTTCTAGCCAACGAACAAGTAGTGGAGGGAAAGGGGTGGAGATCAGGAGCTGTTGTTGAAAGAAAGAAGTTAAATCAATGGTTTTTCAATATATCAAAATTTTCAGAGGAACTTTTGGAAGGTTTAAAAACTCTAAATAATTGGCCAAATAAAGTTAAGGTAATGCAAAGAAACTGGGTTGGAAAATCTTTTGGTTGTGAGGTTGAATTTAAAATTGAGAACAATAAGAATATTAAGAATATTAAGTGTTACACAACAAGGCCTGATACTTTATTTGGTTTTTCTTTTTTAGCCTTGTCTGTTGATCATCCCTTAGCAAAATATTATGAGGAAGATAAAAAATTTCAATCATTTAAAAAAGAGTGTTCTAAAAACGGAACTACAGAAGAATCTATTGCTGCTGCTGAAAAGCTGGGTTTTAAAACAGACCTGATTGCAATAAACCCTCTAGATAAAAATTTAAAAGTTCCAGTTTATTTTGCAAATTTTGTTTTGATGGATTATGGATTGGGAGCTGTTTTTGGCTGCCCAGCACACGATCAAAGAGACTTGGATTTTGCTAAAAAATATAATTTAAAAATTATACCCGTAGTGAGACCTGAAAAAAATAAAGACTTTGAAATTAACAATGAGGCTTACACAGGAGGGGGATATCTTTGTAACTCTAAATTTCTCAACGATCTGAAAGTTCCTGATGAATCTATTGTTAAAACAATAGAATTTCTTGAAAAAAATAACCTAGGAAAGAGAAAAACTAATTATCGATTAAAAGATTGGGGAATATCAAGACAAAGGTATTGGGGGTGCCCAATTCCAATTGCTTATGATGAAAATGATCAACCTATTAAAATCCCTAAAAGTATGCTGCCAGTAAAACTGCCTGAAATTGAAAAATTAAGCAATACTGGAAACCCACTGGACTCAGCAAATGAATGGAAATATTTCACTTTAGATGGAAAAAAATATAGAAGAGAAACAGATACTTTAGATACATTTGTTGACTCATCTTGGTATTTCTTAAGGTTTTGTTCTCCTAATAATATTGATTATGGTTTTACTCAAGAAGAGGTAAATTATTGGATGCCTGTTGACCAATATATTGGAGGAGTTGAGCATGCTATTTTACATCTTTTATATTCAAGGTTTTTTATGCAAGCTCTTTCATTTAAAAGTGATAATTTTAAATTGAAAGAACCTTTTGATGGTTTGTTTACTCAAGGCATGGTTTGTCACGAAACCTACAAAGATAAACAAAATAAATGGTTAAGTCCGGAGGAGGTTTTTTCTGAAGATGGAAAAACTTTTTATAAAAAAGAGTCTCCTTCAGAAAAAATACTAGTTGGACCGATAGAGTCTATGTCAAAATCTAAAAAAAATACAATAGACCCTGAGGACATAATAAAAAACTATGGAGCAGATTCTGTGAGATTATTTATTCTTTCAGACAGCCCTCCAGAAAAAGACGTTCAGTGGTCAGATCAGGGCATGTTAGCATCATTTAAGTTTGTGCAAAAACTATGGACGTTAAATTCTCTAATTATAGAAAAAATTAAAACTAATAATGCAGATGTCGACGATGGAAATTTAACAAAATTTACTAATCAATTGGTTGATAAAATTACTCAAAATTTAGAAAAGTTTCACTATAATGTAATAGTTGCTAATTTTTATGAAATGTACAATTTTTTGATCAAAGAAATTGAAAAACCTTTAAAAAAAGAAATTTTAATTGAAAACTATGGGAGAATTTTAACTTTGATGAACCCTTTTATTCCCCACTTTTCCAGCGAATGCTTAAGTAATTTAGACCAAAAGTCATTGAAGTGGCCACTGGTATCAAAAGAAGATCTAATTGAAGAAAGTATAAATTTTGTAGTACAGATAAATGGTAAGAAAAGAGCCCTTCTAAATGTCAAAAGAGATGTAAGTAAAGAAATTATATTAAAAGAAATTCATGGAAATAAAGAAACTGAGAAGTTCTTACAAAATCAAAAAATACTAAAAATAATTTTTATACCAAATAGACTTATAAATATTATACTGTAAAAAATGTTTAAAAAAGTTCTACTATTAGTAATATTTGTGTTCACTGTTTCTTGTGGTTATGAACCAATGCTTTCAAAAAAAAATATTAATAATTATGCTTTTTCTATAAGTAAATTAAATTTTGAGGGAGATAAAACTGTCAACCTTAAAGTGAAAGAAAAATTAAATAATTACAAATTAAACAAAGTGACTAGAAACTTTGCATTAAAAATTAGGAGTACTTCTGAAAAGATAATTATAGCAAAAGATTTAAAGGGGGATCCTATGAATTTTAAGAATATTACAACCCTGTATGTTGATGTCTTAGTGGGAAATAATATTAAAAACACATTACAGCTACAAGCTAGTTTTAATTATAATAACAACAAAAATAAGCTTGATTTAAAGAAATATGAAAAAGAAATAAAAAAAAACTTGGCAGAAACAATTACAAATAAATTAGTATTTAAATTATCAAACATTTAATGATTTTAAAATCATTTGAACTAAATAAATTAAATTTAAATAATTACAAATTTTACCTTTTTTATGGTGACAATGAGGGTTTTAAAGAAGAAATTATAAAGAATTTGTTTGAAAAAAACTATTTGCATAAGATTCATAGATATGAAGAAAAAGAAATATTAGATAATAGTAAAGATTTTTTTAATAGTGTGCTTACAAAATCATTTTTTGATAATGAAAAACTTATAATAATAAATAGAGCTACAGATAAAATTAAAAAAATTATAGAAGACTTGATAGAAAAAGATCCACTAGATGTTAAGTTTATATTAAATTCAAAAAGCTTAGAAAAAAACTCCCCTTTGCGAAAATTTTTTGAAAAACAAAAAAAAGAGGTGTGTGTTCCTTTTTATGAGGATAATAATCAAACTTTAAATTCGATAATTAACACTTTTTTTAGGAGTAAACAAATTCCTATTTCACAACAATTAATTAATGTTTTAATAGAACGGTCCAGGGGAGATAGAAAAAATTTGAATAATGAGTTGACTAAAATTGAGAATTTTTCATTAGATAAAAAAAATATTACTCTTCAAGAAATAATTAAATTAACCAACCTTGCAGACAATTATAGTGCTTCAGAACTTGTTGATCATTCTCTGGCTAAAAATACTAGGAAAACTGTGACTATTTTAAATGAAAACAACTTCTCAGATGAAGATAGTATAATAATTATTAGGACATTACTGTCTAAGTTAAAAAGATTATTAAAAATTTATGAATTAGTTGATGAGCAAAATAATATTGATCAAGCGATTTCTTTATTTAAACCACCTATTTTCTGGAAAGATAGATCACTGGTAACACAACAAATAAGATCTTGGGGGGAAAGTGAGTTAAAATCTTTAATTTATGAAACTAACAATATTGAGTTATTAATAAAAAAAAATTCTAATATAGCAAAAAATATATTATCTGATTTTATAATTAATAATTCAAAAAGGACTAATAATTAGATTTTATAATTTCTATTATTTTATTAAGTTGATCAAGATCCTTATACTGTAACACCAGAGTTCCTGTATTATTTTTTTTATTTTTAATCAAAACGTTCAATCCAATTTTTTCTATAATTGAAGATTCTAAAGCTTGTAAATTTATATCCTTAGAGGTTTTGGGTGATTGTTTTTTTATCTTAAAGATTTTTACAAAATTCTCTGCCTGTCTAACAGAAAGATTTTTTTCGACTATTTTATTAGCAACAAATTCTGCATTAGGCAAACTAACTAAAATTTTAGCATGACCTGGTGATAGTTTTTTAGTTTCAATCAATTTTATAACGATCTCGGGTAAACTTAATAATCTTAAAAAATTGGCTATATGGCTTCTACTTTTGCCAATAAACTGAGCCACTTTTTCTTGATCATACGAAAATTCATCAATAAGACGTTTATACCCATGTGCTTCTTCAATAGCGTTTAGATCATTTCTTTGAACATTTTCAATAATAGCAAATTCTAATGATTTTAAATCATCTGCATTAGTAATAACCACAGGCACCTCATGTAGTCCTGCTTTTTGTGCAGCTAACCACCTTCTCTCACCTGCAATTATTTCATACTTTGGGCTGTTATCATTTAATTTTCTAACAATAATTGGCTGAATAATTCCCCTTACTTTTATTGAGTTTGTTAATTCTTGTAATTTATCTTCATCAAATATCTTTCTCGGTTGAAATTTATTACTAACTAAATCACTTATGGATAGTCTGTTAATATTAGTTTCTATTTTTGTATCACCTATTAAAGATGACAGCCCTCTCCCTAAACCTTTTTTTATTTTAGTTGTGTCCATTATACTTTGCTCCCTGTTATTTGCTCTTGATTTATAAATTCATCTGTAAAACTAAAATATGATTTACTTCCAGGGCATGACTTATCATAAATTAAAACTGGCATCCCATGTGATGGTGCTTCGGACAATCTTACATTTCTTGGTATGATTGTTAGATAAACTTTTTCCTTAAAATAATCTCTAGCTTCTTTTTCGACTTGAGCTGAAAGTCTGTTTCTCTTGTCATACATAGTCAAAAGAATCCCTCTGATTTTTAATTCTGGGTTTAAGTTAACTTTTATTCTCTCTATAGTTTTCATCAATTGGGTTAAGCCCTCTAG
>MDTF01008887.1_pt1 | contig 10232 bp, 9 predicted proteins | sample 811191 | NCBI WGS metagenome assembly MDTF01 (sample SAMN05326649, study PRJNA326480) | marine metagenome | isolation source: seawater | place: Southern Ocean | collected 2011 | reverse complement strand
GAAGCTATCTGGCGCCACAGCACCCCGAGTCATGCCCAGAAGCTTTTCGCTTTTCCGTTTTAACTTTGATATGTCTATTAATGATCAGCGCCAATTTCACTGGATGAGCTTTGGCGGCTGGATATTGCATTGGCTTTTGTTGGTGCTGGTGGTTATTGCCATCCCTTTTGACAGCCTTGGACGTATCGCCCTGGTCAGCTCAGTATTCGGTTTTATCGTTTACGCCACAGTTATAGAAACTGGTATTTTGCGTCAAACCTTAGACGGCGCTGACCCCAAAGAAACACTTGATCAATTGACATCAAAAACATTCCAGCGAGCCACCGCGGCTGGCACGCTAGGTGGGCTGTTCGCCTTAGCTGCGCTGAGCTAATCAATATGCCAGATTCTTAAATGAGCAAAAGAGCATGTCAAACAGAAAAAGTTGGAACATATGCCCCTTAGAGAACTGATTTTTGCGGCAGACGTACAAACTAGTGCGATAAGCACCAGTCTTGTAGTGGGTTCACTATTGGCGTTAATCAATCACGGGAGCAATATTATGGCTGGAGCTTTAAACTACGGCACAGTGCTGAAAATATTGCTCACCTACGCAGTGCCTTATTCCGTTGCGCTCTATGCCAGTGTCAGCGCTATGAAAGCCATATCAATCGCAGCGAACTCTGAAGATGAGCCAAAAATTCACTAGCAACCCTGCCAATCAGACCTTACGAACGGTTAGTCAAAGCCTAAGTCTCTATACCTGACTCTGTTGCTGGGTCTCCTTTTACGCGTACATGGCGCATAACTCGAGGCTGGCTGTAATCATAGGGTCGCGCTCGATGCAATACACAACGATTGTCCCACATCACTATATCGCCAGGCGTCCAACTGTGGGTCAGCACCCTAGGCGGTTGGCAGGCAATCTCTACTAACTCTGCTAGCAAAGCTTCTGAATCAGCTTCACTTAATCCAGGAACACCATAGGCATGACGGCCAATATATAAACTTGGCACTTTCGTGGCTGGATGGATTTTCACCAAAGGGCGTAAGGGCGGTGCTTGATCGCCCAAGCCATAACTAGAACCAGAGTTCGCACTGTGACCAATTTTTGCTTGGGAATGAAACAACGAATGATGGGCAGCTAGGTCAGAAATGCGGTCACGCATCTCACTTGATAACGATTGATAAGCGGCACGCATATCAGCCCACTGAGTCTCTCCCCCTGCATCTGGCAAAACTTGTGCTGCAAGAATTGAAGCCCTAGCAGAAACCGGCATATAGGAACTGTCTGTATGCCAACCTTCATTGCCACGCAAAATCTGATAATACCCGCTATCAGGACCGAGCAATTCGCCATCAGGCTTTTGATTACTAATAGCAACGGCTTTACGATTTTCGGCAAGGATTTCGATAGGACCAATGCGCTGACCAAGAGCCACATGTTGGTCTTCACTGATGTGCTGACGTGGGAAAATTAGTACTGCATGTTCATGCCAGACCTCCTCGACTGTCAACCAACCTTGGTCATCTAGCGAATTGAGATCTATACCCGTGACTACTGCGCCCAAGCTTGAGTCGCATGGCTGTATCTTAATACCCATTTTCCGCCCCTTTCTTAGCTTTCTGGTCTCTTAGACTTCTGATTTCATGGCGTTTCGGCCCTCAATACCCAGTTACTGAAAGATCTCCCAATCTCCCCAGAATCTACCGCCGAGATCTCTAGCTGTCTACTGGCGACTCGGCTTCTGCCTTGCTCCTTAATATTTGACTAAGAGCTACCAATGGACAGCAAGTTATCTACTGGTTGATATAGCGCTTCCAAATAGGCCATATCTTCTGGCTCTATGACTATCTGCGCAGCAGCGACCAAATCTGTTAGCTGCGCCACTTTTGACACCCCAACAATTGGCGAGGTCACTTCTGACTTATTCATAAGCCACGCCACAGCTATCTGGGCGGGTGTTTTTTCATACTTCGACGCAATTTCTATGACACGTTCCGCGACCGGAAATACGTGTTCACCGTGATAAAGACTTTCCGTTCTCTTCACGTCCTGACCTTGTGACCGGCTAGTACTGCCGCCGCCAAAACCTCCTTGGTAAGTACCAGCAAGAATACCCCGTGCCAATGGCGACCAAGGTGTAAGGGCTACCCCTGTCTTGGCGCAGTATGGGTTCATCTCCCGTTCCTCTTCCCTATAAACTAAATTATAGTGGTTTTGCATGGACACAAATTTGGTCCAGTTATTCATCTGCGCGGTTAACTGTAACTCCGCAAACTGCCAAGCAAACATCGAAGAACCGCCCAGATACATTACTTTGCCTGCTTTGACCAGATCGTGCAGCGCTTCAAGGGTTTCTTCAATCGGCGCTTGAGCTTGACCAGGAATTCCATGTGGATGACGGTGAATGACGAGGTGGTCAACATAATCTAAACCCAGACGCCTCAGACTCGCTTCCACCCCTTCAATGATATGTTTGCGCGAGAGGCCACCTTGGTTAGCTCCGCGACCCATAGGCATAGATACCTTGGTTGCCAACACGTATTCATCCCTGGGCAAAAGTTCGCGTAGCAATGAGCCAACTACTTCTTCAGAGGCGCCGAGACCGTAGATATCTGCACAGTCGAAATAGTTTAAGCCGTGTTCTATAGCAGCTTGGAAAATGGGTCGAGCTTCATCCGTGGTTAATGTCCAATCCCCTTGGTGCCCTCTTCCTGGAATACCGAAGTTCATGGTACCCAAACAAAGCTGGGACACGCGTAGGCCAGTATTGCCCAATTGCACAGATTTCAACATTAAGATCCCCTATGAATTATTCTTTTATTTATCTAAAGATATTACACCAGAAAGAGATATGGGGGACGTTGCGAGAATATTAACAACAGTGCAACGACCAGATTTTTCCACAAATCAATGTCTATTTTTGCGAATTTAGTGCTAATTTGAGTCGCAAATAACCTGATCACTTTGAAAGTTCAATTATGAGTCAATCAATAGCTGTAGTTGGCGCTGGAATATGCGGCATGTTCACTGGGCTAGCCCTTTCACGCCGAGGCTTTTCTGTCACTTTATTCGAGCGGGATGTGCCACCACCCGAGGGCGATGCCGAACAAGCATTCTTTAGCTGGCAACGCCGAGGAGCCGCTCAGTTTAGACACCCCCACGCCTTTCTTGGCTTGATGTGTAATCTTTTAGAACAAAATTACCCAGATCTACTGCAAGAGCTCTTAGACGCCGGAGCCCGCAAAGTAGGCTTTGAGGACATGGTGCCTGGACATCTGCAAAGCCAATACACCCCAGAACCCGGTGACGGACAGCTTTGGGTGTTGATGTGCAGGCGCGCCACCATAGAAACCGTGCTACGCCGCTACGTTGAACGAGAAAAGACATTAACGATCGCCAATACCACTTATGTCACGGATGTGCTGGTAGAAGAGCAAGGCGAGCATGGAAGCAAAGCTTTGGTCACCAAAGGCCTGGAGCTCACCAACAGACAAGACGCGAACAAAAAATCCCAGCATTTTGCGGATCTAATCATTGATGCAACCGGCCGCGCAGGTAAGTTCAACAAATGGTTGAGCAGCAAAGGTGCAAAGGTTACCGAGGAGCGCGACGACGCTGAGATTGTTTATTACACCCGTCACTACGCCTTAAAGCCTGGTGTCGAGGAACCCAAACGTGACAGCGACAACCCTTCTGCTGGGGATTTGGGCTATCTAAAATATGGTGTCTTTCCCGGCGATAATGGCAACTTTGCGCTGATTATTTGCATGCATAATGAAGAACACGAACTGCGCGAAGCGGTAAAAGATCCAATTTTGTTCGACGCTATTTGCGAAAGCATTCCCGGGGTAAAACCTTGGGTCGCAAAAGAACACGCTGACGCCACAACAGCACCCTTTGGTATCGGCCAAATCCACGCGGTTTGGCGCGACTATGTCCATAAAGATGCACCACAACTGCTAAACTTTTTTGCTGTTGGAGATGCCGCCTCTCGCACCAATCCATTGTATGGACGAGGCTGCAGCACTGGCACATTACACGCGCACATTCTGGCCGACGTTTTGACAGAACAAAGCGACCCGTGGGAGCGCGCGCTGGCGTTTAAACAGCGCACTGAGGCTGAGATTAGGCCCATCTTCGACGCCAGTCTAACGGAAGACAAAAGAGGCATTCGGCGAGCTAAAGCAACCCGCGAAGGCGTAGCGTTAGACAAAGCAACAACCATCAAAAAATGGTTCACCTTGGCTTTTGGCGACGCCCTTGTTGCCGCGGCACGTTATCAGCTACACGTGCATAGGGGCATTATGCGCACCGTTAATCTGGTAGAAAAGCCTGGGGACTTTCTGAAAGATCGGAAAATTCGCAATACAATCTTTCGCTACATGCTGCGCGGCAGAAAACGCAATGCACAGGCGCGCATTCAGGCCGGCTTAGCGCGGCCAGAAATGCTTGGCATGATCTCTCACCTTTCACGGCAACAAACCAAGCAACCTCCGGCATCCAGCGGGAACAGCCAACCGCTCAGGGAAGCCGCATTAACTCAGCAGGCCTAACCCGTTTCTCGACTAAGTCGCCTCTTTCTAGCTAGATAGTCCTAGTTAATAAACCCTAGCTAGTGAGTCCTAGCTAAGGCCTTTTAAAGTGCTCAGTGCTATGCGCTTAGATCTTTACCCAAGGCCTCGGCTTCTTCCGCGTACTTGGCGTAAGATTCCTTCAGCGTCGCCGAGTTCAAAATAACCTCGGCTACAAGTGCCTTAGTTTCTGCGTCGTAAACCCTCGTCATAATCCAATTAGATTCAGTTCGGCGGCTTTCGCTCAGGGCGATAATTTCACGTTCCAATAAATAGGCATGGTCGACAAACAGGGGCCCATTAATCATTTTTATTTCCTGACCCGCAAACAAACCTACCGCAGGGCCTTTGGTTCTATAACCAGACTGCCCGCTGGTGTATTGGGTTAACACACTGATCATCTCCAACGGCATAACAGCCTTGCCCCAGGGATTATCCGCGCCGTAATAGGCATGATTCTCGGTGATCTTTTGCAGCTTTTGCGCAAGGCTAAAGGGGTACATATCACCCATATGCTGATCCATGGCCATGCTGGCTTGCTCAGGATTACCCGCGCCTAGCTGACCTACTTCAACGTCACTTAGAATGACCAATTGCTCGGAGGGACGCAGGCGACCGCGGCGAACGTCTAACTCGGTTTCACCATGATCTGGCCCCAGCGAAGCAGTACCGGTTAACACAGGAGTACCATCGCGCTTCTCAGCAGAAATTTTTGCCACCTTATTAACGTCCGATACATGCTCGACCACTACCCTGACTTCTTCGCCCTCCACTACCATGGTTTGGTAATGCGCACTGATGCAGCCGCGCTCGAACCATGCGTCGCCAAACACCTCGTGCAGCAACGGCACAAATTGACTAAAATGTGTGGGTCCTTCGATAGGCGCACCAGCAAAGCCTAAATCAGCTGCCATCTTATCGTCGTGAATAGACAAATGACCGTCATATTCCTGATGACCAAGCATTTGCCGCGGATGTCTAAACTCGCCAACCAGCATTTGCGGCGTGTCGCCCTGTTCTATATTGCTCACCTAACTCTCCTAAAGCATAAATTCTTCTACATCTTAAACCGAAAATCACCGTGGAGTCAGCGGCGCATAAACCATCGCTTAGACGTTTTCATTTGTTTTTTTCCGACGGGTGTTCTTTTTTCGCACAAGCAAGTAAAAAGCCCCCATAAGCTAGACCACTAGATTCACCTAACTAATCTGCCGAAAGCCACAGCCAATTAGTTTATCCTTAACCCAATCTTGTGCCTTATTACAGCACAGGCAGTTATTTCACTTATCGAGAGATCACAATGAAAAATTTATTTTCTGTTGAAGGCAAAGTTGCCATCGTTACTGGCGGCTCGCGAGGCATTGGCGAAATGATCGCAGCGGGTTATTTGGCCAACGGCGCAAAGGTTTATATCAGCTCGCGTAAAGCCACCGTTTGCGACGCAACCGCAGCAAGGTTGAGCGAAACCTACGGCGAAGAATGTATTTCATTGCCTGCGGACATGTCCAATTTGGCAGGCATTGAGGGCTTTACAGCGGCTTTCAAAGAACGCGAAAACCACCTCGACATACTAGTCAACAACGCTGGCGTAGCTTGGGGCGCGCCACTGGAAGAATTTCCAGAAGTGGGTTGGGACAAAGTTATGGACACGAACGTTAAGGGCGTATTTTTTCTAACTCAGAAATTGCTGCCGTTGTTAGAAAAAAATGCCCACGCCGAAACGCCATCTCATGTGGTGAACATTGGTTCTGTAGATGGCATTAAGACACCCGTCTTTGACAATTTCTCTTATGGACCATCGAAAGCTGCAGTACATCACCTGACTCGGGTTTTAGCAGCGCATTTGATTAAGCGCAACATCATTGTTAACGGCATTGCACCGGGACCATTCCCAACATCTATGCTCAGCGCCGGCGTCGGCGGTGGTGGCGATGCAGAAAACACTGACTGGACCAGTGTTAGCGAAAGCAACCCACGAGGCAGGGTTGGTACAGCGGAAGACATAGCAGGCTTAGCTATATTTTTAAGCTCACGAGCCTGTGGTTTCACCGTTGGTGACGTCATCACTTGTGACGGCGGATCTGTAGTTTCATAAAGCGGCAATCTAATTGGAAACGAGCAACCTTAGCGAATTGATAAACGCGCCAAGGTTGTCCTGCTTTTACTTGGTAATTTCGCGCTTTTGAATGCCAGACGAATACATCGCGATCAACTGACGATCTTTGAACCAGTTTGAATCATCTGCATCAGGGCTGATTTGCCCGAGCAAATTTTGTACGGCAGCATCTACGGCTTTTAACTCATCAAGGCCAACCTGATCTGTGGGTAAGGTTTCTAACAATTCAGCCAAACGTTGAATCAACCCAGCGCAGGCCTCAGGGTCTACTTGATTAGCGTAAAACTGACCCGCATGAGCACAAAAAGCACAATAAATATAAAGGGTTTCACGAATACCAAATCGCACCACTTCCGAGTCATCTAATGCTTGGTGTACTGCAACATCCTGCAAATGCACAATGCCCTGGCTCATCTCCGCCAAAAAGGTGCCTGGTTTTACGACAGCATGTTTGCTGGACACGATTAATCCAGGTGATGAGCGGTGAATATTAAAGTAATCAGCCGCCGCGCCAGACCCAGCCTTAATTACCACGTGTTCAACGTTGTCACTACAAGCAACCCACGTTTTATAGCCCGACACCAAATCGCCTTCGGCAGAAGAATGTAGTATGACGCCCGGCAACAGAGGCTGGCCCTTACGATCTTCAGATACCGCAAACGCGCCCCAACCGTTAAACGCCTCAGACATAAACGTGCGTCGAATGGCGCTTTGATAACCACCTACAAATACCCAAGCCATGCGGTCAGCCAATAACCCGCCTATCACCGCCATAGCTAGCAAATCTAACGAGCCCTCTGTTGCTAAACATTTTTTCCACACAGCAAAATACTCGGTCTCTGTGGCGCAAATTTTTGCGGGCATTGGAATGGATAATTTTTCTGCAAGGGCAACCACGTCGCTCCAGCTTCTAACAATTAGACTCATATAGGCGAGTTTCCCTGTATTTGTAGGCGATGAATAATCCGCGCTTCATCCGCGTGGTCATGAACCGCATAATGCAGCAAGCAACGATTGTCCCACATCACTAGGTCGCCTGGACGCCACTTATGTCGCGCCTGAAACTCCGCACGCACGCTGTGCTGATACAAATATTCAAGCAGCGCCCTACTCTCTTCCCTCGTCCAGTTACGAAACTTCTGAGTGAATGCTCGGCAAACGTATAGTCCGCGCTGGCCGTTCTCGTCATGGGTGCGCACAACCGGATGCTCGGCCCGAGATGCCTCAGCAGGATCAGCACCATAAAGCCGTGCTAAATCTTCTGCAGAATGGAGCGCAACAAGACCATCAACCACCTCCCGCAAACCATCCGACAACTCTTGATAGGCCAAAATTTGATTGCTAAATGCGGTTTCGCCACCAAGTTCAGGCGCCTCGATAGCATAAAGCATTGTGAGTTTCGGTGGCGTTGGATCGTAGGTCATATCCGAATGCCAATGCTGATTCACATCGCGCTGCTTGCCGTTATTACGCAATTCAATAATGTTCGGATAACCCTCAATACCACCATAAGGGAAGGGCACCAACTCGCCCCAGTGCTGGGCGAAAGCCATTTGATCCGCAGGAGTTAGATCCTGCCTTGGAAACACCAGCACATGATGCTTATTAAAAAGGTCGTTCAGCGTCGGCCATAGCTGGGCATCGAGACTGCGTACATCAAGATCCTCCACAATGGCGCCTAACGGCGCAGACATGGGTACTACATGCATATTTTTTCTCCCTTCGCTTCCCATCTTAATCTGGATCTTTGCTTATATGCCACTGCTACCGTGGCTGGCATATTTTTTAGTGGCTGGCGCTCTGGCGCATACAGCGGCGCGCAATTAGAAAAAGTTCATAGCGAATGCAGCAGGGTCGACACACCACGGATAGATAGAGTCAACGTGTTCTAAATTTATCCGCCTGTAAAAGTAATCTCGCGTAAGAGGTAATGCTCGATTATTCTTAGCCAACTTTTATTTAAGTCGCCTATTTCCTCAATTTCCTACTCAACGCCGTGATAGATTTCAACCATTTAGTGCCCAACTGAAATGGCTAGATCTGAGTTAACAATCTGGATTTTTCGCGTAAGCTTGGAGTTACAGGGCACAGTGTCCTAACTTCGCATTGTCTAAAGCTCAACAGAAACGCTTAGACTCCTGACAGAACAAAAATTTCGACAGGAGGGCGTATGCCTCTCGACAAAAAGATGATTGGTTGCCAAACCGAAGAGGTTAAACATTGGGTAGACGAGCGTTGGCTCATGGCCTATGCAGCCAGCCTGACCGATCTCAACCCTATTTACATGGATACAACTGCTGGCAAAATCATAGCCCACCCTATTTTTCCGGTTTGCCTAGAATGGCCAGCCATTTTGAATACTCGCAAACTGGCAGCAGCAGATACGCTCACCAATGAGGAGTCTGGACGTGGTGTCCACGCAGCTCATGACCTGCATATTTTCAAACCCATAACCGCTGGAGAAACGCTGACGACCAAGGCCACCATGATAGGCATTGAGGCGATCAAACCAGGCGGGGCATACACCATGCGCCTAGATACTTTTGATGCGCAGCAACAACTGTTATGCAGCACTTATCAATTGAGTATTTATCGAGGGGTGGAAGTTATTGATGGTAGAACCGTTAGCGAGGCTGAAAGTACAGTTGACCGTGCCCCCGAACCACCTGCCGCACTGCCAATTGTGGAGTCGCATAGCTCTGATATTTATGTTCCCGGCAGTTTGGCCCACACTTATACAGAGTGCGCACGCATCTGGAACCCCATTCATACAGACCGCAAGGTAGCCCTAGCCGCAGGGCTACCGGACATAATATTGCACGGCACGGCAACGCTCGCCCTAGCTGTCACCCGTATTGTTAATGAGCGACTCGGCGGCGACCCCACTCGCATAAAACGCATTGGCGGTCGGTTTGCGGCCATGGTGCTAATGCCTTCGACCATTCAACTGCAACTCAGCTTTAGTGGCAGTAACCACCTGAGCTTTCAAGTGCTGAATGATCAAGGTGAAACAGCCATCAGCAAGGGCTTTATCTGTTTTAACTGAGGCCTGATTGAGGATCACTTAACCACTAGTACGTACAATAGTCCTGCGACGGCTCAAAATTTATTTCACTTAGAGCGAAAGGCAATGCAAACACTCAAGTTGATAACCCTGGCATATCTATTGTTTATAGTCGCTGCATGTGGCGGCAGTAGCAGTGGTAACGCCAGTGCGCTAACTCTTGCCACCCCACCTAGCAGTAACATCAATCCGATAAATTCGAATGACGAAGAGACTAATACGAACGTTCGTCAAATTTGGGATTTGCGACGCGTTAACCCAAGCACAGAAAACACAGACCAAGAAAGCGTGGATGCGATACTGGATCACATCTTCACTGACCAAGCAATACAATCGGCATTGATCAGCAAAAACGGAGTCACCATTGGGGAACGTTATGCGCAGGGGTACGACGCAGGCAGCTATGGCACTAGTTGGTCAGTGGCAAAGAGCTTTTACAGCGCAGCCATTGGTGTAGCGATAGACGAGGGACTAATAGAGTCAGTAGATACAAAG
>MDTF01011997.1_pt1 | contig 10233 bp, 8 predicted proteins | sample 811191 | NCBI WGS metagenome assembly MDTF01 (sample SAMN05326649, study PRJNA326480) | marine metagenome | isolation source: seawater | place: Southern Ocean | collected 2011 | reverse complement strand
TTTAAAAATCGATCAAACTTTCTGAAATACCTAGGTAATAGGAATGACCAACAATTTTTTAATTATGAAATGAGAGCATCCTTATGGTAACAGTGTCTATTTTTTGGGAAAGTTTGGTCAAAAATTTTAAAAAATCACTTAAATTTGACAGTTTTGAACGTTTCAAAACGGCCCAAAATGATAACGCAAAAGTGTCCAAATTTTCACTATAATTGATATACGAAATGAAAACAACCAAATTTAATAACAAACCTATATTTATTTATTTTGCAATTTAGACCATAGTGTTTGAGATGATAACAAATGATAACACAACAGTTGTCTGCATGAGTTTGTCTGTTTCACTACTTTATTTATTTAGCATGACACCTTAACCCCGCTGCGATTTTGGCGACTTTTGCAATGATAACTATGTCGCCAAACGACAACTCATAACAATCCTACAAAAATAAATATAGGTTTGTTATTAAATTTGGTTGTTTTCATTTTTTTCAATTTATCGCCACATTGAAATTCGACTGTTTTGTAAAATACACAAAACAACGTTTTAGCAATATCATAACAAATTTGTTTGTTGAAAAAGTTAAAAAAAAAACCTTCGTAAGAAGCTAAAAAAACGGCACTTTTGGCAAAAATTTGACCAAAAAAAAAAAGCGAAAAAAAGCGAAAAAAACAGAAAAAAAGCGAATTGTAAATTAAATATTTAAAGCAAAATAATTAAATATAATTATATATTATATACATTAATGCGCAAAAAATCTTATTATTGTAAAAAATGTAATTACGCATCAAAAAATAGAAACGACTTTACAAAACATTGTAAAACTTTAAAACATAAAAAAAAACTATTTAAATGCGATGGTTGTGACAAGCAATATAAATTTACAAGTGGTCTATCTCGACATATATTAAAATGTCCTTTATATAAAGAATATGAATCTGCGCAAATTATCGAAGAAGTAGAAGAAAAAAATGAAGTATATAATATTGAATGTGGCAACAATGATATGAAAGATTTAATAAATATTATTAAAAAACAACAACAACAGTTAAACGAATCTCACAAAATGATGGAAAAAGTTATTACCGAAACAGTACCAAAAATTGGAAACAACAACAATAATAATATTTCTATAAATGTTTATTTAAATGAAAATTGTAAAAATGCCATGAATTTGACTGATTTTGTCGAACAAATTAACGTTTCTTTGGAAGATTTAATGTACACACAACAACATGGACACACTGAAGGTTTGGCTAATATATTCACAAAACAATTAAAAGATATGAACCCAACCGAAAGACCCATTCACTGCAGCGATAGCAAAAGACTACAATTTTATATAAAAGATGATGATACATGGACTAAAGACGAACAACATTTAAAGATTGATAAAACCATAAATGATGTAAAAATGAAACAAATGAAAAAATTAAAGCAATGGGAAGATTTACATCCAGATTATCTAACAAATGAAAAACTTCTAGATGAATGGCAATTAATGGTACGTGAAATAATTGGCCATGGAGACAATGAAAAAGATAAAGAAAAGAACATGATGAATATAAAAAAACAATTGGCTTCTACTATCCCATTCAAATATAGCTTAAAAAATGAATAAATTTAATGTATATAATTATTCATTATCCACTTTGTTCTATAACAACGATAAAATCTTTGAATTTTTATAGCCATTTCAATTCTATTTATCATTATATATAAAATAAGAATATATTTTATATATAAAGATGACTGATAATTCTGCAAACATAACTATAGAATTAAATGAAACATGTATAATTGATATATCTAATAATAGTCCTAAAATTATACAAAATACCGAAGAAAACACCGAAGAAAACACCGAAGAAAACACCGAAGAAAACATCGAAGAAAATATCGAAGAAAACATAAAATTATTTAAAAAAAAGGGTATTTACAATTTTTTATCACCAAAAACAAAAAGAAAAAATAAAAAGAAAAAAAATATTAGTATTAAGAATAAATATGTAAAACGTGAAAAAATAAAAACTGAAGAAAGTGTTTGTTGTGACGAAATTACAGAAATTATACCCGATTTTGATTATATTAATCCAATCACAAGCGACGGTAGCAGATTTAACTATGTGACATACCTAGATGTTGAAAAAAGTATAAAGGCTATGTATTACGATGTTAGTGAATATTATTCATATGCTATGGATATTTTAGCTACATATGTTCGAGGTCAAAAATTAATATATATGGAATCTAAATTTTACTGTGAATCTAGATTAAACTATTTAATGTTTCCTGCTATCTTTTTATCATCTTTAACATCTGTTTTAGCAAGCGTTTTAGATACAAATGTTATGGGCACATCGATTTTATCTGGTATTTCTGCCTTAATTGCCTTCTTATTAGCTGTTGTTAGTTATTTGAAATTAGATGCGCAATCTGAAGCACATAAAACATCAGCACATCAATATGATAAATTACAATCAATGTGTGAATTTTCATCTGGTTATTTCTTATTAACTTCAAAAAATAAAAATGATGAAAAATATGTCGAAAAAATAGAACAAGAAGTAGAAGAAAAAATGGACTATATTAATGATAAGATAAAAGAAATTAAAGAAACAAACCAATTTGTTATACCTAGAACTATCCGTTACAGATATATGACGATATATAATTTAAATGTATTTTCTATAATAAAAAAAATAGAAAATAAGAGAAAAGAATACGTTGTTAGATTGAAAAATATAACAAATAGAATAAACCATTTGTTATGCGAAATTAATTATAATAAAAAAAATAAAGAATGTAAAAAAAAAAAAAAAATGAAATTAAAAATGGCTTACGAAATTAAAAATGAAGCAGTTAGAATGATTTTACTATTAAAATCAGCTTTTTCTATTATTGACCAAATTTTTGAAAATGAGATTAAATTAGCGGAAAAAGAAAAAAGAAAATTGTTAAGTCCATGTTGTTATGGTACAGTTAAAAATCCTTTAGAAAATAACGTATTTTTAAATGAAATTTTAGACCCTTTTAGATATTATTCTGGTTGGGAAGGTATGGAGAAAAAATTACAAAAAAAAGATGATTTTTTATTACACAATATTATTAATGAATATAAAGTGCAAATAAACTCAAAAGAAGGTAAAAATGAAGTTTTAAAATCAAGTAAAAAATTTATTGCAAAATTAGAATTTTATTTGAAAAAATAAAATAATATTTATATTTAGTATAATGACTAATCCTTTAGATTCTATCGTGGGACCTTTAGACAAACAATACTGCTACTACTTTTACTTTCTTGCCATTATTTTCTTCTTCGGTGCGGTTGTAAGCATCATTAAATTAATAAGCGCTATATTTTCCTCTAAAAAAATTATGAGTAATTCTAATTTACAATACTTTTTCGTTTTGGCACATTCATTGATTTATTATTTAGTAAATAGAATATTATACAATATGTGTTCAAACTCTTTATAAATATAAAAAAAAGATTTATCCCTATTCCATAAAAAAATAGGGATTTCTCCCATTTTTTTATTTTTATGTTATTTCTTATGCATCCGTAATCGTACCATCTGGTTTTCTCATTCCAAGAAGGTCATCTGTTTCTACATCCCAAATTCCACCATCTGGGTCGATTTTCAAATTTTTATCAGGCCAATTTTTATGTTGAAAATCTTCATATTCTTCATCATCGTCATCGTCACTACTATCTGATAACAAATCTTCACCTAATTCAATATCTTCAACTATCATTTCTTCTTCCTGTTTTTTCAATTCTTCCTGTTTTTTCAATTCTTCCTGTTTTTTCAATTCTTCCTGTTTTTTCAATAGGGCTTCTTTTTTCTGTTTTCTCAATTCAGCTTTTTTTTTCTTTTTTTCTTTTTTAATTTTTAATTTTTCGGCTTTAGAAATTTCAATATCTTTTTTAATTTTTAATTTTTCGGCTTTAGAAATTTCAATATCTTTTTCAATTTGATTTGTATCTTCATTGGTTGCATCTTCATTGGCATCTTCATTGGCATCTTCATTGGCATCTTCATTGAGTTTTTCAAGAACTTTACTCATATCTGGTTTTTTGGAATTTGGTATATTTGAAATCATACTGTAATTGGTTTCGAAAACCTCATTTGCTTTTTCAGTCCAATTATCAACTACCAATTTTCGGAAATTTCCCAATGTTCGATGCTTTTGAATTCTCAAAAAGGCACCATTAATACCTCTTAATTCTTCACCACCGTTATTTGGGTCAGTAATTCTTTTTTGAGTCATCCATTCTTTTTTCTCTTTTGCCATTTTGAGAGCTTTTTCTTCACGCAATTTCTTTTTCTCTTCAGATTCAGCTGCATTTTTTGCTTTCTTTTCAGCAATTTTTGCAGCTTTCAATTGAGCTCTCTCTTCCTTCTCCTCTTCAGAAATAACTTTCTTCGTTGAAATTTTCTTTTTGGGGACAGATTTGCTATAATCTTCTACAAATTGTCCAGCAAGAGATTTTAAATGTTTTCCAGAATCAACAACATTCAAATCATTTGCTGTATTTTCAATAGCAAATTCAATGAACATTTCAATATCGCTGGTAAAACGAGCAGATTGACGAGTGGTAAGACCGGTGTAAGACATGATTTTAAGTGTTTTTAAGTTTTTTAAGTTGTTTTTAATATTTGAATGATACAACATATACCCATAATTTAGAAATCAATTTATTTTTTTACCTTCATAAATGTATATCACTGGTTATATTGGGACATATAACCCACCATGCTCACGGGACTATTACCTTGTATAGTATAATTCTAGAATATCACCTAGAAATGACCTCGTGCCTGGCAATATATCCAAAATATAGGGTATGCCTGGTAATATATCCAAAAATGTGGGGTATGCCTGGCAATATATCCAATTTTGGGTCGAAATCAAAAAGTCACAAAATGGGCAATCAATTACCCTCATTTTCAACCAATGATTAGAATCTAATTTAAATTGATATTTGATTAACAATATATCCGTTACATTACTAGAAAAATGACAACAAGGCATCTAAAAATAGGTGGAGAATGGGTTATGGGGAACAATGATAAGAAGTTGCGGTATTTATTCAATAAAGCCAATAAAACCATTATCCTGAAAGTACCGAATAATTGGACCAAAAATGCATATGATGATATAACGGAAAAATATGATGGTTATACTATTAAAGAAGATGTTGTGAAAAAAAGAGGTAGGCCGAAACAGATAAAAAGAAAGGAGAAAAATGACACTAAATTTGTATCGGCAGCCACCATAGATACATCCGATGAAGAGTATGATTTTAATATTGGTGATAGAGTGAAAAAATGTGATGATTTACATGGTGTTGGGAAAATTGTCGAATTTATTGATAAAAAAGCAAAAGTTAATTTTCAAGATAATTATTCTGAAATTATTGATTTTTATGACCTTAAAAAGGCACGAGGGCGAAAGGCAAAAGAAAAATTATTCGATGAAGTTAAAAAGGAAGTAAAAGAAGAGGTTTTGCTGGAAATTCTGAAACATAATGGATTAATGTATTTAATTAATAATATCAATGAGGTTATGACAATGAGTGGTGACTATGTTGGTGTATATGAAGATGGAGAAATAATAGAATAAATTGATATTGATAAATACCATATTTTTTATCAATAAAATATGCAAATTTTTATTAGAGATTTTTGCACAACGGTGGGGAAAACCTTTAATATAATTATTGATGAAAACACGACATTTGAAGAATTTAAAATAATGGTGGAAAAAAAATTAGGATTGCCTGTAAAACACCAAAGATATACATTTAATGCTAAACCAATTGAAGATTGTATAAATTTAAGGGAATTTTTAGGAGAAATATTCAAAGAAGGGTGGTGTAATATGCATCTTTATTACAAGTCTTAATTCTTTTTAGTTTTGGACCTAATCATGGTTTTGACTATAGTATTTTCTGGGTGAATTTTTCGTGATCTTCTTTTGAAAAATAATTTATTCTCATTAACCCTGGCTTGAATAGGGTCATTGAGATTTATAACTTTTTTATTGGTTTTAAACATTTTTTAACTTTTTTATATTAAAAAAGTTAAAAATTCAATTTTAATTTGTTTTATTATTATATATGGCGGATTTTCTAGAATTACAAAATAAAAGTAATACATCTATCAAAGCAAAAAACGATGGATGGTTGTCGGGTTCTTTTATTCCTTATATAGAAATTCCAAGTAATAATGGTGTGATAAATTTTCAAGACAACCCCGGTGAATTTGCAAAACAAACATTATTAAATATGTTTAATTCATTTGAAAAAATCAAAAATGACATTAATAACAATGGATGGGACAGACGACTACAGGAACTTTCTAATTTACCTAAAGTTTTGTATGAAGATTCTGATAAAAAAAATAATTTAACTAGAATAATAAATGAAATCAAGCAGAATCCAAGTTTTTACAAAAGGTGTTTGGATTTTATAGATGAAGCTTCGGCTTCAAATGTTGATATTGACGAGGTACTAAATTCTGGCATTGATTTAGTTATTGAAATAGTTAAAGCTGGAGAAAAGGGAGTTAATAAGTTTAGTGATAAAATAATACCCGGTATTCAAAATATAGCCAGAAAAAATATAGAAAAATTATCTGCGGTAAATCAATGTAAAAGATTTTATCGTGAAATTTTTGGATTGTCAATTGTGGAGGGGAATAAAGGCCAACTTCTTTGGGAATTCAACCCAAATCTGAATGGTTTATTTCAAACGTCAATACGTGACCAAGACAGAGATGAAATCATCAGCCTCCTGAATGGACTCAATGACACTATTGTCAAATGTTACGCATGTCATACTCAATTATATAGTATGGGATACTTAAAAAAGCTAAAAAAAACAAATCCCGGCCAATTTAATGCAAATCATCACGCTTATTGGAATGCTATGGATTGTGAGCATAAATTAGCTTTTTTAATTTCACAACTATTTTATACTTTACAACTTAATAGCGGAACTAATTATAGTTCAAATACCTTTCGATTCCAAGACGGGATGAAAAACATGCACGAAATAGCTAGTATTTTAGAATATGCTGGGTGTTGTAAAAAATGTAATATAAGAAAATCATCTATAAATTGTAATAAAAAATCAAATTGGAATGAAGTTTTAAATGTTATCAAACGAGCAAATTCTACTTTTGCAAATGGAGTAAAATTAAACAGAATGAATACTGTATTAAACGGTGTGTATGATAGGGAATTCCAAATGTTAAATAATGAAGTTAAATTAAAATACCCTTTCTTATCTGAAATTATGTATTCAGATAGCTATATCAAACCTGTGATTCGAGGGAATGAAAACAAGGGCGTCATTTTAGAAAATATTTATAAAATAATATCAAAATCTCATTTGATTTATACAGAAAGTGTTATTGTAAATTTAGTAAAAGCACATGCTATCGGTAATCAAATAGATTATGGTAGCAAAATAGCTACTATACAAGAGGGTATTAATACAGAATGGCGTGATATATTACTCGCTATTAGAGAACACACTAAAAATTTGGAAAAAGCAGAATTAGAAAAATTAATTAATTATTATAAAGATTTTTCAACTGAAATTATTTCTAACGGCACAGATACGAATTACGGTACTCGTCGCACACGATCTACATTTTTTTCAAATTTAAATAATAATTATCCACTACTTCCCCAGAATAAACAGCTGGATGAGGACTGGGTAATTTTCGTAAAAAACTATTTATTTAATTTAATTCAAAAAATGGAACAATACACTGAAAACAATTATGGTGATTTATCAGTTAAAAAATACAGTATGTGGTTTAAATTGCCATCAGCTGAAAATTTAACAAACACCAGAAATATAAAAACAACATCACCTTTTGGCGAATGCGGAGACTACATTAGAAAGAGAGAAGCGGCAACTAACGCTTGGATTACTGCTGTTAATTCTGGGGAAGTGGACCCCCAATATTCATTTGAATCTGTACTAGAAATTACTAACATAAATCAAATGGAATCTGATGCCACTAGAGCTTTAGAAAGTGTTACTCAAGAAATAAATCGTAAGAAAACGGAACAAGAAAGTATAAAGAAGACTTTTTTATCAAGAATTAAAACAGGATATCAAAATATAAGAACAAACATAAAAACAAACATAAAAGGAAAAAAAAGAATAAAAGAATGGGGATTTATGAGTATATTATGTAGTGGTTTGGGTGTTCTTCCTACATCGTCCTCGAATAGTGGATCGAGGGGTGGTTCAGTCAAAAAAGAGCGGCTCGAAATGTACAAAAAAGGGATTGACATCAAAACAGGGCAGCGTCATCGGGAAAGGACGGAACTGAAAAAGCGAAAAGAAAAAAGAGCCGAATTATTCAAAGCAAAAAGAATAAGAAACCAATTGGTGGGTATTGCACCTGGTGATTTAATAATCGATGATATTTTTGGTATTGGAACATACGAAAATAATGAACTTTCCGAATTGTTGAATCAAGCTACCTGGGGCAATCAGGACAATGATTATATTGAAGAACTAACTGATTTTTTAAATACCCCAGATGAAGAACAAGAAAAGACATTAAAAAATAAATTAAGAGAATATCTAGTTAATAAGAACATATATCGTAAGCAACATTATCGATTTAATATTAAAGAGAATATCAACTATGAATATTTACCAGTTCAACCAATTTCTGGGACATTTATCCCTGATTTTCACTTACCTCAATACTATAGTAATTCAAATGGTACCTATGACGAAGATTTTTTGAACTATATTTCTTTATTGAGCGATAATAGAAATACTGCTTGGAGTCAAATAACATCACTTTTGGTAAATGTCACTATTGCTAATGGGGGTCAATTGATGACCCTTCAACAAATAATTGACAATTTGGGAGAATTGGATGAAAATGTTGTTGAATTTATCGAAGAAAAATTTGATGTTTCTTTTGGGGGAAGTAGGGAGAAGCAAAGTTATTCGAAAAATATCAAAAAAATAAGCAATTCGAAAAATATCGAAAAAATAAGCAATTCGAAAAATATCGAAAAAATAAGCAATTCGAAAAATGAAATGATATTTAAAGATAAAAATAATGAATTGATTAGTTCTAATGTATTAAAAAAATATAAATATGATTTATTAAATTTTATTTACATATTAGAAACATATTATAGTCCCGAAGATGAAGATGAAGAGGAGGTGGAGGAATATGGCGAAGAACATTTTTTTAGCATTGTTAAAAAGATATTAGAGGAGTTGCCACCAATTCCCGAAATTTATTCAAAAACTTTAGATATTGGATTAAAATATTATATAGATGGAGAAGAACTACCGCGAAAAGAAACAATAGAGTCTTCACCAATAAACGAATCACTAGCCGTTTCGGAATTTGCAAAAATGGAAGAATCGATGGGAAGTTTTGAAAAAGATGAACAATTATTAAGTAGTAAAGGACAAACAGAACAAATAAAAGAATTATCAGAGAATAGTTGTAAAAAAGAAAAAGAAACTGCAAAACTAGCGATTGAAGCAAGTAATTCAGCCATTCAAGCAAGTGAAGTAGCCATAGCAGCAGTAGACATTTTAAAAGAAGCTATCAAAACTTCCCAGGAAATAGCACCATCAAACATATATACATCCCCTCAACTAATGGTAAAAAATAGACCGAGTCTAAAACCCATTAAAATAGAGCCATCAAACATATATACATCCCCTCAACTAATGGTAAAAAATAGACCCATTAAAATAGAGCCATCAAACATATATACATCCCATCAACGAAAGGTAAAAAGCCCATTCATTCCATCTATAGATGCCTGGGCGGCATTACAGGGAAATCAATTACCCATTCTATATCAAAGTAATACATTTAAACGATTTGAAGGTGCTGGTGGAAAGAAAAAAACAAAAAGAAAGAAAAGAAGAAAGAAAAAAACAAGACTAAAGAAAAGAAAATTAAAGAAAAAAACAAAAAGAAAGAAAAAAACAAAAAGAAAGAAAAAAAGAAGAAAGAAAACAAGAATAAATAAAAGCAGAAAAAATAAAACAAGAATAAATAAAAGCAGAAAAAATAAAACAAAAAGATAATAGGGGGTTTAGGGGGACATGGTCCCCCTAGAAACATATGTGTGCGATTAAGGTAATTTTGTGGTTGATAATAGTGGGGTAATCCATTTTGTGCCTGATAATTGAGTTTTTGGTTGGGCAGTCCTTG
>MDTF01017052.1_pt1 | contig 10234 bp, 10 predicted proteins | sample 811191 | NCBI WGS metagenome assembly MDTF01 (sample SAMN05326649, study PRJNA326480) | marine metagenome | isolation source: seawater | place: Southern Ocean | collected 2011 | reverse complement strand
TCCTACTACATATCTGGAAGTCACAAAGATGCTTTTGCATTTATATTAATGATTTTAGTTTTACTAATTAAACCAACAGGTTTCTTTGGTGTCTCAGTTAAAATGAAAGCTTAAATTAAAACAAACAAAGGATAACGATGATTAAAAAAGATACAAAAATTGCTGTTTTAGGTGCCGGTGCCATGGGATGTTTATTTGGAGGCCTTATGGCTGAAAAAGGACTTGATGTAGTTTTGATCGATGTCTGGAAAGATCATGTTGACGCAATAAATAGAAATGGATTAAAAATCGATGGTCATGGTGGTGATAGATTTATTAAAGTGAAAGCCACTACCGACCCAGCATCCTTAAGTCCTGTTGATGCAATTATTGTTATGTGTAAGGCGACAGCACTTCAAACAGCTCTTACAAATGCAAAAAATATCATAGGGGAAAAAACTATGCTTATGTCTTTTCAAAATGGAATTGGTCACGAAGCAATAATGCAAGAAATAGCCGGCAAAGATAAGGTTCTTGGAGGCACAACTACGCAGGCTTCTAATATTGTCGGACCTGGGCATATTAAAAATCATGCGGCTTTGCCATCTTGGATAGGAGAATATGAAGGTGGTATGAGCAACAGAGTATCAGATCTTGCTGAAACTTTTACAGCATATAATTTGGAAACTATTGCTGCCACAGACATTAAAAAAAGGAAATGGATGAAACTTTTTGCATTAACTGCAATTGGGCCGTTATCTTCGGTTTTTGATCTTCATCATACAGATCTATATATTACTAATAAAAACCAAAAAGTTTCTAGAAAACTTGGAAAACAAATAATTTTAGAAACAAGAGAAGTTGCTAAAGCAGATGGCGTTGATGTCTCTGAAGATGAATGTCTAGAAATGTTTAATAAGATAGTTGATTCCAAACAAACAAATAAATCTTCAATGTGTTTTGATATACTTAACAAAAGAAAAACTGAAATTGAATTCATTAACGGTGCTGTTGCTAAAATCGGGAGAAGTCATGGAGTTAAAACACCAATGAATGATTTAATGTACAATATGATAATGGTGAAAGAAGGAATGTACTAAAGCATTCTAAAAAAATTATTAAATGGAAAAATTTAAAGAAATAATTAGACAATATCCTTTTGTGGGATTTATTATTGCTTTTTTATTTTTGATGTTAGTGCCTTCAATTTTCTTTACCGACGTTTATCAATCTCACTTAGCTAGTCTGATATGCATTAATATTATTGTCGCCGCAGGATTGAATATTGTTAAAGGGTATTGTGGACAAGTTACGGTTGGTCACGTCGGTTTGTATGCCGTAGGTTCATACACAGCCGGATGTATGTTTATGTATTTGGGTTCTGATTTATGGCTGACATTACCTGCGGCCATAATTGTAACTGCTTTTTTTGGAGTTATCATGGGTGTCCCGTCGCTTAGATTGGAAGGGCCTTATTTAGCTTTAGCTACCCTAGGTGGAGGTGAGGCAATTAGATTGTTTATTGAAAATGGAGAATTTTTTGGCTCAACATATGGTATTTCTAATATATCTCAACCCGTAATCTTTGGTACGCCTTTTGATACGCCAGATAAATACTACTATATAGCAATGCCAATAATGTTAATTGCAGTATATTTTTCTTTTAGTATTCTAAAATCATCCGTTGGAAGAGCATTTATGGCTATTAGGGAAGATCAAATTTCTGCAGCGGCCTCTGGGATAAATGTAAAAAAATATAAATTATTAGCATTTATTTTAAGTGCAATGTTTGCAGGAGCAGCAGGAGCAGTTTACGCACATTTTCCTCCAGGATATATTCACCCTAATAACTATACTGTTATTGAGATGGTAACATTTTTAGCAATGGTTGTTCTTGGTGGGCTTGGACATATTTGGGGAGGAATAATTGGAGCCGTAGTAATAACAATTGTTTACGATCTTACCAGACCGCTTTACCAGTATCAGTTATTTATATTTGGCTTAACAATAGTGTTTACAATTTTATTTATGCCAAAAGGCATCGGCGGTTTTATCGATAAGTATTTTATAAACAAAAGATTTAAAAAGAAAAAAATAGAGGACAAAAAGTAATGCTTCTTAAAACAAAAAAATTAATGAAAGCTTTTGGTGGTTTAAAAGCAATTAATGAAATTGACATTGAGATACCGCGTGGTGAGATTAGAGGAATAATTGGCCCTAATGGTTCAGGCAAAAGTACTTTTTTTAATTTAATTTCAGGTGTTTATGATTCAGATCCGGGAAGTTATATAGAATTTGATGGCCATGACATTACCAATGAACCTGCACATGTAATTGGAACCTTAGGTTTAGCTAGAACATTTCAGCTGTTAAGACTTTACCAAGACATGTCTGTTATAAATAATGTTATGTCTGGATATCACACAAGAGTACCTTATTCTTTTGCTGAAGCAGTATTGGGTAGAAAAAAAATATGGGACAAAGAAAAAGAAATTAAAGATGAGATGATGGAACTATTATCTTTTGTTGGATTAGCAGATTTTGCTGAAATGAATGCTAGTGAATTATCAGGAGGACAAAGAAGACTTCTTGTTTTAGCGAGAGCTATTGCGAGTAAGCCTAAACTTTTAATGCTAGATGAGCCTGCGGCAGGGTTATCACCTCACAATGTAGACAATTTAATGAAAATAATAATTCAACTTAAAGAAAAGTTTGGATTAACTTTAATTATAATTGAACACATACTTAAAGTTGTAATGGATACCTGCAATACAGTTACTGTTTTTGATCACGGACAGAAGATAGCCGAAGGCATACCCGCACAAGTTAAAGATAACAATGCTGTAATTGAGGCTTATTTAGGTAAGAAAATGAACGATGATGAAATGAGAAAGGCTCTTGCTGTCTAGAATAAATTTGATATTATTTTTGTATTATACATATATCTAAATGATAAAAAATATAAAAAATCTTTTTGATCAACAAGGTTTTGTAAGAATTAAAAATGTTTTAAATTTTCGTGATGACCTCAAGCCAGTAATTAATGATATTGAGTTTATCATGAATAGAGTAATGCACAATTTTGTAACTTCACAAAAAAAAAAAAAAATTCAAAATTATGATTTTAAGAAAAAATATACATATTTATCTAAACACAAGATACCTGAGCTCGATCAATTTTTTAACATTAGACTTCCACAAAATAATATAAACACCAACAGTGATTTTTTTGCTAGCCAATCTCTTTTTAATTTAATTACAAATAAAAAGATTTTAAAAAAAATTTCTAAAATATTAGGTTGTGAAATTTCATCTAACCCATGTCAAAATTCAAGAATTAAACAACCAGAAAAATTTTTAAAAAAAGATTTTAACAACGGTTTAGTTGGAAAAACACCATGGCATCAAGATGCTGGCGTATTAAATATAAAAGGACAGAAATACACAGATCTTATTACCTGCTGGATACCTTTAACTAAAACAACAGTAGCCAATGGCTGTATGTTAGCAGTAGAAAAAAGTCATAATTTAGGTTTAGTGAACCATCACACGGGCAACAATGGTCAAGTTGAAATTAAAGGCAAAGAGGCAATTGACAAAATGTCTACTGTTCCTTTGGAAGCAAATGTCGGAGATATTATTTTATTAAACAAACATTTAATACACTGTTCACTCCCAAATAAATCGAATAATTTTAGAATAAGTATTGATTTAAGGTACAACAAAAGCAATCAACCTTCTGGTAGAGAACCATTACCTAGTTTCATAGTTAGTAGTAAAAATCAAAAAAAAATTAAAGTTAAAAATTACAAACAGTGGATTGCTTTATGGGAAAAGGCAAAACACAAATGCCTTCAAAGAAAATGGTCTTATAAATACCAGTTACCAACATTCAAAGGAAAAAAAAGAGATTTGCCTAATATAGTATAGATGCAATCTCAAACAAAGAAAGTATATTATAAAGATTTTTTCTTAGCATTATTAGGCTACATACTCTTTGTTTGTTTTGATAGTTTAAACAAAAATCTCACTGGCACTTACCACGTTTCACAAATTATTTTTGTAAATTCACTCGGAGCTTTAATACCAATATTTTTATTTACTCGATTTAAAAATGGATGGGAAAAATTAAAAAAAGCAAACTTAAAAGTACATTTTACTAGAGCAGGCTTCATGTTTATTTCAATGACTTGTTTTATGACTAGTTTAGCACATTTACCTCTTGTGATCATGTATAGTGTTGCATTTTCCGCACCATTAATTCTTACTGTTGGTGCAAATTTATTTTTAAGGGAAAAAGTAGGCTGGAGAAGATATACAGCAATTTTTGTGGGATTTATTGGTGTGTTAGTTTCTTTGGATCCATTTAACGAATCTTTAAATAAATACATTTTTTTAGCTTTTGTCCCTCCATTCACAGTATCGATTAGCTGGTTGATAACTAGAAAATACGGTCAAAAGGAAAGTATTTATTCTTTTTTAATATATGGTAAATTTTACATGTTAATTTTTTCTGGAATATTTCTCTTTAATCATTTTATTTCTATGAATTTAAATGACCTTTTTGTAAATATTTGCAGCGGCATACTAAGAGGATCAGCTTTAATCTTTATTTTTAAATCTGCTCAAAGCTTACCTTCCTCCTTATTTGCTCCAACACAATATATTCAGATGTTTGCTGCGGCAATAATTGGCTATTTAGTATTTAATGATGTCCCCACACTAAATAATTATTTAGGTAATTTTTTAATAATAGGAGCAGGAATATTTATTATTATAAGAGAATTGAAACTATCAAAAACAATAGTTACAAAAGCAGCAAGACCCGCAACGATTCCTACCGAAGCAAAAGAATAAATTTTATTTCTTTTTGCTAGTTGAGATGAGCATATATGAAAATTTTTAACAATTTATTTTAAGCCTTTATATAGCCACTCTCTTTTATCGACATATTGTGCAAATGTTTTTATAGTCATTTCAGTGGGCAAAATAAAAATTGATCTTTTATCGTTAATGTTTCTAATTGTTTTAAAATAATTTTTTTTTACTGCGGCATCAATATATGAATTAGATGTTAAGTAAGATTTTTCTACAAATTTTATTAATTGGTTTTTAGTAATTGTCTCATTTTTTAAATAAGCAATCATTACTTTGTGAAGTATAACCCAATGACTTGGGTTGGTTGAAAACCAATGTAATAGTTCATCTTTGGCTTTTTCCGTAAAATCCTTCAGAGAAATTTCAGCTAATTTAATAGTTTTAAGTGTTTTAAATGGTATTTTCGGGGTCTTCATATAATTAAAATTCTATTTAAAACGCTTCTTTATATCAATATCTAATTTTAATATTAAAAAATAAGTTTTTTTAAAGTATAGTTAACAAATTATTTCGTAAATTTTATTATATTTCAATTTTATAACGCTAATGATGTAAAACCTTTTATTTTGCTGACTGAAATAGAAATATAATCTCTCTTTGTGTATAGTTAAAAACCAATATAATTTAAATTTTTAAAAATGAACGAAGAAATAGATAGCAACAAAACATCTCCACTGGGCATATTAAAAAAAATTAATTTTCATCTCGGTAACAAAAGAAAAAAAGATGTTAAATTTGTATTTTTTTTATCTATATTGAGCTCTATAGCAGAGTCAGTATCTGTAGCAATACTGATACCATTTGTTAGTTTTTTTGTTAATCCAGACAGCTACGCATTCAATAATTTTTTCAAGTTTTTTTTTAATTTATTAAACGTAACAAATTCAAAAGATATTTTAACTGTTATAACCATATGTTTCATTTTTATTGTTTTTGTAAGTAGTTTTATAAGATTAAAATATATTAAATTTTCAAACATATTATCCGATCGCATTGCCGGCGATTTTAGAGAAAAGATTTTTAAATTTTTAATTACCCAAGATTATGCATATTTTTTTAAACATGGCTCAAGTGAAATTATGAGTAATATTGCACAAAAAACTGGAAAATTTACTACAATAATTTTTTCCTCAATAAATATTATAAATTCGATTTTAATCTCAGTTGCTGTAATGAGCGTTTTAATTCTTAAAGAACCTATCTACACCCCGATAATAATGATCATAGTAATTTCATTCTTTTTTATTGTTTTTAAATTAAAATCAAAAGCAGTAATAGGAAAAGGACAAGTTATAAACTTAAATCAAAATTTTATGATTGATATTTTTCAAAATACAATTGGTTATCTTCCTGAAATGATTGTTTACAATTTAAAAAGTTTTTTTTTTAAAACTTTTAGTAAATTATCCAAAGAAATAGCAACGGCCGCAGCCGATGTCAGAACTATTTCTATGCATCCTAAGATTTATCTTGAAACATTTTTTATTATTTTTATAATTATAATTATTTATTTTGGAAATTTTTCTGATAGATCAATTGAATTAAACGTATCTTACTTAGCTATTTTGGCATTTGGTACTCAGAAATGCCTACCTTTAATTAATAATATATACAATCTCTCAATTAATTTTAAATCAGCAATTCCTACAGTTAATAGTTATCTAAAAATAGTAGAAGAAGGAATTTTAAATGAAATCGAGGAACATAAATATGATACTTTAGTATTTGAAAAAAAAATAAAATTAGAAAATCTTTCCTTTAAATTTAATAAAAATTTACCGAATACTTTAAATAAATTAAGCTTTGAAATAATAAAAGGTGATAAAGTTTTAATTAAAGGCAGGACAGGCACTGGTAAATCGACATTAATTAATATTATAATGGGATTGCTTGAGCCAACAGAGGGACAATTTTTTGTTGATGACACACCTATTACTTCAGAAAATATAAAGAACTGGCAAAAAAATATTGCAATTGTTCCACAAACAGTTTTTTTAAATAACTCCACAATAAAAGAAAACATCGCAATTTATCATGGTGCAAATTCTATCGATTTTGAAAAAGTTAAACATTTTGCCAAACTTGCAAATATAGATAAATTCATTGAATCCCTTCCGAATAAGTACGATGAAAATGTAGGGGAAAGAGGCGTTAGACTTTCAGGTGGCCAAATACAAAGAATAGGAATTGCAAGAGCGCTATACAGAAACACAAAAATAATTATATTAGACGAACCAACTAATGCATTGGATTCTGATACTGAAAACCTTGTAATGAATTCCTTAATTAATCTTAGCAAAGATATTACGATTATAATGATTTCACACAACTATAACTCGTTAAAATTTTTTGATAAAATTATCGATCTAAAAAAAAAATAACTCATCATTTATGAGCAAATTTAACCCAACAATTGTGATTGCTTTTATGGGTGTAGATGGATCGGGTAAATCAACTTTAATTAAACATTTAAATAAAAGTTTAAAAAAAAATTATAAAAAAATTAAAAATTTACATTTAAGACCTTATTTTTTTCTAACAGATAAAAGCATTGTTAATAAAAATCCTCATGATCAAAAACCAGTTAGGACACAGTTTGTAAGTTTTATAATGATTATAGTATGGTTAATTATTTATTATATTTTTTTTTTAATAAACTTAAATAAAAAAAATCAACTTATTATTTTTGATAGATATGTGCATGACTTATTAATTGATAAAGTAAGATATAGATTTAACTTACCAATTAAATTTACACAATATGTTTTAAATTTATTTCCCAAACCGCATTTATGGATAATTTTAAAAGCTCCAATTAAATTAATTGAAAAAAGAAAAAAAGAAATGCCTACAGATGAGCTTAGAAGACAAATGAGTGAGTATTTAACTATTTTTAAAAAAAAAAAAAATTTACTAATTTTAGATACAAAAAATAATATTCCAAAAAATATTTTATTGATAGTTAAAAAAATGAAGTCTATTATTAAGAACTAAAAAATTATTTATATATGTCAATTGCTTTAATTACAGGATCAAGTGGTTTAATAGGTTCTGAATCTGCTTATTTTTTTTCGTCTCAAGGCTTCGATATCGTAGGTATTGATAACAACTTTCGCCAAGTTTTTTTTGGCAAAGAAGGCTCTACTATTTGGCAAAAAAATAAATTAAAAAATAAAATAAAAAAATACAAACATTTTAACACAGACATTAGAAACTTTTCTAATCTAGAAAAAATTTTTAAAAAATTAAAAAAAAATATCAGTATAATAATTCATTGTGCAGCTCAGCCTTCACATGATTACGGTAAAAACTTTCCAATACTAGACTTTGATATAAACGCAAAAGGAACATTAAATATGCTTGAATTAACTAAATTATACTGCCCAGATGCAGTTTTTATACACATGTCTACTAATAAAGTTTACGGAGACAACCCAAATAAATTAAATATTATTGAAAAACTTAAACGATGGGAATTGAGAAATAATGATAAGAATTATGCAGGCATTAAAGAGAATTTCTCACTAGATAACTGTACCCATAGTTTTTTTGGTGTATCTAAAGTTTACTCAGATTTAATAGCTCAAGAATATGGATCAAATGTAGGTTTGAAGACTTCAGTTTTTAGAGGCGGCTGTATAACAGGTCCAAATCATAGCGGTGCCAAACTACATGGATTTTTATCATATTTAGTTAAAGCCTCGTTGAAAGAAAAAAAATATACAATGATTGGGTATAAAGGCAAGCAAGTTAGAGACAACCTTCACAGTTCAGATTTAGTGAACTGTTTTTGGGAAGTGTTTAAAAAACCAAAAAATGGAGAAGTTTACAATATAGGCGGTGGCAGATTTTCGAATTGTTCAGTAATAGAAGCTCTTGAAATTGTTGAAAAAATTACAAAACTTGAAATTAAAAAAAAATTTGTGAAATCTAATAGAGTAGGTGATCACATTTGGTATATTTCAGATCTTTCTAAATTTAAAAAAAATTATCCAAATTGGAAACAGAAATATAATACTAAAAAAATTTTAGAAGAGCTTGTTAATAATTTAAAGTAATTTTAAATTCTTATAAAAAATTATATGATAAAAAATATTCTTATAACAGGTGGAGCTGGGTACATAGGCTCACATGTCGCAGAAATTTTAATAAAAAAAAAAAATAAGATATTTATAGTTGATAATTTATCAACAGGTTTTAAAAAATTAGTCAATACTAAAGCCAAATTTTATAAGGCGGACATTTTAAATACTAAAAAAATTAAAAAAATTATTATTAAAAACAAAATTGACTCTGTCATACATTTAGCTGCTAGTCTTATTATTGGTGTCGGTGAAAAACACCCAAAACTCTATTATAAAAATAACGTACTCGGTACTAAAAGTATTTTAGAAGCTTGTGAAAAAACTTCTGTAAAAAATTTTATTTTTTCCTCAACGGCTGCTGTCTACAAAGACAAACAAAAGATTGTAAATGAGGAATCCAAAATAATGCCAAAAAGTGTTTATGGGAAAACTAAAATTAAAGCTGAAAAAATCATTATATCAAAATGCAAAAAACTAAATGTTAATTATGCCATACTTAGGTATTTTAATGTATGCGGCGCAAGTCAATCCGGAAAAATAGGTTTAATTGCAAAAACAGATTCTTTATTTAAAAACATCTCAATAGCACTTATGAAAAAAAAACCTATTATTAAAATATATGGAACTGATTATAACACTCCTGATGGTACAAGTGTTAGAGACTACATACATGTGTCTGATTTAGCAGAAATACATTATAAAATATTAAAAAAAATATTTGAAACTAGTAAATCTACTATTGTAAATTGTGGTTACCACAAGGGCATATCAGTAAAGGAAGCAGTTAACGAATTTACGAAACAATCTAAAAAAAAAATAAGTATATTATTTCAGAAAAGAAGACTGGGCGATCTAGCAATGGTTATTGCTAATAATAAAAAATTAAAAAAAACTATTAATTGGACCCCAAAATATTTTAAATTAAGTGAGATTGTTAGATCTTGCATTAGATGGGAAAAAAAACAGTCAACAGGTAATTTTTAATATTAGTTGTAAAATAGATCCTAACAACTATCATTTAAAATAATGAACGAAATTCATAATATTAATAGCATTCTTATCGCCGTTGATGAAATAAATTTAGGAAAAAAAAAAAATACTAATAATAATTCAGTTACTCAATATCTAGTTCCTACGTTAAACCAAGATTCAATAATCCCGCCAGATATAGATATGCTTATTCAAGAAGCTGAAAAATATAAAAAAAAAACCTCTTCAAATATTCTTATTAAACCTTTGATTCTAGATGATGAATACTTAATTAACGAAGAAAATAATAAAACTTTAATTAG
>MDTF01009285.1_pt1 | contig 10235 bp, 10 predicted proteins | sample 811191 | NCBI WGS metagenome assembly MDTF01 (sample SAMN05326649, study PRJNA326480) | marine metagenome | isolation source: seawater | place: Southern Ocean | collected 2011 | reverse complement strand
CTGCTCTTGTGTTATTTGTGTTTCTTCTTACTTGCACAGCACGGGGTTTAATACTTCTAGTTTCTTGTCTAGAAACAACAGCTCTTGCACTCTCAGCTCTATTAGTATTAGATACCTTTCTTGTGCTTCTTTTTGTTGCAGTTGCTTTTCTATTTCCACGATTTTTTCTAGCAGCTACATAGCTATTATTTCTTGAGGTACTAGTTCTTCCATGGGTATTTACCATGGTATTTATTCTCCCTCTTTTATAATCTCTGTTTAGCGCAGTTCTTCCACCTCTGTAATGTATTCTACTCCCTGGTGCGTAAAAATTTCTTCTAGCATTTACATAGGGTGTTGTATATCTGTTGGTGTAATATCTTACATGGTTATAGTAACTATAGCGAACTGGCGTATAGTATCTTCTATAAGGGACGTCCCAAACAATACAGTTGCTATAGACAGGTCTTGTGTAATTTGCATGCCATGTACGGTATATGTAAAACCTATTGAAAGGGTTTATAACCCCAATACAGTGATCATAGTAGCCATAATTGTTATAGAATATACGCAAGCCTCCTACACGAGATAAGCGTCTGTTTCTATAGCCAATAACTATCTCACCGGCTTGAATGATTCTTCCATAGGCATCATAAAAAACCGGAACATCTTCTATTTGAACAATTGCTCCATAGGCATCATATTGGACATATGCTTCATAATCTCGCCCCGTATTAAAACTCACAAACACACTTGGAGATGAAAGAGTGACTGCGGTATTGCTTCCAGTTCCTAGGTATATAAAATCAAATTGTCCATCAGCAAATACAGAAAACTCTACACCCCCTTCAATAAAAATAGATGCTTCTCCATTGTATTTTGTTTGATTAAAAGATTCTGGACCAACAAGCTTTGTTGCATTTGCCGAAATTCCTACACATAGAAACAAAAGTATTGTTTTGAAGTTTTTCATAATAAGTGATTTTCTGTACTTGCTAAATGACTTTAACGAGCGTTGTACCCAAAAGATAATACATAGACCATGCCAAAAACAAAAAAAGTCCTGTATAGACCGTTTTTATTGACTTTGTAAATGGTGTTCTTGTGCAGTTGTATATAAAAAGACCTGGGTGTGTTGGGTTTGCCACAAATTAATAGCATCCTACAGAAGAAATTTGAAATACGATGTTATATTATCTATAAGAACTATAGTTTGTCTTTAAGGTACTGAGCCGTGTAAGATTTTTTATTTTTAGCAACCACTTCTGGAGTTCCTTGCGCCATTATTTTTCCTCCTTTGCTACCACCATCTTGACCTAAATCTATAATATAATCTGCACACTTTATAAGATCTATATTGTGTTCTACCACAATAAGCGTGTGGCCTTTATCTAGTAAAGCGTAAAAGGAGGCTAAAAGTTTTTTAATATCATGAAAGTGTAAACCTGTTGTAGGTTCATCAAAAATAAATAGCGTTTTTTCTTTGGTAATACCTTTAACTAAGAATGAAGCTAGCTTGATTCGTTGCGCTTCACCACCAGATAGCGTTGAGGAGCTTTGCCCTAATTTCACATAGCCCAAACCAACATCTTGAAGGGGTTGTAATTTTATTACAATTCTTTTTTGTTCTTGACTTTTAAAAAATTCAATAGCATCATCTACTGTAAGAGATAGAACATCATCTATATTCTTGTTTCCTACTTTTACTTCAAGCACTTCTTTTTTGAAACGCTTTCCATTACAGACATCACATTGTAGGTTTACATCTGCCATGAATTGCATCTCGATAGTAATCTCACCTTCTCCTTTACAGCTCTCGCATCTACCACCATCTACATTAAAACTAAAGTGTTTTGTTTTGTATCCACGAATATCACTTAATTTCTGTTTTGCAAATAAACTGCGTATATCATCGTAGGCTTTGATATAGGTAACTGGGTTAGACCTGCTGGAGCGTCCAATTGGGTTTTGGTCTATAAACTCTACATTATTAATATTCAGAAAATCTCCTTCTAGGCTTGAGAACTGTCCAGGTTTATCGCCAACCCCGCCAATTTCTCTCTGTAAGGCAGGATACAATATTTTCTTCACCAAAGTACTTTTTCCACTACCAGAAACCCCTGTAACTGCTGTAAATAGTCCTACAGGAAATGTAGCATTGATGTTTTGTAAATTGTGTTGACGTGCACCCTTAATTTCTATTGCATTGGTAAAGGTTCTTCGTTTTTTAGGAACTTCTATTTTTAAGGTCTCGTTGAGGTACCCTGCTGTAAGCGAATCTTGTTTTAAAATTTCATTATAAGTTCCTACCGCAACTACGTCTCCTCCAAAAGTACCTGCTTCTGGCCCAATATCAATAATATGATCTGCTGCTTTCATGATATCTTCATCATGTTCTACAACGATCACGGTATTTCCTAGATCACGTAATGATTTTAATACCTTAATAAGGCGCTCTGTGTCTTTTGGGTGCAAACCAATGCTGGGTTCGTCAAGAATATACATGGAGCCTACCAAACTACTCCCTAGAGAGGTAGCTAAGTTAATGCGTTGTGATTCTCCTCCAGATAGTGAATTACTTTTTCTGTTAAGTGTAAGGTATGATAGCCCAACATCCATTAAAAAAGAAAGTCTATTGTTAATCTCTACAAGAAGTCGTTTTGCAATAGTTGTGTCATATTCGTCTAGTGTAAGTTCTTTAAAAAAAACAGCAACGTCTTCTAGTGATAATGCAACCAACTCTTGAATAGCGGTGTTGGCAATTTTAACGTACCCAACTTCTGGTCTAAGTCTTTTTCCACGGCAAGTGGTACAGCTTGTTTTACCTCTATAGCGAGACAACATCACTCTATTTTGTATTTTATAACTCTTGCTTTCTAAGTATTTAAAAAAACTGTGTAGCCCTTCAAAATGTTGGTTACCGTCCCAAACCAATTGTTGTTGAGCCTCTGTGAGTTCAAACCAAGGTTTATGGATAGGAAAGTCAAAGGTATATGCGCTGTTTACTAATTGATCTCTATACCATCCCATGCTGTCTCCACGCCATGGAAAAATAGCATTTTCATAAATAGATAAGGCTGTATTTGGGATTACTAAATCTTTGTCAACACCAACGATATCTCCATAACCTTCACAGGTTGGGCAGGCTCCAAAAGGATTATTGAAGCTAAATAAATGCACATTAGGTTCTGTAAAGGACATGCCATCACGCTCAAAACGATTGTTGAATTCTGCAATGTTATTGTTTTCAAGTTGTTCTATATATAAAGTTCCCTTTCCTTCATAAAAAGCCATTTGAACAGCATCTGCAAGACGGTTGTAAAAATCTTCATCTTCTTTGGTGATCACTCTGTCAATGACCAGTTGCATGCTTTTTGGTAATAAATTTCCTTTTAATTCATCTATGCGTACTACGGCGTCATCTATTTTTACACGAGCAAACCCTTGTTGTGCCAATGCTTTGGTCTTATTCTCTAAGGTTCTTCCTTCTTCTAGTACTAATGGAGATAGCAGCAACAGTTTAGTTCCTACAGGAAATGTTTTGATGAATTTTATAACATCAGCGACAGTGTCTTTTTTAACTTCTTTACCACTTATAGGAGAATAGGTTTTGCCAATACGTGCAAATAATAGCTTTAAATAATCATAAATTTCTGTTGAGGTTCCTACTGTTGACCTTGGATTTGTTGCATTTACTTTTTGTTCAATGGCAATTGCTGGAGAGATTCCTTTTATGCTATCAACCTTAGGTTTGTTAAGCCTACCAAGGAATTGTCTTGCATAACTAGAGAGACTTTCTACATACCTTCTTTGTCCTTCTGCATACAAGGTGTCAAAGGCTAAACTTGATTTACCACTACCAGAAAGGCCAGTTATGACAACTAGTTTATTGCGAGGAATAACAACATCTATGTTTTTGAGGTTGTGTAATTTAGCACCTTTTATGATGATGTTTTTTTTTTGGATCTAGTAATTCCTTTTTCAATGTGAAGCCTTGTTAAATGTGGGTTTTTACAAAGATAACATTTTGCTATTTGTCTAACACATTGAGAGGAGTTTTAAGTTTTTTTTTAATAAAAACGCCCATATTGTTTTGAATTGTAAACTTATTGTACTTATATTTACGCCTTACACTTATGTAAACCAAAATCATTGCCTATAGCATATTATTACTTTTTTTAATTTTATTATAACAACTCATTGGCCCTATTTAATAGTTGTTCACATTAAAAAGTATTGATATGAAAAAAAGCAAAGCTACAGATGCGGTTTTAGTAACTATGTACCTACAAGGAAATGAGTCTGCTCTTTCCACCCTCATCACACGACACAAGCAAAGAATTTACAGTTTTATCTATTCCAAGGTTTTTGACAGAGATGTTGCTGAAGATGTATTTCAAGACACATTCATTAAAGTTATCAATTCCTTGAAAAGAGGAAAGTATAATGAAGAAGGTAAGTTTTTACCTTGGGTAATGAGAATTTCTCATAATTTGGTTATTGATCATTTTAGAAAGAACAATCGCATGCCTAAGTTTGAAAACAACACAGATTTTAATATCTTCTCTGTGCTTTCAGACAATGCATTAAATGCAGAAAACACAATTATTAAAGGTCAAGTGGAGCAAGACATAAGACGTCTTGTTGATGAACTTCCAGAAGATCAACGCGAGGTTTTAATGATGCGTATTTACAGAGATATGAGCTTTAAAGAAATAAGTGAACAAACTGGGGTGAGCATCAACACAGCTCTAGGAAGAATGCGTTATGCACTCATTAACTTGCGTAAAGTGATTGATAAACATAACATTGTCTTGACAGACTAGCACAATAAATTAGATTTTGCATCGTTAATTGGTAACAATAACATTTAAATACCATTGTATGCAAAAAATGTACTCAAGATCTTCACGCCCTGAACACGTGAACCAAAAGACAGTTCCAACCGATGAAACAATTAAGTTTCTTCTAGATTATTCTAAGGCATTACAAATTGTAGCCTATAAAAACCTTACGTTTGAAGCAATTTTAAACTAAAATAAAAAAAACCCCGAAATTAATAATTCGGGGTTTTTTTATATTCTTTTCACCAAGTCTTCTCCATAAAAAAATATTTAGACACTATCATGGTGAGCTTTATTTTTTCTTTTTTTTATAATATTGGTTAAGCACCGTTTTTCTACCAATGGTTTTTGTAATAATATCATTTTCCAAATCCCAACCTCTAGCTTGACAGTATTGACGTCCATACCATATAATTTGAAGGTGTAGATCATTCCATATTTCTTCTGGGAAAAGTCTTTTTGCATCACGCTCTGTCTGTACCACATTTTTTCCGTTGGTGAAACCCCAGCGGAACATGAGTCTATGAATATGTGTGTCTACAGGAAATGCGGGCACTCCAAAGGCTTGAGAAATTACAACACTTGCGGTTTTGTGTCCTACCGCAGGCAGTTCTTCAAGCGCTTCAAGATCATTAGGGACCATGCCTTGATGTTTGTCTATTAAAATGTGAGAAAGGCCATAGATTCCTTTTGCTTTCATAGGAGAAAGCCCTACAGGTTTTATGATTTCTCTAATCTCTTCAATAGATAGCTTGATCATCTCTTGAGGAGTATCTGCCTGTTTAAATAACAAGGGAGTAATTTTGTTAACCCTAACATCTGTACTTTGCGCAGATAGTAACACTGCTATAAGTAAGGTATATGGGTCTTTATGGTCAAGGGGAATAGGGATTTCTGGATATAATTCTTTTAACGTATTTATAACAAAGAGTACCTTTTCTTGTTTGTTCATTTGGTTTAAATTTACATAAAGCCTAAAAAGCGTATTAAACGTTTTGCGATTACTAACAAAAACAAATTTACAAGAATGAATACACTTAATGTAGGAGACAGGGTTCCAAGTTTTACGGTTAATGATCAAGATGGAAACGCAATATCAATGAAAGACTATCAAGATAAAAAAGTTGTTGTGTTTTTCTATCCTGCAGCAAGCACCCCAGGATGTACAGCAGAAGCCTGTAATTTAAGAGATCATTATAAAGAACTACAAGATAATGGCTACGAGTTGTTAGGCGTTAGCGCAGACACAGAAAAAAAACAGTCTAATTTTAGAAACAAATATGAATTTCCATTTCCTTTACTAGCAGATACCCAAAAAGATGTTATTAACGCCTTTGGGGTATGGGGGCTAAAAAAGTTTATGGGCCGTGAATATGACGGTATTCATCGCAAAACATTTTTGGTGCATAATGGGGTAGTGGAGCGTGTTATAGATAAGGTAAAAACAAAAGCACACGCTGCGCAAATTCTTGATAATAATAGCATTTCTTAATACTTAGAGTACTATTAATAAAAAAGCTTTTTTTAAACGGGGTGCTTCTCTAGGCGATAGTTAAACAATTCTTTTTCCTTAATGATATCTGCAACACCTTCTGGAAGCATCTTTTCCCAGCCTGCATCTGCGTTTTCTATCATACTTAAAACTTCTCTAGAAAAGATGCCCATGACATCAGGATTGTAATTCTCTACATCTATTACTTTACCGTTGTATTTAAAGAACTTATACAATTCTTTCATTCTTGGATGTACTTTTAAATTTTCACTAGTAGTAAAAACACCATTCTTATTCTTCATTGGGTATAGGTATACCTTCAAGTCTTTGAAAAATAATTTACCAAAAGCTTCTAGAATTCCACCACTAAGATGACGATAATATTTTTCGTCAAAGATATCTACCAAGTTATTAATTCCCATGGCAAGCCCTAGGCGCATTTTGGTATATCTAGAAAAGTATTCTACTAATTTATAGTATTCCTGAAAATTAGAAATCATTACAGTGTGCCCTAAAGAACAAAGTAATTTAGCACGATCCATAAAGTCTTCTTCATCAATCTCTCCTTCTGCTCGGAGGTTTGAGAGTGTTATTTCAAAAATAGTTACGGTTCTGTTTTTATCAACTTTAGATTCGTTGATAAACATTTCATGTGATTTTTGAAACATGTCAATATTTACCTTTGTAACAGGCCTAAAGCTACCACGCAGGGCTAATATGTTTTTTTTATATAATATTCTTGCAGGTAGGATGTTGTTTCCATCGGGTCCAAACATGACGGCATCTGTCATTTCGTTTTTAATAAGCTGCAAGCTCATTAGGCGGTTGTCTACATCTTTAAATTTAGGTCCTGAGAAATTAATAGTGTCAATTTCTATTTTGTCTTTATCAATATGGTCATACAGATAACGGAGTAATTTTTTTGGCGCGTCATGCTTATAATAGGCGCCGTAAATTAAGTTTACTCCTAAGTTACCCAAGGTATGTTGTTGTAATAATGCTTCAGTTTCATGAAAACGAATGTGTAAAATAATCTCACTGTACGCTTCATCTGGATCTGTCTGAAAACGAACTCCAACCCAGCCATGCCCTTTATATTTTTTTGCAAAATCTATAGTTGCTACTGTATTTGCGTAGGCAAAATATATTTTATTTGGGTGCTTCTCTCGCAAGATTCGCTCCTCAATTAAATTCATCTCGTGTGTGAGCATTTTTTTAAGACGCTCTTCTGTTACATACCTTCCATCTTTTTCAACACCATAAATGGCATCACTAAAATCTTTATCATAGGCTGAGATAGTTTTAGCAATAGTACCAGAAGCACCACCAGCTCTAAAGAAATTACGTACGGTTTCTTGACCTGCGCCAATCTCGGCAAAAGTCCCGTAAATATTTTCATTTAAATTAATACGTAAGGCTTTATTCTTTATGGAAGGAATTGCCTCAAATTCTTTATCTCCTTTAATAGTATCTGGCATAACCGTAGGTAATTGTTGCATAACAAAGGTAGCGAATACCATAGCCAATCAAAAAAAATACTAGTATTTTTGTGAAGATGAATTCTCATATTAAAGTCACATTTTTAGGTACAGGAACTTCACAGGGCATTCCTGTTATAGGGAGCAAGCATCCTGTTTGTTTGAGTGAGGATTCTAGAGATAAAAGGTTACGTGTTTCTATATTGATACAGTGGGGTGATAAGACCTATATTATTGACTGTGGCCCAGATTTTAGACAGCAAATGCTTCATAGTCATGTTACAAAAATTGACGCCGTATTGATCACTCATGAACATAGTGATCATACAGCAGGTTTAGACGATATTAGACCATTTTGTTTTAAACAAGGTGAAATTCCATTCTACGCCAGCAAAGAGGTGTTTGCGGCCCTTAAAAAACGCTTTGGCTATATTTTTGAGACTGAAAACAAATATCCAGGTGCACCAACGATCTCTCAACATATTATTTCAAAGCATTCTTCGTTTGTTTTAGACCAAAATACAATAACTCCAGTTGAAGCATTACATAATACTTTGCCAGTTTTAGGGTTTACCATGCAAGGGTTTACCTATTTAACAGATGTAAAAACGATGGCAGATTCTGAAATTGAAAAGATAAAAGGAACTAAAAATTTGGTTATTAACGCACTCAGGCAAGAGCCTCATCCTTCTCACCTTAATCTAGAAGAAGCTTTAGCGTTTATTGAAAAAGTACAACCACAGCGCGCTTATTTAACACACATTAGTCATCTGTTAGGATTTCATGAAACGGTTCAAGCAACCTTACCCAGTCATGTTTTTTTAGCCTATGACGGTTTAACTATTGAAATATAATACCCTTTAAATTATGAAGAAAAGCATTTTTATGTACCTATTCTTTTTTGCTGTTTTGTATATCGTTTTTCAATATGCAAACGAGAAGACTATTTTTGAATCACAAGAAAAAACAATTACAGGACTTTCTCTAAAACTAGATAAAGCTACAGACTCTCTATCTAAAGTTTCAGAAGCTATTGAAGATGCAAACTATTTTAGTCTTCAAAGCAATGAGAATGCTCTGGAATATATAGAGCGTCTTGGTCTAGAGGCAGCAGAGGTTGAAGCCTCAATTAGCAATAGAATTTATGATCAAAACGGTGCAAAAGGAGGGAACCCTATTATTCCTTTAGCCGCTGTTAGTGGTGATTTTAAAATCAATAAAATAAAACTACTAAACCACAGATGGATACAAGCAGATTTCTCTGATGGTAATAACTGGGGAGAACTTATAATTGAATATTTCTTTGATGAGAATAATAATATAGACTTAGTTCCTCTCAGCGCTTTGTTGTATTCTTCTAAGTAAACACCCTAGATATAAAGCAAATGATCTTGTTATTGTTTTGATAGCCAGGCTACAAACTCATAGAAGTTTTCTGGAGAGACTCCATGACCAACAGGAAATTCACTATAGGTACAATCAATATCCAAGGTTTTTAAAAAAGGAGCTGTTTTTTGTGCCCATGAAATAGGAATAACTTGATCTACACTGCCGTGAGAAGTGTAGATATTAAGGTGGTTAAAATTATTTTTATTATAATCATCTTTAAGCATATCTTCACTAACATAACCACTTAGGCCAATTACATTTTTAATTTTATCTGGATAACTAAGTGCAACAGCAAAACTTAAAATAGTTCCTTGGCTAAACCCTAATAATGTTACATTATCTGGGTCTACTGCGTATTTATCTATTATCACGTCAATACATTGAGCAATGCTATCTCTAGCAGCAACAGCTTGTGGAACATCATTAAATTTGTTGTTTCCAGCTTCAAAATAGATATTATACCAAGCGTTTCCACTAGGTTCAAGTTGTAATGGTGCTTTTAAAGAAATAATATGGTGTGTGTCTGGCAAATCTGGTGCAAAAGAAAACAGATCGTTTTGATCACTACCGTATCCATGTAGTAAAATAATGACAGGGGCCTTATGTGTGGCTACTTTTGGTGCTTTGTAATTATGTTCTAATGGTAGTGTTTGTTTTTTCATAGTGTAAAAATAAAAGATGCTACATCTATGCAGCATCTTTTATGATAAAATTAGTACTGTTTGTTCTTATACTAGCCAATACCTTTAAACCAATCTTCAAAATATTCACCCAAAATAGGAAGTGGCTTTTCTTGCTCTTTACTGGCGTTTGTAATTCCAATTATAATGAATATTAAAACTCCAAAGAAAAGTACTTGTAGGGCTACTAATCCTGTAATTGTTATTAAAACAGAAATACCAAAGTACAGTAACTGAATGCCTAGAGCTTGCCTTTGGTGGTAGGTAACTAAAGGATTTTTCTTAGTGCTATTGACCATAAAGGCTATAATCCAGCCAATAAGTGTTATGTAGGTTACAATAGCTAGTATCTTTTGGTTGTTTGGAGAGGTTT
>MDTF01008260.1_pt1 | contig 10244 bp, 9 predicted proteins | sample 811191 | NCBI WGS metagenome assembly MDTF01 (sample SAMN05326649, study PRJNA326480) | marine metagenome | isolation source: seawater | place: Southern Ocean | collected 2011 | reverse complement strand
TATCTATGAGTCACGCTCTATGCACGGACAAATACCAATAGTTTGGGACTCGGCAATTGATTTTAATATTTTTGACTTGAAGGGTAATAAATTTATTGATTTTACGTCAGCGATATTTTTCTCCAATGTGGGACATTCAAATGATAGGGTTTCCATGGCTATTCAAGAAATGCTCAAAAAACCATTATTAGGATGCTATGCATATGGTAATGAAGTAAGGGCAAAATACTTAAAAAAACTTGTTGAATTTTGTGGCCCTAGTTTTGATAAAGCTTTTCTTATGTCTGCAGGAACAGAAGCTACTGAAGCTGCTTTAAAATTAATGAGAATGAATGGCCAATCAAAGAAAAAAGATAGACTTGGAATAATATCACTTGAAAATAACTGGCATGGCAGAACAATGGGTGCTCAAATGATGAGTGGGAATATTAAACAAAAAGCATGGGTTGGTTATGAGGATAAAGATATTCATCACCTTTCGTTTCCGTATCCTTGGGCTTTAAATAATGAATCTGGAGAGTCTTTTTTCTTAAAAAGTATTGATGCTCTTATAGATAAAGGTATAAATCCAAAGAAAGATTTATGCGGAATGATTTTAGAAACATTCCAGGGTTGGGGTGCAGTTTTCTATCCTATATCTTATGTAAAAGCTGCAGAGAAATTCTGTAGAGAAAATGATATTATATTAACATTTGATGAAATGCAAGCTGGCTTTGCAAGAACTGGGAAGGCCTTTGGTTATGAGCATTATGATGTTATTCCTGATTTGATATGTTGTGGAAAAGGTATGGGTAATGGTTACCCCTTATCTGGTGTTATTGGAAGAGGTAATATTATGGACTTGCCAGAGGTGGGAAATATGAGCAGCACTCATTCTGCTAATCCAATGGCTTGTGCAGTTGGTCTTGCAGTTATAGAGGAAATAGAATCTCGTAATTTAATTAAAGAAACAAATAGAAAAGGGGAAATTTTAAAAGATAAGTTAAATCATTTAAAAGAAATTTCAAATGGAAAAATTAGTCATATACTTGGTGAAGGGCTAATATTTGCCATTCTTTTTCAAGATCCTATTACAGGCGAACCAGATGGCTTAACAGCATCTATAATTGCAGAGAAATGTTATGAACGGGGTTTGTTAGTTGTCCATACAGGCAGAGAATCAATAAAACTAGGACCTCCATTGAGTATTACCGAAGAAGCTTTGCTTGAGGGTCTTGAAGTGTTAGATAGTTGTGTTAGAGAATTAATATGATTAAATTATTCATAATTACCATTAGTTTAGAGGTTGATTAAAGTGCCAAAGAATTATTTATCAGTTATATATGATGAAAAATCACATCCTTATACTGATTATCCAAAAAAATTATGTGCTTTTTTATTCCAATCTTTTGAATTTAAAGAAGGTATGAAAATGCTTGAACCTGGGTGTGGCCGAGGTGAATTTTTGGGTAATTTTAAAGATTTAGGTCTTGATGTATATGGGATTGATATATCACCAGAAGCAAAAGAGTTTTCAGATAAATTCCCAGTTGAAGTCTGTGATATTGAAAATGAAAAGTTACCATTTCAAGATAATACATTTGACGTAATTTATAGCAAATCATTTATTGAACATCTTTATTATCCAGAGAGATATCTAACAGAAGCCTATAGGGTGTTAAAGCCTGGTGGAAAATTTATTACCTTAGTGCCAGATTGGGAGGCAAATTACAAAACATACTTTGATGATTTCACCCATAGAACACCTTTCACGAAACCTTCACTTGTTGATGCCTATAAGATGTATGGATTTGAAAATATATCTGTTTATAAATTTAGACAGTTGCCAATTGTTTGGAAGTACCCGTTTCTAAATTATTTTTGTGCCTTAATTACACCTTTTATCTCAGTGAGAGCAAAAAATAAATTCCTGCGCTGGTCACGTGATTTAATGTTAGTTGGTTATGGGGTAAAGCCAAAAGATATTTAAAAGTAATGACTATAAACTTTAAAAACTTAAATATTATTGGAGATTAAATGATTGTATGTGAGATAGGGTTAAACCACTGTGGTTCTGAGGAGTATGCTGATGATTACTTGAGAGTGTTGTTGAAAGAAAATATTGATGCTTTAACATTTCAGGTACGAGAGTCTGATTTCTATTTAAATAAAGAGAAGCGAAAACTGTCTTTACCAATTAATTATTATTACGAAGCAAAAAAAAAGGTTGAAATGTCCAATAAAAAGTTTGGAATTGCATTGTCAGACCTCGATTTATTAGATTTTTTTGAGTCTATAAATACTGACTTTTATAAAATTTTAAGTAAAGATGCAAATAATGAAAGCTTTATACGCACAATAATGTCAAAAACTAAAAAGGATATATATATTTCAACAGGATTGAGTAATGATAAGCAAATTGACTTACTATCAAAATGCAACAATGGAGCAAAAAGAAAACTATCTTTAATTCATACACAGCTATCAAATAGAATTTCAGATGTGAATTTACATAGTATAAAAATTTTAAAAGATAAATACAATATGCCTATTTCTTATGGACATCACTGTGATAATTTGAATGTCCTTTACTTAGCTTTAGTTTATAAACCATCCGATCTATTCTTTTATGTTAAAGGTGGGCGAGAAGATATCCATCCAGATGATAATCATGCTGTTCAACTTGATGCTATTTCTGGAGTTATTTCGAATATAAAAAACTTACCTTCATCCATTGGTGATGGTATCAAAGTTACTGTTTCCAACACTATTAAAGGGCAAGAAATATGAAAAAAGCAATAATTACAGCAGGTTCTCGGGGTATTGGTAAGGCAATTGCAGATTCTTTAAGTGGGATATGCGATGATGTTGTTGCAACTTCTTCACAAGAGCTGGATACTTCTGATCTTGATCAAGTAAATAATTTTATAAAAAATAATTCTACTACTGATATCTTGGTTTTGAATACTGGTGGACCTCCAGCAAAATTATTTAATGATATTAGTGAAGATGATTGGAATAAATATCATAACCAGCTTTTTTTAAGCTTTTGTCTAATGTTGCAGCATATCCATGTTAATGATGGTGGATATATTTTTCTTATATCCTCATTCAATATTAAAGAACCAGATCCAAAATTAATTTTATCTAATTCTTATAGGATTGCTATGACAAGTGTTTTAAAGTCGTTAAGTAAAAGCTTTGCAGATAGAGATATTGCATGCATAAATATTGCACCAGGACCAATAAAAACAGATAGGCTTTATAGCCTTGTTGATGACATGGAGGCTTTAGAGAAAACATTGCCAATGCGCAGAGCTGCTGCACCAGAAGAAATTGGTGTTTTTGTTAAATCTATTGTTCAAAATAATATTAAATATATGACTGGTGTGACAATAAACTTTGATGGTGGTGCTTCAAATTATGTTCTTTAAGAATGCCTAAGTATAAAACTATAAAAAATTATGGAGAGTAAGTGAAAGATTTATTTAATTTGAGTGGAAAAGTTATAATTATTACTGGAGCTGCTGGACTTCTAGGGAGAAAACATGCTGAAGTAATTGCTGCTTATGGAGGTAACCCAATTCTGTTAGATTTATCTTTGAATTCTGTTAATGAATATGCTAATGAACTAAATAATAAGTATGGTGTTAAGTCTGCCGGATTTATGGTGGATATTACTAATGAATCTCAAATTGAAAATAATGTAAAAAAACTAGTTGATATATATGGAAAAATTGATGGTTTAGTTAATAATGCTTCTATTAATTTAGACAAGCCTAGTGAAGAAGGTAATGTGCAACATAATACTACAAGAATAGAAAACTTTGCTCTAGAGGCTTGGAATAAAGAGATAGCTGTTGGTCTTTCAGGAGCATTTTTATGTGCAAAACACTATGGCTATCAAATCTCACAAAATCCTAATGGAGGTTCAATCATAAATATATCATCCGATCTTGGACTGATATCACCTGACCAAAGACTCTATATGAAATCAAACGTGTCTGATGAACAACAATCTGTGAAGCCGGTAACGTATTCTGTAGTAAAAACTGGATTGATTGGTTTGACGAGATATTTAGCAACATATTGGGCAGAACAAAATGTTCGTTGTAATGCAATGTGTCCTGGTGGAGTTGACAATAAGCTACCTGCTGACTTTATGAAAAATGTTGAATCTAGAATACCAATGGGCCGATTAGCTAAAGAAAATGAGTATCAAAGTACATTGCTATGGATGTTGAGTGATTCTTCTAGCTACTTGAATGGCTCAGTAGTGTCAATCGATGGTGGAAGAACTGTTTGGTAATAATGGCTAATGACTGTTATTAAATTATATTTTTCTATAATTAAATTTTATGGATAACCGCGATTGTATTTTAATTTCATGGACTGCACGTGATATTGAAGGATTTATTTTCCCTGAGATTCATGATTTAAAAGAAAGATTTAATATAATCGTTTTTGTTTTAAACATAAGCATGCAAGATGGTTTAAAAGATAAACTAGATGAAATGCTATCTGAAAAAATAATAGCAGATTATTATATAAGTCCAAATAAAATGCATGGTTTTTCCTTTCATTTGTATATGAAAAAAACTACTAGCATATTAAGAAAATACAATATTAAGTTATGGCTATTTTCTAATGACATTCTAATAGCAGAAAAATATATTTCTGATAATGCAATTAAACCTAATACTAAGAAAGTATGCCTAACTAATCAGTTAACTTATCTATTTTCAAGGAATCCAGCTATAGCAAAAAACTTAATTTCAGAAATTGACAATAATAAATTTGACGTAAAGCAAGCTATTGATCTTAGTCGAAGCAATTTTCGTGGAGAAGCTTTAGATGGATTTATACGTAATAAGTTTCGTACTTTTTCTAATCCTTTAAAAGATATAAGGGGTTTTATTAAATATATATTGTTAAAGAGAGCGTTAATAATAAATTATTTTATTATTTTGATAAATAAAAAAATAGAAATAGTATTAAATTTTTATTTATACCCCCTAATAATGTTGGGTAGATTTCACCCGCCTTTGCACTTGAGAAAAATACCATCAAATGAAAGTTTGAGTCAGTTAAGTAATGGAAAAGCCTTAGCTTATATATTTTTTGATACTTATGAGGTAGAAGCTCATAAAAAATTATTTAAAAATAATAATGTTTTCTTGGGAGGCATTAGAAGGGTAGAAAATACACAAAAAAATGAAGGTAAGGTTTTAGGACTTTTGACTACTGGTTTTGGTTTGGAGAGTAATTTATTACCAAAAAAAATATTGGATAATTATGTTGATAATTTTATTAAGGTTTGTAATCGACATAAAACAAAAATAATTGACTTAAGGCCACATCCTTCTATGACTCTAAAAAATAATCATGGATTTCAAATTGCAGATAATATGAAAAATAAAGGTTTTAAATGCAGAGTGACTTCATTAGAAAATTCATTAATTGAACAAGCTGAAGGGTATAGTTGCGTTGCAGGTCCTGCATCCTCAGCCTTAAGAGATATTCTTCTTTTTAATAATGAAATTGAAATTATAGGATTTGAATCTATTTCACTTGAATACTTTAAAGATCCTATATTTGCATTTGGCTCATCTGAAGGAATTGACTGGATAAATAATAATGGTGATTTAGTCAAATCAAGAAGTTTTCATTCAAATCACAGATACTTAGTCAGTGAAATTATAATAAATGTATATAATAATTATTAAAACTCCATATCGAATAACTTTTTTTAAAATTAGTGCAAAATCCTCATTTGGCTTTTAAAGAGAATGATGATAAGTGTTTTTTATAGAACAAACTAAATGAGTAAGTTTATTAAAAAAGGCAAAAAATGATTCATATTGCAAGACTAAGGCACTTGAGTATATTAGTTATGAATAACATAACTAGTTCAATCTTTGATAGTGTTTTTTACTCTATTAATAATATTTTAGGGCTGTTAATAGCTATTATAGATATTAGAAAAAGAAAAAAAATAGGTACAAAAATTTTAATATGTAGAGACAAATATTTTATTTCTAGAGGAATAAGTAACTCTGAAGAGGTATCTAATGAAAAGCGCCTTTTAGATGAGGCTTTAACATCCGAAGGCTATGAAGTTGTTTATTTTTTTTGGGATGAAAATCGTGGATTATTTTTGAATCAAGTAGAATTATGGCTTAAAATAAAAAAAATTAATCCATGGATAATCTTTTTTAGTTCATATAATGTAGGCGCTAAATCTTCTTTTTCTTCTCCCACTATTAATTTTCTTAGGCTTCTCAGATCCAAAATAAAGTCTAATTTCATTTTTGTTTGGTTTGATACATGTTCAGATTCATTTTACGATTCACAGATTGGTAGGCTAGATAAAATTAAAGCTATTCACCTTATTCTTGAAAATCCAACATTAAATTTTGGCCCTAGTTTTAATGGTATAAAAAATGACTCTTTGATTCCTTTATGGACAAATCTAGTTGAAAATTCCTTTATACAACCACTTAAAAAAGATATTGATGTTGTGTTTATTGGTCAAACAGGATCTTATCGATCCAATAGAAGGGAATTTATAGACTATCTAATGGAGCAGAATATTGCTTGCTATATATCTTGCTTTGATCGTGATGCGCAAATAGATCATAAGAAATATGCTGAAATTCTTGGAAGGGCTAAAATCGTTTTAAACTTTTCCCAAAGTGGGGATAAGGATCAATGTAAAGGTAGGGTTTTTGAGAGTATGCATGCAGAATCTTTATTGATTGAAAATAAAAATTCACAAACTGAGATTTGGTTTAAAGATGGTGTTGACTATGTTAGTTTTTCAGATAAGGAAGATATGATTAGTAAAATTAATTATTATCTCGCCCATGAACATGAACGTAAATTAATTTCTAAAAATGGAAGGAATAAAACCTTGAAATTATATAATTCATCATTATTTTTAAAAAAAATCTTTGACCATAAAGACTTTTTAAGTAAATAAAATAGCAATTCATTCTTCAACTTATTACCAGCTTGAATTTTATATTCATGAAATAATAATCTTAGATGTATATGATTATTAAAATATAAATTTAATATCTATACTATATAGGAACTATCTGAAACTCAGAGTTATCTATTTGGTCCATTTTAGATGGAAAAGATAATTTAAAGTTTTTACCTAAAAGCTTCATTTTATCAGCTGCTATAAAGTCAGATTCTGATAAATTATTTTGAACTTTTTTATGATATTTAAATTGTATTGGTATATCAATACTCAGTCTTCCTTTTGAATTAAGCAATCTTGAAGTTACATGAATAACTGATATATCACAGATATAAATATTGCCAAATTCATATGGAAGATTTAATTTTTTACATCGTTCTACATATTTACCACCTTCATCAAAGCTTCTTTTTTCAATAAGATCTTGTCCAATATCATTAGGCAAGTCGTAATATACAACTTTATTGTTTTTGATATCGCCAGAAATTGGAATATTAACTAATAATGTATTCTCTCCCCATCCAGCCCAAGAGTCGCTATGAGGTAATTCACTCCTACTAGACCTATTTGAGTTTAATATGTCTATATTTGATTCTTTGTATCTGATTGCAGGAATAATGAAATGACTTATTTCATTTGACAAGTTCATTGATTCAAATATTTCACGAAAATGTATTAATATATTATTGTACTCACTTTCTAATTCCCTTTTTGGAACTAACTTTCCATTTGGTGTCATATTTAGTAAATTAAATTTTTTACTAAGATTGAAATAATTATTTACTTCATAAGAAAATTTTTTAAAAATTGACTCTTCAATTTTATGAGAGACAATAAGATTAGATAATTTTTGATGAGAAAATTTATTAACAATATTATTAAAAAAAAATTCACGACTTTGAATAAATTCCGACTTAGCAGTAACCATTTTTTTATTGAATTTAGTTTTTAATAATAGATACATTATATCTCTAAGTTCTTAATTTATGAAGTTTATGAGGTTAAAATGTATATCTTATTTAATATTCTTTATTAAAAATATGGATTATATTGTATGCAAAAAGTAGCTATTTTAATAGCAACTCTTAATAGAGTAGAGTTTCTTATTAGAACTATAAATTATTATTCATCACTTAATAGCCCACACCCAATATTCATAGGTGATGCTAGTAGTGAATCTCATGAAGAAGAAGTTTTAAATTCAGCTAAAGATAAAATCGAAGTCTTCTATTTCCATTGGAAGGGTATGACTGATCGAAAGACAGTTAAAAAATTAGCTGAAATGGCTTTAAAGTCTAACATTTCAGATTATTGTGTAGACCAGGGCGATGATGACTTTTACTATTTAAATTCTTTGTCAACTTGTGCTGAATTCTTATCTTTAAATCCTGATTATTCGACTGCTCAAGGTCGTGCTTTGTCATTAGAACTTGATCAGCCAGGGCCTTATGGCAATCTTAAAGATATTGATATTTATTGGAATAAAAATGAATTAAATGGTGAGAGTGCTTTGGACAGACTTAAAGAAATATCAAACAATTACTGGGTTCCTAATTTTTCAGTGCATCGAACTGAAGAGTTTATTGACAAGTTCAGCGTAGGTTTAGAATCTGTTTCTGATAGGCAATTTGGAGAGTTGACAAATGTTTTCACAACTGCAATGTCAGGGAAATCGAAATTTATTAATTGTCTGTTTTTAGTTAGACATGGCCATAATGATAGACCTGCTGCCTGCTCAATTGATTGGATAACTGGGGAAAGTTGGTATACATCATATGCTGAATCAATTGCCTGTTTATCTGAACTATTGTCAAAAAAAGATAATTTGGATTTAAAGTTGTCAAAAAAAGAGGTAAGAGTGGCTTTACATAAACTTTTACCAATTGGAGAGAAAACGAAATTTACTTTTTACAATCTTACTAAAGCAAAATATATAGAGTATATCGACAATAAAAAATTACCAAATATTCCAATTCGAGTTTATAGAAGAATTAAATATTCATCTTTTTTCCCTTCTAAAGATTTTTCAAAAAGAGGATTTCGTTCAAAAAAATCGAAGTACTATAATGATGTATTACTTATTTTAGATGCCTGTAAAATTAAAGATTAAAGTAGCTTAAATAATTACATTTAATGACCTATGATAATTACTAAAACCCCATATAGAATATCATTTTTTGGAGGAGGAACTGATCATCCTGCTTGGTTTAGAGAGAATGGTGGAAAAGTTCTTTCAACTTCATTTGATAAATACTGTTATATTAGTCTAAGGCAACTTCCTCCATTTTTTGATCACAAATATAGAATTGTTTATTCAATAATTGAAAATATAGATCATCTTAAAGATATTAAGCATCCTTCTGTTAGAGAGGTCTTAAAGTATTTACAGTCTCAAGTTGGTTTAGAAATACATCATGATGGAGATCTCCCTGCAAGGTCTGGTCTTGGTTCAAGCTCAGCCTTCACTGTTGGGCTGTTAAATGCTATGAGCGCTTTGCAAGGTAAGTTTGTATCAGCAGAGAATCTTGCTTCAACTGCAATTCATATTGAGCAAAATTTAATCAAAGAGTGTGTAGGTTCTCAAGATCAAATTGCTGCATCATATGGAGGCTTTAATCATATAGAGTTTTTCAGTGATGATAGTTTTTCGGTTGAGCCAATAATAGCAACTCAGAAAAGAAAAAGTGATCTTAATGATAATTTGATGTTATTTTTTACTGGTATTTCTAGATTTTCATCTGAAGTGGCCGAAAATCAAATATCAAATATGAGTAACTGTTCATCCCAAATGAATGAATTACAATCTATGGTAGATGATGGCATTACAATCTTATCAAATATAAATACTCCACTTGAAGATTTTGGCCTTCTTTTAGATAGTGCATGGCAAGTTAAAAGAAGTCTATCTGATATGGTTTCAAATATTAAAATAGATAATTTATATAATACAGCTATAGAAGCTGGCGCTACTGGGGGAAAAATTATGGGTGCGGGCGGAGGTGGATTTGTGTTATTTTATGTGAAACAAGAAAATCAATTAAAAGTAAAAGAAGCCTTAAAAACCCTTACTTACGTCCCTTTTAAGTTTGAAAATACAGGTTCTAAAGTTGTAGTTCACCAGCCAAATGGATTTTAATGTTTATTTATGGATTATGATTTAAAAAAAGATTCAAAAATTTATATAGCAGGACATAAAGGTCTTATTGGCTCTGCTTTTGTAAGATTTTTTGAAAAAAATGGCTATACAAACATTTTTTTTGAAGACAGGATTAGCCTT
>MDTF01009706.1_pt1 | contig 10245 bp, 12 predicted proteins | sample 811191 | NCBI WGS metagenome assembly MDTF01 (sample SAMN05326649, study PRJNA326480) | marine metagenome | isolation source: seawater | place: Southern Ocean | collected 2011 | reverse complement strand
TTTCAACTTTTTAATGACTCAAATCATCAGTAATTTCTTCTTCCGTGAACAAGAACTGTCTAACAACGATTTCTTGCTGTTGCCAAAGTTCGAATCTCATACCATCTATGTAACAATCAAAGTTGTAGGAAATCTTAAAATCTTATGAACAAAATACAAGTAAGATATTAACACCTAAAACAAGTTTAATTACAGAAAACAATATACCTATATTGAAGTGATAACAGTTTACTTTATACGGACAAACAATGAGAAAGTCTGTGTTGAAGTGCCTGAAGGTTCTACTTTAATGCAGGCCGCTAGAGAGGCAGACTTACGAGAAATTCCTGCTGATTGTGGTGGCAATTGTGCTTGTGCTACTTGTCATATACATTTAACTAATGCTTGGTCGCATTTGTTACCTATTAAACAAAATAGTATAGAACAATCATTGTTAGAATATGAAGAAGGTTATATTGAAGGTGTAAGTAGATTGAGTTGTCAAATAAAATTAACAAAAGAATTAAATAACCTAACAGTTAGATTGAGAGATAATGAACTTTTATAAAAGTGTTATAGAACATCACGGCAAACTTCTTGTTAGAGGCGTACACGAAGGACAAGAGTTTAAAGAGAAGATTGATTACAAACCTACTCTCTATGTTAAATCACAAAAAGAAAGTGAATTTAAATCACTTACAGGTCAAAATTTAAAACCAATTAATTTTGATAACATTAAAAAAGCAAGAGAATTTAAAAGAACTTATGCGTCAAACAATTCATCTATCTATGGTATGGATCGTTATCAGTATCAATACATTGCAGACAGTTATCCACAAGATGTACAATGGTCAAAAGATCATATAAAAATATTCACACTTGACATAGAGTGTACTGCTGAAAATGGTTTTCCTGATATAGAAAAAGCAAACGAAGAACTATTAGCAATCACAGTAAAAAATCAATCTAATAAACAAATTATTACCTGGGGTACAGGTGAGTTTAAAACTAATAGATCAGATGTAACTTATATCAAATGTAGAAATGAGAAGTCTTTGATTATGGAGTTTATGAAATTCTGGATGAAAAACTATCCAGATGTTATTACAGGTTGGAATACAAAGTTTTTTGACTTGCCTTATTTGTGTAATAGAATTAAATTATTAACAGATGAGAAAGTTGTAGCAAAACTATCACCTTGGAACATAGTAAGAAGTGAAGAAATATTTGTAAGAGGTAGAGCTCAATTGTATTACGAAGTATATGGTATTGCAATGTTAGATTACCTTGATTTATATACAAAGTTTATACCTGTTAGACAAGAGAGTTACAAGTTAGATCATATCGGTAGAGTAGAATTAAATTTACCTAAAGACGATAACCCTTACGATACATTTAGAGAATGGTATACAAAAGACTATCAATCATTTATTGATTATAACATTAAAGATGTTGAGATCGTTGACCAACTAGAAGACAAATTAAAACTAATTGAATTAATCTTAAATATGGCCTATGAGGCAAAGGTTAATTACCAAGATGTATTTTCACAAGTTAGATTTTGGGATACATTAATCTATAACTTCTTGCGTAAAGATAACATTGTTATTCCACCAAAAGAAGATCATCATAAAGACGAAAAGTATCCTGGTGCATATGTAAAAGACCCATTGGTCGGAATGCACAAATGGATTGTTTCGTTTGACATCAACTCACTATACCCACATTTAATTATGCAGTATAATATTTCTCCAGAAAAAATTATTGGTATGAAAGAAGAAGGTATTAGTGTAGATAAGATGTTGAATAAAACAACGCCTCTAGCATATCTTAAAGAAGAAGGTGCTACTATAACACCTAACGGTGCGTTATTCAAAACTGATAGTGAAGGTTTTTTACCAAAACTATTAGGTAAAATGTATAACGAAAGAGTTACCTATAAGAAACTAATGTTAGAGGCGAAGAAAAAATACAATGAGAAACAAACTCCTGAATTAAAAAATGAGATTGCAAGATGTCATAACATACAATGGGCAAAGAAGATTGCATTGAATAGTGCTTACGGTGCTATAGGTAACCAGTATTTCAGATACTTTGATGTAAGACAGGCAACAGCAATTACACTTGCAGGTCAATTCGTAATTCGTTTCATTGAACAAAATGTAAACGCATATATGAATAAGATATTAAAATCAGATGAGAAGATAGATTATATTGTTGCGTCTGATACAGATTCAATTTATCTCTCACTAGATAAACTTGTTGAACAAGTATGTAAAGATAAAACAAAAGAACAGACATTAAAATTTATTAACAAAGTTGTTGAAGGTAGAATAGAACCTTTCCTAGAAAAATGTTTTGATGAACTATCAGACTATACTAACGCATTTAAAAACTGTATGGTAATGAAACGAGAAGTAATTGCTGACAAAGGTATATGGACTGCTAAAAAAAGATATATGTTAAATGTATTAGATGAAGAAGGTATTATATTTGATGAACCTAAACTAAAGATTATGGGTATTGAAGCAGTTAAATCATCAACACCACAAGTTTGTAGAGGTAAGATTAAAGAGGCAATCACTATCATTATGAATAAAGAACAAAGCGATCTTCATAAACTTGTTGCAGACTTTAAGAAAGAATTTTTTAGTCTACCTGCTGAAGAAATATCGTTTCCTAGAAGTTGTAATAATCTCAAAAAATATAGAAGTAGTTCCAGTGTATTCATTAAAGGCACACCTATTCACGTGAAAGGTGCTTTGATATATAATCAACAGTTAAAAGAATTAGGTCTACAAAACAAATATCCTTTGATACAAGAAGGTGATAAGATTAAATTTATTAAACTACTAGAGGCAAATCCATTTAAGTTTGATGTAATTAGTTATGTAACTAAACTACCTAAAGAATTTAAGTTAAAAAATTATGTTGACTATGAACTACAATTTCAAAAAACATTCCTTGATCCTATTACATTTATTTTACAACCAATTGGGTGGACACCTGAACCAACAGCAAGTTTAGAATCGTTTTTCTAATGATAGAATTAAGAGTAGTAAATGATGACAACGCTAAACAATATGTTAAAGAAACAATACAACAGTTTCATAGTTATGTACCATCAACTCAATCTGTTGGTAGAAGAATTGATTGGGTTGTTTTTAATGAAGGGAAACCTGTAGGTATGATAGGTATAGGGTCGTCTGTATATCCACCACCAAAAGATATTCTTAACTATGTTAAGATGAAGAAAGATGTATATAAAGATAACTTCAACTCCTTTGCAAACAATTGGCGTTTCTGTATGAGAGAAAAGATTAAGAACGCAGGTACACAGATACTAAAAGAATTAAGAAGACAAGCACCACTACATTGGAAACAAAAGTATAACAATGATTTAAAATATCTTATTACATTTGTTGCAGGTGGTAATAACGGTGCAGTTTATAAAGCAGATAACTGGATTCATTGTGGCGAAACTGCTGGTTTACCTAAACACGAATCAGTATCTATGAAGTGGCACAACAAAGAAGAACTAAAAGAACTGTATGTAAAACCTACAGGCGAAAACAAAAAAATGATTTTTATAAAGAGCGTATGATAACAAATTTTTATATTTTATATTTTACAATCTTTATAGGATTTAAAATAGGTCAAAAAATTGCAATGACAACTATTGATACTAAAACATTTTTTATAATAATATTAGCGATATGGACATTAATAAAAAGTATAGCGTAATATACGCAGACCCACCTTGGTCTTTTAAAACTTATTCTGATAAAGGTAAGGATAGAAGTCCAGAGAATCATTATTCTACAATGAACTTTAAAGACATTTGTAATCTACCTGTAAACAATATTGCTAATGATAATTCAGTTTTATTAATGTGGGTTATTGATCCATTGTTAGATAAGGCATTTAAAGTAATAGACGCTTGGGGATTTAAATACAAGACAGTAGGATTTACCTGGGCAAAAACTAATAGAAAAAAATTAGGATTCTTTACAGGTCTAGGATACTGGACAAGAGGTAATCCTGAAATGTGTTTACTTGCAACTAAAGGTAAACCAAAACGAATCAGTAAATCAGTACCTCAATTAGTAGTAGAACAGCGTAGAGAACATAGTAGAAAACCAGATATAATGTACAATCATATAGAGAACTTATTAGACGGACCATATATAGAATTGTTTGCTAGAACTAAAAGAAAAGGTTGGGACTGTTGGGGAAATCAAACAGATAAATTTTAATTATGCTCTTGACTTTATCAATATTATATGTTATAATGATCTATGCTTTTATAGTATGGTTACTAATGAAATGGAATAATGAAGATATTAAAAGATAATTTACACGACTTCTTTAAGTGGGTCAAAGGTACTGAACTAGTTGAACTAGATGACATAGATGTATCCGAGGATCCTGTTAGACCTGAACTAACTTTAGGTTTTAGAATTACACACGGCAGAAAAATATTTGGATTAAAATATGATAATCAGATTGAAGCAATTATTTGTGTTGCATTTTGTCCTGAAGTACCATATACAGTTAGAGAAATGGATTATATGTCCAGAGTAAAAGACGGCAATGTTGCTGTTGCATATACGGTATGGTCTAAAAAAAGAGGTGCAGGTAAAGAGATAGTTAAGAAACTAGGAAAGTGGGCAACGAAACACCATTGTTCCAGACTAGTTACTTTATCTCCATTAACACCTATGGCAACCCACTTTCATATTAAGAATGGTGCTAAACAAGTACATATAAATGAAGTAACTCAAAACTTTGAGTATAAATTATGATAGATTATTTAAAAAAATACGCAGACGAAAATGGATTGCCTATTATGGATCAACAATCATTTGAAAAGATAACTAATGATATTGGTAGAGATCAATTTAGATTAGACTTATCAGAATATATTGAGAAGTATAGACCAAAATTTCCTTTAAAGAAAATAACTTTAGATGATGTAAGAACTTCATTTTATGATTTACAGAAACAAGATATTAGTACATACTGCAATACTAACGACAACAATGTTAAAGAAAAATATGACGATTACAAATACAATTACAAAGATTATGGTCTAGGTGTTATATCAGCACCATCAACCTACAATAGTGTATCTAATTATTTTCACCAAGAGTTAAGATTAAACTGTTCAAGTTATAGTTTTAAAGCACCTTTAGATGTATGGCAAAATGGTAATGCGAAAGATATATGGCGTTGTCTAGGTCCTATGTGGCGAGGTATAAACAATATGAAGACAGTATTAGTTGAAGGTAAAGAAGAATTAAGAGGTGGTAAGTTATCAGAAGCAAGTTATATGAGTGCCTTTAGACTAGGTACATATATTGCAACTCAATTTAAACCTAATGTTGCTAAGACTATCTATCAACTAACAAATGCTAAAAAAGTTTTAGATACAAGTTGTGGTTGGGGCGATAGACTTGCAGGTTTCTTTGCTTCGGATGCTGAAGAATATATCGGTTGTGATCCAAACCCTAATACTTACAAACAATATCTGAAACAAATTGAATTGTATAATAGTTTCTTAACTAAACCTAAAAAAGTTACTATCTACAATACAGGCGCTGAAGATTTACCTTGGGATACAATTAAAGATGTTGATTGTTCTTTTACAAGTCCACCATATTTTAGTACCGAAGAATATAATAAAGGTGGTGATAAAGAAGAAAATCAATCGTGGTTTAAATTCAACGAGTACGAGAAGTGGCGTGATGATTTCTTTTTACCTGTATCTAAAAAATGTTTTGAAGTATCTAAACATACACTAATTAATATTATGGATCCGACTATCAAAGGTAAACGATATAAAAGTTGTGATGAAGTTGTTGATATGCTAAAAGATAACTTTGTAGGTCAAATAGGAATGAGAATTATGCAAAGACCTAAATCAGATAAGTTATTTGAAACAGAAAAAGATAAGCAAGATTTTATGAACAAAACATTTATAGAAAATGTATGGTGTTTTTCTAAAGATAAAAATGTAGATTTATTTAAATCAATTAGAAAAGGTACACTTGATAGTTTTTTTGAATAAATATGAGTATGTCTATTCAACCAAAAGAATACAAAGATTTAAAAGAGTATTGGGATTATCAAAGAAAGATACAATACAATAAAGAACAAGTCTATGCTATGGCAACTAAATTTGAAGGAAGAACATTTAATGATTTGGGTCCAGTAGCAATTGACGAAGTTAAAACAATGTTATGGGATAGAATACGACCAGACGAATACGAAGAGCCACCTGAAGAATGGGTTCCTAAAGATGAGAAGTATAGACTATGGAGTGAAGATCAATTAGATACGACAAAACTGTCGCCTAAAGCACGAAAGGTCGTGTTGAGAGCAAGCCATAGAGTAAGTGAAGTGCCTAATATATTAAACGATTAAAGCTTGACAATATTGAAAAGATATGTTATACTTTAGACATAAATTACAGGAGATGATATGAGTAACTTTTTAAAAGACATAATTAAAGAAACAGGTAATGAATACGCTACACTAGTTAGTGAAGGTGTTGATACAGCAGATGTAACAAATTTTATAGACACAGGTTCGTATGCCTTTAATGCTCTATTATCAGGATCAATTTACGGTGGAATGCCAGCGAACAAGATTACTGCAATTGCAGGTGAGGCCGCTACAGGTAAAACATTTTTTGCATTAGGAATCGTAAAAGCATTTTTAGACAAAGACAAAGACGCAGGTGTAATCTATTTCGAATCAGAAAGTGCTATCACAAAAAGTATGATTGAAAGTAGAGCTGTTGACTCAACTAGAATGGTTGTAGTACCTGTATCAACTGTACAAGAATTTAGAACTCAATCTTTAAAAATTTTAGACAAGTATATTGAACAACCAGAAGGCAAAAGAAAACCTTTGTTGTTCGTATTAGATAGTTTAGGTATGCTATCTACAACTAAAGAAATGGAAGACACAGCCGCAGGTAAAGAAACAAGAGATATGACTAGATCACAAATAGTTAAATCTACATTTAGAGTATTAACTTTAAAACTTGGTAAGGCAGGTGTACCTATGATTATGACCAATCACACTTATGATGTAATTGGTTCTATGTATCCGCAAAAAGAAATGGGTGGTGGTTCAGGTTTGAAGTACGCCGCTTCATCAATAATTTATTTAAGTAAAAGAAAAGAAAAAGATGGTACCGAAGTAATTGGTAATATTATTCATTGTAAAAATTATAAGTCAAGGTTAACAAAAGAAAATGCTATGATTGATGTAAGACTCACATACAAAACAGGTTTAGACCAATACTATGGTCTGTTAGAACTTGGAGAAGCAGCAGGTATATTTAATAAAGTATCTACAAGATATGAAATGCCTGATGGTTCAAAAGTATTTGGTAAGAACATCAATGAGAATCCTGAGAAGTATTTTACGGAAGAAGTTTTAACTAAAATAGATGAATATGCCAAAAGAAAATTTACCTACGGATCAGACGAAGAAGAATCCGAAGAAAAATCAAAACCAGAGTAGTAAATATACCTTTGTACAGAAAGAAGGTGATGACTTTACTTGTATAAAGTTGTTAGAGAAACCTTACAAAGGAATCATTTACAAATACGGAAAGGTCGGCTTTGCTAAAGACGAGAAGCCTGATGGCACCTTACCTATGAAATTTGATTACGATATTATATTCACACCTTACGAGGATAATAAGCTTGACAAACAGGAGTTTATAGACTATATTGGTGATATACTTTTAGAATTATTAGAAAAACAAATAGAGGGTGGGGCAGTAATATATGAATGAGAATGAAAGAATAGAATATACAATATTAAGAAATCTTATTTTCAATGAAGATTACACTCGTAAGACTTTACCATTTGTAAACGAAATATATTTCACAAAAAGAGAAGAACAGATTTTATTCCAAGAGATTAATTCTTTTGTAATGAAGTATAAAAATTTACCCTCAAAAGAATCAATATTAATAGAACTAGGTAATCGTAAAGACATAAACGATACCGAAGTTAAACTAGTAAAAGATTTAGTATCAACATTAAATCCTGAAAAGATAGATCAACAATGGTTGTTAGATACAACTGAAAAGTTTTGTAAAGATCGTGCTGTTCATAACGCAGTATTAGATGGTATAAAAATTTTAGATGGTAAAGACAAGTTAAGAACACAAGAGGCGATACCTAGTATTCTCGCTGACGCATTAGCAGTAAGTTTTGATAATCATATCGGTCACGATTACATCAATGACGCAGATGAAAGATTTGCTTTTTATCATACTAGAGAAAAAAAATATCAATTTGATTTAGATTACTTTAATAGAATTACAAAAGGCGGTGTACCAAGTAAAACATTAAACATTGCTCTTGCAGGTACAGGTGTAGGTAAGTCTTTGTTTATGTGTCATTGTGCTAGTGCTTATTTGGCACAAGGTTTGAATGTACTGTATATTACTTTAGAAATGGCTGAAGAAAGAATTGCTGAAAGAATTGACGCAAACTTATTAGATACAACAATAGATGATTTACACTTATTACCGAAAGACTTGTATGATTCTAAAATAGAAAAAGTAAAAAACAAAACTAGTGGTCAATTAATTATTAAAGAATATCCAACTGCGTCTGCTCATAGTGGTCATTTCAGATCATTGTTTAATGAATTAGCATTGAAGAAAAGTTTTAGACCAGATGTTGTTTTCATTGACTACTTAAATATTTGTACTAGTGCTAGATTTAAAGGTGGTAATGTAGGATCATATTTCTTTATCAAGGCAATTGCTGAAGAATTAAGAGGTCTTGCTGTTGAGTTTAATGTGCCAATCTTTAGTGCAACACAAACAACGAGAACAGGATTTGTTTCAACTGATATTGGTTTAGAAGATACGGCAGAGTCTTTTGGTTTACCTGCTACTGCTGACTTTATGTTTGCTTTACAAACAAATGAAGAACTAGATCAGTTAGGTCAAATGAAAGTCAAACAGTTAAAGAATAGATATAATGATCCAGGTATTAATAGATCATTTATCATAGGTGTTGATAGGGCAAAGATGAAACTGTATGATGTAGATAACAACGCACAAAACATAGTAGATAGTGGACAACCGAAAGTAGAAGTGAAACAGAATCCTTACGATAAGTTTTCTGATTTCAAAGTATAATTATGCCAAAAAAACAAAAAGTAAGATTTCATAGAGGCGATAGAAAACCTAAATCAGATAAAGAGTATGGTGAACTATCTTATGAAGTTAAGATGAAGAAGAAAGGCCGTAAGATATTATGGCTGGTAAAAGAAATAACAACAAAGAATAATATTGCTGAATACTTTTTTGAAGAAGACGCAAGAAAAGTAGCAGACTTTCAAAATAAGAATCAAGTATGGAAACTCTCTGGTGGTATACCTAAAATGTTCTGGATTAAGGCTTAAAAATAGGGCTTGACAATTGTTATAAATATGTTATAAGAGAGAACTTATGGCATTATTCAGTAAAGCAGATTTACCTAAATCAAAATACATCATATCTATCGTAGCTAAAATTAAAAAAGGCACGAAAATTAAAGTAAAAGATGGCAAGTCTTACTTGTTTAAAAGAACTAAAGATATTGATAGTTTAGAAAAAGTACAAACAGACTTTCAAAAATATAGTAGAATACTTTATCCTAACAATAAGTACGCTTCTATATTCAATGAAGGTAAAAAATATTTTACATTTGTAGATATTGATAAGGCTCCATTCTCAGGTATGGGTGGTCAATCAAGGAACGCTTTAGGTAAAAAACTAGCAGACGCAGGTGAGTTAGCTACCGTAATGTCTTTGAAAAAAGATATTAAAACTGCTAAAGATACTGGACAATCTGTATTCAAAGATAATCCAGAAGCTTTTGCTGCTTGGTATGACACATTTCAATACACACGACCAGCAGTTAAAAAAATTATAGGATCTTTAACTAACTTTGATATTATCCACGACGCTACAGATAACTCAAATTTTGGATCTACTATTAAAGCATTTTTAAATAAAGCAAATATCTCAAAACAAGATTCTTGGAACCCAGCAGATGTTTATATAATCAGTAAAAATGCGAGAGTGAAAATAATTAAAGACTTAAAAAAAGTAATAGAAACTTATGACATTTCAGATGGATTAGTTAATATGTTTAATGATAAATTGTATAAATTTTATAATAAAAAAATTCTGTATCCAATTTCTCTTAAACAGTTAGTTACAGAAAAACCATCCATAGATT
>MDTF01014550.1_pt1 | contig 10246 bp, 8 predicted proteins | sample 811191 | NCBI WGS metagenome assembly MDTF01 (sample SAMN05326649, study PRJNA326480) | marine metagenome | isolation source: seawater | place: Southern Ocean | collected 2011 | reverse complement strand
TGCTTATCCTACATTTGAAAAAGGTAGAAAATATTTAGCACCAGGATTATTTGGTCCATGTGGTTATGGTTTTCCAGCAATACTAGGAGCAAAAATTGGTTGTCCTGAAACACCAGTAATTGGATTTGCAGGAGATGGTGCTTTTGGAATTAGCATGAATGAAATGACTTCTGTAGCTAGACCAGAATGGCCAGCAATTACAATGGTAATTTTCAGAAACTATCAATGGGGAGCTGAAAAAAGAAATACTACTTTATGGTTTGATGATAATTTTGTTGGAACAGAACTGGATCCAGAATTAAGTTATGCAAAAGTTGCTGTTGCATGTGGCTTAAAAGGTGTCGCTGTTCATACCATGGAAGAAACTACAGCTGCCATTAAACAGTCTTGTGAAGACCAGAAGAAAGGAATTACAACATTTATTGAAGTAATTCTAAACCAGGAGCTTGGGGAGCCTTTCAGAAGAGATGCTATGAAAAGACCAGTTAAAGTTGCTGGTATCAATAAAGACGATATGATAAAACAACCATCTTTAGTTTATTGAGGTCTTTATAAGCTAAAGAGTAATTAAAAAAATATATGAAGGAAACCAACAACATAAAGATTGGTAGTAATAAAAGTTTTGGTATTATTTTTTTCTTTATTTTCTTAATTATAGGATTTTTTCCATTATTAAAAAATCATGATATTAGAACTTGGTCATTAGTTATTTCATTTATTTTTTTAGCTTTAGGAATTATAAATTCAAAATTACTGAGCCCTCTTAATAAAGCTTGGTTTAAATTTGGCATTCTTTTAGGGAATTTTATATCACCAATAATAATGGGTATAGTATTCTTTGCAGTAGTTACGCCTACTTCATTGATATTAAAATTTTTTGGTAAAGATATTTTAAAAATAAAAAAAGATAAAAAAAAATCATATTGGATTAAAAGTTTGTCAGCAAAAAGTAATATGAAAGATCAATTTTAATAAAGAAAAATGAAAAAAAATTTTCAAATGGTGGTTAATATAATTTTTGCAACTATCTTGACCACGATAATATTAAATATCTTTATTTCAATCTCATGGAAGACCTATAATAAATATAAATATTCTTTAAAAAATCCTTTTCCCGAAATAGTAAGATCAAATTTTAAAATAAACGAAGAGCAACAATCAACACTTTTTTTTAATACTCATAAGATGAAATATTACTATCGCGGGTTTGTGGGACCACTACCGGATAACACTATTAGTGAATTTGTTAATTATAAAAAATTAAAGGGTAGAAAAACGTTAAATAAAAACACGAAATGCTCACAAAATATTTTATTTTTTGGTGGCTCAACAACTTTTGGATGGTTGTCAATTGATGATAAAACTATACCAAGTCAATTTAGCAAAAATTTGAATAATCAGAATGACGACTACTGCGTATTTAATTTTGGTTCTCCATGGTTTTACTCAAAACAGGAGAATAATTTTTTAATAGATCTTATGGAAAGAAATATAATTAAACCAGACTATGCAATTTTCCTAGATGGAATTAATGAACGATGTAATGGGTTTCAGTATGCAAACAATTTAAGAGAACAATTTGACGAAATAATTGTTGATCATAGAACTGATATCGCAAAAAAAAAATTGCTTCCATTTCTTAAATCAACCCCCTTATATCAATTATTTGATAGAATTTCAGGTGCAAGTAATTATAATTTTTTAAGTTTAAAAGAAAATGTTGATTGCAGTAGGAACGAGTTAAAAGATTTATTTGAATCAAGATTAAAATTTAGATTAAAAATTTGTGAAAACTACAAAATACAATGTCTTAGTTTTCTACAGCCTTTTGGAACCGTACATGGAAACATTTATCCAGCTTCAAATGAAATAAAACAGTATTATAAGAAAAAATATAATGCATTTAAAAAGATACCAAAGAATTTAATAATTGATATTTCTAAAGTATTAGAAGATGATCAAAATGAGTACTCCTATGTGGATAAAATACATTACTCTCACTATGCAAATAATTTATTAGCCATGGAAATATTAGCTAATTTCAATAATTTGAATATTATTAATTAATATGAATTTTATAATTGAATTTTTAAAATTTTTAAAAGTTAGAAAAAAATATTGGCTTTTACCAATATTAATAGTTCTAGTTTTTTTTGGAGGTTTGATAATTTTAAGCCAGGGTTCTGCTATAGCACCATTTATCTACGCTATTTTTTAAGTGAAATATATTTTAGGAATATCAGCTTTTTATCATGATAGTGCTGCATGTATACTTGTTGATGGTAAAATTTTAGCAGCTGCTCAAGAAGAGAGATTTACAAGAAAAAAACATGATGAACGTTACCCATTTAACGCTATTAAATTTGTTTTAGAATATGCTAAAATAAAACTTAATGATGTTGATCATATAATTTTTTTTGAAAAACCATTCTTAAAATTTGAACGTCTCTTAGAAACCTACGTGGCATTTGCCCCAAAAGGCTTTAAATCATTTTGTGTCTCAATACCATTGTGGTTGAGAGAAAAACTATTTCAAAAAAAATTACTTTTTAATCAACTTAAAAAACATGATGATAATTTTAAAGATGATAAAAAAATTTATTTTTCTGACCATCATTTAAGTCATGCTGCAAGTGCATTTTTCCCATCACCATTTGATGAAGCAATAGTTTTAACAGCAGATGGTGTTGGTGAGTGGGCAACTACAACTGCAGCTATTGGTAAAGGTAATAATTTAGAAATAAAAAAAGAAATTCATTTTCCTCATTCACTTGGTCTACTCTACTCAGCCTTCACTTATTATGCTGGATTTAAAGTTAACAGTGGTGAGTATAAACTTATGGGGTTAGCACCTTATGGTACAGCTATATATTATGAAAAGATTGTTAATAATTTAGTTGATATTAAAGAAGATGGTACATTTCATTTAGATCAATCTTACTTTAATTATGCCACTGGTTTAACAATGACGAGTGAAAAATTTCATAGTTTATTTGGAAGAAGACCTAGAGAATCCAAAAATACTAAATTAACACAATTTGATATGGATATTGCTGCATCAATTCAAAAAGTTACTGAGGAGATAATGATAAAATTAGCAATATCATTAAAAAAAGAATTTAACCTGCCAAATTTATGTTTAGCTGGAGGTGTTGCATTAAATTGTGTTGCTAATGGAAAAATTCTTAAAGAAAAGATATTTGATAGTATTTGGGTGCAACCAGCAGCTGGCGACGCTGGTGGATCTTTGGGCGCAGCACTCGCAATGTGGTACATTGAGAAAAACAATCCTAGAGAAGTTAATAAAAATGACTCTATGCAAGGATCATATCTGGGACCAGAATTTTCTCAAAGAGAAATTGAAAAAGAGTTAAATTTAGTTGGTGCAAAGTACATAGTTTTGAATGAAGATGAGTTAATAGACAAGACTGCATCAAATTTATCTGTAGGTGATGCAATAGGTTGGTTTCAAGGAAGAATGGAATTTGGACCGAGAGCATTGGGCTGTAGATCAATTTTGGGAGATCCTAGATCGTCTGAAATGCAAAAAAATTTAAATCTAAAGGTTAAATACAGGGAAAGCTTTCGTCCTTTTGCACCCTCTATTTTAGACGAAGATTTATCTGATTGGTTTGATATAGATGTTAGTAGCCCATACATGTTAATGGTTGCAAATATTAGAAAAGATAAAATTATACACATGAATGAAAAACAAAAAAAATTATTTGGTATTGATAAGTTAAATATTAAAAGATCAGAAATTCCAGCAGTAACTCATATAGATTATACAGCAAGAATACAAACTGTGCACAAAGAAACAAATGAAAAATATTATAAACTTATTAAAAGATTTAAAGAAAAAACTAATTGTCCAATAGTTGTAAATACATCATTTAATGTCAGGGGAGAGCCAATTGTCAATACACCTACAGACGCATTCAATTGTTTTATGGGTACAGATTTAGATAAGCTAGTTATAGGAAATTGCTACCTAGATAAAAAAGTGCAGGATCAGTCCTTAAAAAAAGATTATGCGAATGAATTTGAATTAGATTAAGTATATAAATTTTAATGCATTATCCTCTTTTAGATATTTATCGATATTTTGCCGCTCTAATAGTTAGTGTTTCACATTTTATTATATATTCCAATAAATCAGAATACTTTGAGTTTACCTCAATATTAGGTGTAGAATTATTTTTTGTATTATCAGGCTTTGTCTTAGCTCCACAGCTTTTAAAACTAGAAAAAAGTTCAAAAAAAAACTTTAAAGTATTTTTATATAGAAGATGGATCAGAACTATTCCACCTTACATAGTTGCATTAATTTGTGCTGCAATATTTTTTGGTTATGGTGATATATTAAATTTTTTAAAATTTTTAACCTATACACAAAATATATTAAGTGACAACTCAGTACCAAATTTTTTTAATGTAGCGTGGTCATTATCGGTTGAAGAATGGTTTTATGTTTTATTACCAATAACAATTCTTATAACCACCAAAGTAAAAAATTTAAAATTAAATACATTAACTATATGCATTATCACAATACTATTTTTAAATTTATTTCGTTTTTATTATAATGGTGAGGAAATAAATTGGGGAGAGGATATTAGAAGATCTGCTGTATTAAGATTAGACTCACTTTGTTTTGGTGTAGTTGCCTATATATTGAAAGATCAACTAAAAATGCAATACTTAATTTGGTTTGTCATTTTTACAATCATACCACTTTTTTATTTTTTAGCTGAGCCATTGCTAGTCTCTCAATCAATTCTTTTACAAAATTTTTTTATACCATTGTGTTCCATTTGTTTTTCATCAATTTTAATTATTTTAACATATGTGAAATCAGCATCACCAGTAATTAAAAAAGCAGGCACCTTTGGAGCAAATATAAGTTACTCAATGTATTTGTTTCATATTTTTTTTATACCTCTTACTGTCAATCTTTTTAACAATCTCACTTTATCATTTTTAATTTATATTATTTCTTTAAAATTATTCTGTTGGATCTTCTTCATTTTTTTCGAAAAGCCAATTTTAAGACTACGCCCAAAATATTTATAGTTTTTAAAAATTAATATTAATAAGCACATGTAAGTAGAGTTGAATAAAATGTAGTTTAAACACCTTCTTTAATTTGTATTTCCATAATCAGATGGATCACTGATTTTTTTTACTATTTTTGTATAAACAAATCATATATTAAGAGTTCTAGTATAAAGCTTTTTAAATAAAATAAAAAATCAATATCAACATGAGTTTTCTAGTAAAATTTTGGAATTTTTTAATAATAAGAAAAAAATATTGGCTTAATCCAATTTTGTTTGCTTTAATACTGTTTAGTTGTTTAGCTGTTTTAAGTAAAGGTTCTGACTTCGCTCCATTAATTTATAATATTTTCTAAAAGAGTGTGAAATGACTAAAATTTTTATAAAACTAAATAATTATCTAATTATATTATTTTTTTATTCACTATTTTTTTTGATAGGTGACTTACTATTTAGTAATTTTATTTACAAAAAAGATGTAAATATTAAATATAATTGTTTTGCATATAAAAATTATATATTTAATGAAGACTCCTATCACGACTATTATTTTCAAAAAAATTGTATAGCAACTGAAAAACAGCGTACTGTCGTACCATATAAAGTATTTACAGATCGAGATGGGTATAGATTTTCTGGTAAAAAAAGACTGATAAAGGAAAATAATATAGTTTTTTTGGGAGATTCTCATACGTATGGCATGGGGGTAAAATTTGAAGATTCATTTTCAGGCATTATTGAGAAAAATATTAAAGATTATGATGTGTATAACCTTGGTGTGCCAGGATACGGAATTCAAAAACATTATTATAATTTAAATGAATTTCTAAAAAAAAAGAATGTTTCTAAAATTATTATAACATTAGATATGACTGATATTTATGATGCAGCTCATAGATGGAGGTTGATTACTAATACAAAAACTCCTGTATTAAAATCCAAACATACTAATAAAAAAATTAGCGATTGGAAAGCAATGCAGAATTCAAATTTTAAGGGATCAAGAATTATAGTTTTTCATGTTAGAAATTTTTTACGATTTATAAAATTAAAAACTAAGTATAAAAATATAAAAACTACAGATTTGGAATTAAAAACTGAAATAGCAAACTATACCTATGTAGATTTGGATAAAAGATCACCAACTAACTACCTAAGTAAAATGGACTTTCAAAAAGGTGTATCAACTATAAACTTACATTTTAAAAAAATTAGTGATTTAGCTAAAAAAAATGATGCGAAGTTATATTTAATGATATTTCCCTGGCCAGAAACATTGGTTTATGGTCAAGAAAAATTTAATTGGGAAAAATTTAATATGAATTTATGTAAGAAAAATACCTGTCATAGTATAATAAATTTATTTAATGATTTTAAGATAATTAAGAATGAAAATAAAAATTGGAAAAACTTAATTTATATAGAGCAAGATATACACTTTAATAAATTTGGAAATAATCTAGTTGCAAATAAGATAATCAAAGAAATTAATAATTAATACATCATTTTTAAATAAATTATTAAGGTGTATTTATTTAATAGATTTCTTTTTACTGAAAATTATATAACCTAATTTTTTATTAACTAAGATGTGATCTGTACCAGTAACACAGGGTGTTTTTATCGCCCAGCAACCACTATAATTTATTGGTTTATAAACTTTAGTTTTATAATTTAGTTCAATTTTATCATAGCTCTGTTTGGGGCTATAAAATAAAGGAAAATTATTATTTTTAACAATTATTAATTCTTCATTAATTCTTTCAATATTTCTTAAGTAAAAAATAGTAAATGAAATCAAAATTAAAGAAATTATTTCCTTCCTTTTTTTGATGAAAATTAATTTTTTTTGACTAAGGTAAAAACTAACTGGAATAAAAACTAATATACAAAATAAGTAGTAACCACCATATCTCAGTGCTGGGTGGTTATAAAACCATTCTAAAAATAAAGTTATTGATATTAGAAATAAAGTTATTAAAGTTATATTTTTTCTTTTGTTGGGTAAATTTTTGACTGTTCCTCGAAATAAAATTAATACTAAGATAATTAAAAAAGCTATACCAGCAATTAATTCTTTAAATTTATATAAAAAATACCTTTCGTACCAGTTTGATACCCAATTAAATCCTTTTATATATTCTTCTGGATTCTCAACTCTGTATGTACTTGAAGCTCCTGATTTAGACCATTGTTGGTACCAATTATTCATCATTTCAACGTGATCTTTTTCTAAAGCCCAACTCAGTTGATTGGTTAAACAGGTTGCTTTAACAGGATAAATTGCACAACCAGTATAAGCAAGATTTATAGATAGGAGTAGAGAGATAGTAATTATTGAAAAAATAAATGCATTATTAAAAATAGCTAGATTAAGTAATTTTTTATAATCATATAGAAATAAAAAAGGTACTAAAAAAAGAAAAGTAAGTATAAAAAATGATTTAAGCGTTACAGTGTATGTGATTATTAAAATAATCATTAAAAAATTAGACTTGAATAACGGACTTTTAATATCAATTTGTAATGTTGAATAAATTAATGGAAAAATAGTCATTAGGATCATTTGACTAGATAAGTCAGTTCCATAGCCACCAATTCTACTAAATTTGACATTAATAAATAAGATTAAAAATAAATAAAAAAAATATTCAAACTTTAATTCTTTAGTTTTATTAAATAATAAAAAATCTAAAATTAAATAATTTATAAAAACTAATGTGAACCAACCTAGAGAATGAAATAGGTAATATTTTATATAAGGTAAAAAAATTACAGAATTAAAGAAAAATAATGAAGAGTGATGTTTGTATCCATGCTGAAATTGACCCAGCCCCATAAAAATTTTATTTTCTGTTAATCCTAGTGAGTATGTTAAATGATAATAATTAAAGTCATCATGATTTCTAATAATCAATAACCCAATAAACAGTATTGAAAAAAGTATTATGAATTTTTTTAGGTTAAAATAATTTTTTTCTCTTTTTATACATAGGATAAAAGATGATATTCCTATAATATGAATAATTATATTATGTGCATAGTCATGTTTTACAAAAAAAATTGTAAAATATGAAATTGCTGTCAAAAACAAAATTCCCAATAGCCCTTGATAACCTAGATTAAAAGTCAAAAGATCTTTGTGAATAATCTTAGATAATAAAAATCCATAACCCAAAATAGAGAATGATATAATTAATGCAGAACAGTATAAAAGAATATAGTTACTCATCATTGTTATATTTGATACTTTATAAAGTTACTAAATCCAACTTTTGTTTCCCTAATCTTTCGTTACCCTTCTCTGTAACTAAATAGGTTTCTCCTAAATTCATTGCTAATTCATTGTCTGAATCCATAAGTATCATGTGCATGAAGAAAACGTTACCAGGTTGAATAATATAGGGATTACCCCTGTAAAGCATTGGCCAGTCCATCCAGTTTGGAGAAAAAGTTGAACCTAGTGAATAACCACAGGCATTCATTCTTGCTTCATTAAAGCCTATAGCATCAAAAGTTTTTGCGTGTACATCAAATACTTCACCAACAGTATTACCTGGTATTAATTTTTTTTCACAATTAGTTAAAGCTTCAACACAAGCTTTATGCATTTTGATATGTTTTGGATTAACCTTTCCGATAGGAATTGTTCTAAACATAGCTGAATGATAATGTTTATAAGTGCCAGCCCATTCAATACTTAATTGATCATTTTTAGATAAGGTTCTTTTCTCTGCTTGATACCTGCAAAGTAGAGCATTATGGCCAGAACCAATAATATAGTCATTTGCAGGATAGTCACCACCACCCTCTAAAACAGATCGTTGCATTTCAGCTAAAATTTTTGCTTCACTAGCCCCAGCTTTTGTATATTTCCAAGCTTCATCTAAAGCTTTATCAGCTAGCTCTGCAGCTCTTTTTACATAAATAATCTCTTCAGGAGATTTGATAACCCTATGTTTTGTAATTAATTCTGATTGATCTTCAATTTCACAATAGTTTTCTAAAGATTTATTTAATCTTAAAGCATTACGACCAGTCATTCCATATGCTTCATATTCAATGCCTATTTTTTTTCCTTTTAAATCAAGTTCATTCAATATTATTTTAAGATCATCAGTAGGATTAGATCCATCTTTATCAACCCAAATTCTTATATCTTTAATATTTGACGTATTTTTTGCTTGTCTTAAATCAGGTGCTCTTGTTAAAAGAATAACATTTCCTTTTTGATCTAATACTAAAGTTTGAAAAAAAACAAAACCAAATGTATCATAACCAGTAAGCCAATACATAGACTCTTGTCTAAACATTAAAAGAGCATCAAGATTACGTTCCTTCATTGATTTCAAAGTATTTGATTTTCTCTTTTGAAACTCTTCTTTAGTAAAATGTAGAGACATTAATGAATAATGGCTTTAACCAAACCTAAACTTTCTATTTTTCCAGTGTAGAGACCTTTACCCAAAATAGGTACAACACCAACTGTAGATCCTGTAAAAACATAAAAATTTTTATTAAGCTTGATCTTATCTTTTTTAAGCTTGTTAAGAACGAAACGAAGTGAATTTAATGGGTTAATATAAACAGTATTAGTATTACCTGATACACTTTGTTTAATATTTTTATTTGAGATAATTGTTTTTAGATTATCAATATTAACTTTTTTATATTTTTTCTTTTGACCGATTAAGAATTTAACATTTGCACCAAAATCGCTACATAGATCACCAAAAGAAGTAATTCCTTTTTTTCTTTGTCTGTAACCCACAACTTCAATACATGGTGCCATATGAGAGATTAACTTTGACACATTTTTCATAGTAATCGATCTTTTTGATGAAAAAAATTTTTTTTTGATTAAGTAGCAAACTTCTAATTCAATACCTAACGTAGACTTATTAATTTTTACTTTTTTTCCACTTTTCAAAAAATTTTTTTGATAAATAGAAGCATAAAACGGCTCTTTTTCTTTTAATTTTTTCATTACAGGAATGGCAGTTCCTGCAGCTTTAAAACCAATGATAGGATCTTTGATTTTACTTTCACACAACTTTCTTAATTTTTGAGCTTCACTTAATTTTTTTGTATATTTTAACGGAAGAGGGGCAATTATCTTATTTTTAAGAAATGCATTAGTTAATTTATTTGCAGTTTTTTCTAATAAAGTTTTTTTCATTATTGAATAT
>MDTF01007512.1_pt1 | contig 10246 bp, 7 predicted proteins | sample 811191 | NCBI WGS metagenome assembly MDTF01 (sample SAMN05326649, study PRJNA326480) | marine metagenome | isolation source: seawater | place: Southern Ocean | collected 2011 | reverse complement strand
GGGCCGCGAGAAAAAATCTCAGGGGCCCGTGCCATGATGTGTGGCGTTCGATCATGTTTGACAGGATTTGTTAGGTTGGGCTTGGCTGGGCCTTCGCGCGCCACGGGCCTTGGGCCATGTTTTTGGGAAACGTTTTGTGATCCAGAGATATGAATAGTAAAAAATATTATATGTAAAAAGCTAAGGCCCCCCTATCATAGGGCCCCGCGTCTCGGACCTTTAGTGTTGGTGCTCGATGTCGATGGCTCAATAGTGGCGATTAGGCAAAGTAACCCCCTGCTGTTGGGCCACGGTCCCCAGATTTGCATACAACATTACTTTGACAACCCTGATTTAGGCTAGAGGGGCATTCATCAAAATTGCATCGAGTGTCTGCTTTGAGCCCATAGTGACGAATGCTGCGCTTGGGCCCAATGGCTATTTTGAGTGAAAAAGAACTGCGCCATAATAATTTCGACGAATGATGTCGGTTTTGTCCAAGTACCGTGACGTGCCACGTCAGTTACTAGCATCACGCAACTAAACATAGGAAACTTGAGATGTCGCAACCGTTTATCGAATTTCTACATTCGGCTGGTACTGACAGCATCCCCGAGGAGATGCTTGGACTTGGCCGAAAGTGGCTGCTCGATCTGCTTGGGGTTGCCGCTGGGGCGACGGACACTAGAATGTCGCAGATTATACGTGACCATGCTGCAGAGCATTTTGCTCCAGGACAGCGCAAGGTTCCGATGCTTTTTGATGGTCGGCTGGTCAGTCCGGGCGGGGCCGCGCTAGCGGGCGGTATTACAATCGATGCGCTGGACGCCCATGATGGGCACAAGCTAACCAAAGGCCATGTCGGCTGCGGCGTCCTGCCTGCTCTCTTGTCGTTCACGCAGGCCGAGCAAATGAAAGATGACAAAACCTTTCTTGCGTCACTAATCGTAGGCTATGAGGTCGGGACACGTGCTGGTATCGCGCTGCACCGTACTGCCTGCGACTATCATACGTCCGGCGCTTGGATCGCTATCGCAGCCGCCGCCCTTGGGGCGCGAAGTATGGGATTAGAGAGCACAAAGACACGCGAAGCGATTGGCATTGCAGAATATCATGGCCCCCGCAGCCAAATGATGCGGGTCATCGATCAGCCGACTATGCTCAAAGACGGGTCTGGCTGGGGAGCCATGGCCGGAGTGTCCGCAGCATACCTTGCGGCTGAAGGGTTTACGGGTGCGCCTGCTGTTACCGTGGAAGCGGAGGACGTTGCAGACCTTTGGGATGATCTTGGGCAGACGTGGCGTATCGCAGAGCAATATTTTAAGCACTATCCGATTTGTCGGTGGGCGCAGCCGCCGGTACAGGCTGTCCTTGATCTTCGCAAAGCTAATAAATTGAAGTCTGAGGATGTTGAAAAAATCGAAATCACGACCTTCCATAACTCCAAACGTCTTGCCAAACGTGCGCCCGTCACAACCGAAGAGGCGCAGTACTCAACCGCCTTTCCGACTGCCGTGGCCATGGTGCGCGGGCAGGTATCACCCGATGACGTTATGGAGCAAAGCTTCAGTGACCCTGAGATCAAACGCCTTGCCGCTGGCATGAGTGTGGTCGAAAACGATACCTACAACGCAGCATTTCCTGCCAATCGTATTTCAAGTGTAACGTTGACTTTGACGAATGGGAAAACGCTCACCTCTGGTGATACCGAGGCGCTTGGTGACCCTGAAAACCCTGTGACCGAAGAAGAAGTTAGGGGGAAGTTCCATTTCTATGCAGGGCCAAAATTAGGGAAAGTGCGGGCGGAAGCCTTGGAAAAAGCAGTTAATCGGTTGGGCGATGGATCAGGGTTGGATGCTCTTCAAGACCTCATCTTTGCTCCAGTTCAAACTTAGGAACGCAGGAGCATAGAGGAGATGAAAATTTCTGTGGTACAGATCGATGCAGGTTGCGAAGGGACAGAAAACCGTTTCTCCCACCTCGAAGCGCATGCCAGACAGGCCGCACATCAGAACGCTGACCTCGTGATATTTCCCGAATTATATGTGACTGGTTATAACGTTGGCGAAGCTCTGCACCGATGCGCTGAGGCACAAGATGGCCCCTTTGCCCAAAGCGCAGGGTCTCTGGCAAAAGAACTAGGCCTTGCCATCGCATATGGATACCCCGAGCGTGACGGCGGCAGGGTTTATAACGCGTTCATTTTTATCGACGATCACGGTAGTACATTGGCAAATCATCGCAAAACGGTGCTGCCTGTTGGGATCGAACATGATTGTTTTGTAACTGGGGCAAGCTTTCCACTTTTCCGCTTTAGGGACGCAACGGTTGCCATGGTCATCTGTTATGAGTGCGAATTTCCTGAAATCATACGAAGCGTTGCCTTAGGTGGGGCGGACATCGTTCTGGTGGCAACCGCAGGTGGCAAAGATTGGGAGCAAGTGCCGAAATTTGTCATTCCATCCCGCGCGTACGAGAACGGAATTTTCATGGCCTATGCCAACTATTGTGGTGTGGAAAACGGTCATGGATTCTGCGGATTGAGTTGTATTATCGATCCCTACGGTGCTGATCTTGCCCGCGCGGGAAAAGCCACAGAAGTGATTTGTGCCAACATCAAACTGGGCCTTATTGCTGAGGCACGCGCGAAAGTACCATTTCTCAGGGATCAGCCAGGTATCTTTTCCAAGTTGAAATAGTTTGTCGCCACCTGATTGTTAGTCAACGAAATTATGCAAAGTGGCCGTTGGCATATTTGAAGTGAAAGGACGCTTTGTTCAGAACCCAGACCTTCCTGGAGTGCGCATAATACATATAATAAATAATGTCTCCCTCCAACGAAACTAGTCCCAAATGAACCCACAACTCTAATACTAAGGGGTCGCTATCCGAGGCGCAGGGCACCTCCCAGCTAGCTGTTTTTTATCAATTGACGGCAGCCGTGGCATTACAGGATGGGGGGCTCACGGTACGTAAGTTGGCGCAACCCACGATATATGGGTTAGCCTTGATAAAGCGTTCTGGCCAAATTCTATCAGCATGGCTGGCGGCAATTATTAGCAACAATTTTCTAATTGTGCGGCACTGCCGACCTTTCAGAAAATGCGATGAAATCAACCAATTTCGTAAGAGGCGCTATCACTAAACTGTGCAAACCTGATCATTCTAATGCCAAAATCGGAATATAACCTCTAGAAAGAGTTTTTGATTTTATTGACTAAAAGACAATAACTGAAAATGTGACCAAATAAGCCAAAAATAAGTATAATTTTTTATCTAAAACTATTTACTGTTTGGTATGTCGTTAGAGATGCGTTATAAGTCGACAATGTGATAGTATATCAGCTAAAATAATTTTTTTTATTAGGAGATAAACAGATGGTACTAAAACTATTCAAAACGTTTGTTGTTACAGCATTAGCAGCGATTTTACTCATTTCAGTAAATGTCAAACCTGCTAAAGCGAACAGTGTTCCTGAAAGTGACGACCCAATTAAGCTCGCAATTTATGAATGGACTGGTCAACATATCGCGTCTTATATCGCGGGACATATCCTTGAAGATATGGGGTATAACGTGGAATATGTGACTGCTGGTACGTTTCCGTCTGCGTTTGGTCTTTCTGACGGAAATCTGACCGCAACTATGGAAATTTGGGACAACAACCTGGGTGATTTTTGGCCCAAAATGTTGGAAGAGGGTAAGATTGAGGACATCGGAGCCGTTGGCCTTGATGCGCGCGAAGGTTGGCTCTACCCGTTGCATGTTAAAGATGATTGCCCAGGCCTACCGTCCTGGGAAGCTCTCCAGTCTTGTGCAGGAGTATTTGCAGATGCTGAGACTTTTCCAAAGGGCCGTTTTGTTGAGTACCCCGCCGACTGGAGTGACCGTGCAACCCGGTTGATTCAGGGCGAGGGACTAGCTTTTGAGACTATACCCGCTGGTTCGGAAGGCGCGCTTGTGGCTGAGCTCAAAGCTTCTGTGCAAAAGAAAAAACCGCTGGTAATGATGTTTTGGGCTCCTCATTGGTCACTTGCAGAAATTGAAACTGAGTGGGTAGAGATCCCTCAAGAACTTCTAGACAAATATAGCTTACAGATCCCTAGAGTTTTCAAGGCAGCGTGGCCCGGGCTTAAAGATAAGTGGCCGACGGCATATAAATTTTTGAAGGTTTATCAGCTTAATAATCAGATTCAGCAAGTCCTCATGAATAAGATTGATAACGAAGGACAAGACCCGGTTAAGGCAACTAAGGCATGGGTAGATTCAAACAAGGACTACTGGGAGCCAATGGTTGACAAAGCCACGTCAAACTGAAGCTAGCCGTGTGTGCAGTCTAAATCAGCAAGGCCTGATGCAAACCTTGCTGATCAAGACAGCGTCGTAAGGTGTGGTGATAAGCAAAACAGCCATTAAAATAAGTTGTCGTAACTTATGGAAAGTGTATGGACCGACAGCACAACGATCGTTCATACAAAAAGCTTCGACAAGTGAACTAAATAAAGGGCTTGAAAAGCTGGTTGCTCACGAAGCGCATGTAGGCGCGGTTTGTAATGTAAGCTTCGACATTCATGAAGGTGAAATTTTTGTGATAATGGGCCTCTCAGGCTCAGGAAAGTCGACTATTGTCCGCTGCCTTTCTAGGCTGGTTGAACCAACCGCCGGCAAAGTTCTGTTCGACGGTAAAGATTTGCTCAAGGCCTCTGGCTCTGAAATGATCGAAATACGACGTCACAAAATGGGCATGGTTTTTCAAAATTTTGGCTTAATGCCGCATTTAAATGTTATAAATAACGTTGCATTTCCTCTGCGACTGCAAGGTATTGGCCGACTGGAACGAGAAAACCGTGCTAGGGAAATCATCAAGCTTGTGGGACTTGAAGGTAGAGAGACGTCTTTTCCGCGCGAGTTGTCCGGTGGACAACAGCAGCGCGTTGGGATTGCAAGAAGCCTAGCCGTTGAGCCGGAAATTTGGTTTTTAGACGAACCTTTCAGTTCGCTAGACCCGCTTATACGCAGCCAGATGCAGGAGGAATTTGTGCGTCTACAAAAATTGTTGAATAAAACCATTGTATTTATAACGCATGATTTTCTGGAGGCAATCAAGCTTGCTGACCGTATCGCAATTATGAAAGAAGGTAGAATAGTGCAAATTGGCACGCCTGCTGATGTGGTCATGAAGCCTGTAGATTCTTATGTCACGAAGTTTACCAAAGATGTACCGCGCGTAAAAATTATTAGGGCCAAAGATTGTATGGAAACGAGCGGGCTGTCAGATATCTCAAACGATTCAATTAAAGTTAAAAGTGACGCTACATTAGAAGAAATTATCCATAAGCTTGCTAATACAAAAAAAGAATGCTGCGTGTTGAACTCAGAAGGAAAGATCATTGGACGTATAAGTGCTGAAACAGTAGTTGATGCCTTGGCTGCGGGCGATAGCAGATGACAGAAACTACTCCTAACGATCTAATTGACTTAGAAGTGTCCAAGGACACATGGCCGAAGTCGATGCTGGCATGGGTTTTTCTTGGAATAGTTTCGATTATACTTTTTGCAATTCGCAGTGATTTCGGCTGGATAGTGAGTTTTCCTGAAAAGTGGGTGCTGCCATTTGCTGAATGGATAAATCTATTTATGAATTGGTTTATTGATGCCAACAAAGCTGCCTTCCGTTTTTTTGCTAAAGTGCTTACATTTCCTATGGACGCGCTTCGAACCTCACTTATCTGGCTACCCTGGCCGGCAGTACTTATTGCTTTTTGCGCTACAGCACACTCTGCGGGTGGTTGGCGACTAATGATATTTACATTATCGGCTTTTGGCTACATTTTAGTCTTTGGATATTGGGTTCCAACAATGGCGACCCTCGCACTAGTGTTTCTTTCGGTACCACTTTCTGTACTGATAGGATTGTTTATTGGAGTAGCTACTTTTGCATCGCATAGGACCGAACGTTTGGTTATGCCTATGCTTGACGTCATGCAGACCTTTCCAACTTTCGCTTACCTGATTCCAATATTATTTCTGATGGGGTTTGGCCCAGTTGTAGGGCTGGTCGCTAGCGCTATCTACGCCATGCCACCAATGGTCCGCAATGTAGTTCTTGGGCTTAGACGTGTAGCACCGGAAGTCGTCGAGTCTGGTGTGATGTCGGGAGCAACGCCGCTGCAGCTTCTGTGGACGGTTCGCTTGCCAGCAGCGATGCCCACAATAATGATTGGTATTAATCAATCCACCATGGCTGCATTTTCAATGATAATTATAGCCTCTGTGATTGGAGGATCAGCCGATATTGGTTGGGAAGTACTCAGCGCAATGCGCAAGGCTGCATTTGGGCAGAGCTTTTTAGCAGGCATTGTTATTGCGCTTATGGCCATGGTGATGGATCGGATTAGCCGTGGTTTTGCACTAAGGCACACGCTTGCGCACAATGGTCCTGAAAGTTTTATAACGCGCAATCAATTAATTATAAGTGTGCTCTGCCTAATGATAGTATTTATAGTTTTGGCACAATTCTTCCAATCGCTGAAAGAGTTTCCAGAAGTTTGGGTTATTAACCCCGCCAGATATCTAAATGACGCAGTTGACTACGTCATCTCAGAATACTCCGGGATTTTGGATGCTATCAAGAACAGTTTTTTGATTTACTTTTTACTACCGATCCGGCTGGGATTGGAAAATTCAGTGAAACCTTTTACATGGGGTTTTGAACTAAATAATACATTTATCGCATATTACCTAACCTTATGCATAGCAGTTGCCGCTTCCCTCTGGCGATTATGGGGATGGCATGCGGTAGTAGGTATCGTCATAATTGCTGTATTTTACTACTATGGCACTACGGGATTACCGTGGCCTCTTTTCATAGCCTTTGTTACTCTATTAGCTTTTCAAGTTGCAGGTTTCAATTTGGCGGTATTTGCATTTTTAGGTTTAATATTTATGCTTTTATCTGGCTTCTGGCCGCAGGTGATGCGCTCGGTCTACCTATGTGGCGCCGCCGTGTTTTTCGCTTTTTCACTGGGTTTTCTATTTGGTATATGTGCTGCAATGAACGACCGCTTTTCAGTCTTCATCAGGCCTATAAACGACACCTTACAAACCATGCCACTTTTTGTTTTCCTAATCCCCGTTATAATGTTCTTCCAGATTGGTGATTTTCCAGCAATGTTGGCGATAATAATGTACGCTATTGTGCCGGCGATACGATACACTGAACACGGCATCCGCAATATAAATCCCTCTACTCTGGAAGCAGCAGAAGCTCAGGGTTGCACCAAAATTCAGAAGCTTTTCCACGTTCAATTGCCCTTGGCTCTGCCAGAAATTATGCTTGGTCTTAACCAGACAATAATTTTTTCACTAGCAATGCTAGTGATAGCAGCTCTTGTTGGAACCAAGGGATTGGGTCAGTCAGTCTACGTGGCGCTAAGTTCAGGAAATGTTGGAAATGGCATTATTGCTGGGTTATCGATAGCTATAATTGCTATGATCGCGGATAAGATTATACAGGCATGGGCTAACAAAAAAAAGAAAGAGTTGGGATTAATATGAACAGCAAGCATGATGATTATCGCCGACATCGATGCTCGGCTGACGTTAGATCATTTTTGAGTAGAACTCGAGCACTGTGTTTTAAGTCTCTTTTTTTGGTAACTTTGTGTGAGCAAATTAAACATTCATTAAGTTTTTTTATTCTTCAGTTTTTGCAAAGCGAATCTGGACTTTTACAGTGTAAAATCCATTTAAAATGTATGAATTTGCAACGACGGGCTCTGCAAAAAAAAATACCTGTAGAGTATACTGTAAATGAAGTTATGTTTTCCTACAAAATGACAAATATTAGTTGGCAAGGAAATGTTCGTAACTTTATATTTAAGGCGCATCTGGGCCCACAGGTCGATAGGTTTGCGCGATATATAATTTCTCTTTTTGCATGCTCAACAACTTTCAGGTCAGTCGGTGCGTTGGACCAAACAAGATGATCATTAAAGAAAAGTTTCCATATGATATCCAGGAAATCCAAAATCTGAGAATTACGCTCTCAGATGGTAAGTCTTTAACGGCGCGTGCTTGGATACCGTTGAAGGCTTATAAGCGGCCTGTACCGGCGATCGTTGAATACATACCTTACAGGCAACATGATGGAACTGCCGAGATAGATGCATTGATGCATCCATATTTTGCTGGCCATGGTTATGCTTGTTTGCGTGTGGATATTCGGGGCAGTGGTAATTCGGATGGCGTATTGCGAGATGAGTATTTACAACAAGAACAAGACGATGCATTGGAAGTTTTGGATTGGATTGAGAAGCAACACTGGTGCTCTGGCAACGTCGGCATGATTGGTATTTCTTGGGGAGGGTTTGCTGCACTCCAGGTAGCCGAAAGGCAACCATCCCAATTGAAAGCAATAATAACGTGTTGTTCCACAGACGATAGATATACTGATGACGTACACTGGATGGGCGGCTGCCTGCTGAATGACAGCCTATCGTGGGGAAGTGGCTTTCTTGCAAGCATAGTCAGGCCGCCAGATCCAGAAATTATAGGAAAAAATTGGAAAGAAATTTGGACCTCGCGTCTTGAATTAGAAGATCCCCCAGTTGCAACTTGGTTGAAGCATCAAAAAAAAGACCAATTTTGGCGACATGGTTCGATCAATATGAACTATGAGAAGATTGACTGTGCTGTTTATGCTGTAGGTGGTTGGACGGATGGCTATACAAACGCTATTTTTCGTTTGATGCAAAATCTGCGATGTCCTCGCCGTGCACTAATTGGACCATGGACACATCGTTATCCCCATCTAGGCGAACCAGGTCCTGCTATTGGTTTCCTGCAAGATGCCCTGCGATGGTGGGATCGTTGGTTAAAATACATTCCAAATGGCATTGAAAACGAACCTATGGTTATTTCGTGGATGCAACAGAATTTGAAGGCCCACCCAGCACAGCCAAAGGTTGATGGGCGATGGCTTGAGATAGATTCTTGGCCCATTAAAACATCACATACCAAAGAGTATCATATAAGGGAACACGGCCTTCGAGAAACTAAAGGTCCAACTGAAAAATACGAAATCAGCTCACCGATGCACTGCGGCCTCGGAGGTGGCGAATGGTGCCCAAAAGACTCTGGCGCGGATGGTCCGGAGTATCAATTTGATCAGCGAGAAGATGATGGACTTTCGCTCTGTTTTGAAACGTCCCCTTTGGAGTATCCTATAGAAATTTTTGGATCTCCTAAACTATCGCTTGAATTAAAAAGTGATAAGACTTCGGGAATTTTAGCCGTAAGGTTATGCGAAGTTACGCCTGATGGCGCCTCGTCCCGCGTTTCTTTTGCGTTAATCAACCTATGTCATAAGGCTGGAAGTGAAAACCCTAAACCACTTTTGCCTAATGAAAATTTTCAAATTACTATAGAATTAAAATTTTTAGCTTATCGATTTAGTGCAAACAATCGGATTCGCATTGCTCTATCAAATAACTATTGGCCTATGGCGTGGCCAGCATCAGAAAATACGCTCCTGTCGTTCAATTCTAATAGCTTTAAATTCATTCTGCCTTTAGTTGACGCTAGTAAAATCTCTGAATTAAAGCAGCCGTTTGAGGAAGCTCAATGCGCAAATCCCTTAAAAGTTACTGTAATGAAAAAAGATACGGCGGAAAGGCTTTTAAGCTATGAAGTAGGTTCGGCTAAAACGTCTCTCATCCATACTCAAACTAGCGGACCTAAGCGTTTGGATGAGATCAATTTGCTTGTGGAAGAGGCTGTTAAAGAGTCTTTTTTTATTACTGACGAAAATCCAATTTCCGCCCGAAGTATTTTTTATAGAAAAAATGTAGCAAAAAGAGGTGCCTGGTCTGCGACAACCATAACTACTCTCGACGTTTCATGTGATAAATATAATTTTATCCTGTTTGTGTCGCTTGAAGCTTTTGAAGACGATGAAAAAATATTCAGCCGTGTCTGGGATGAAACTATTCCAAGGCGATACGTTTAGCATGATTTTATAAAATACAAACTACCCGATACATTTCGAAAAAGCCCCTCTTTGTTAGATGATTATTCATTTCATCAAAAGTGACGGGTTGAATCGCAAAAATTTCTCAATTCAAGGTCTACTACAGTTAACCTTATCGATTGTGCCTGCGGTAGTCCTGAAGCTGGATCGGCCAGGGCATGATATTTGTGCGTAAGCTCTGCAGCTGGTAGCGGCCTCCTCTGTCCGCCATAAATTGCCTTACTAGCAGTAGCGTAT
>MDTF01006192.1_pt1 | contig 10249 bp, 12 predicted proteins | sample 811191 | NCBI WGS metagenome assembly MDTF01 (sample SAMN05326649, study PRJNA326480) | marine metagenome | isolation source: seawater | place: Southern Ocean | collected 2011 | reverse complement strand
CCCACCCGCCCCACAAGACAACGCGGACTCGCAGCACGCCCACACGTCGTACCGCTCGCTTTCCGCCGCCCCCATTCCCGCGCATCTCCGCAATCGGCCGTCCTACAGGAGGGTTCTCAAATATGTGGTCACGCACGAGCGCGTGTTTTCTTCCGCGCAAGCGGTTCCGGGAGACCGGGTCATGTCGTACGCTTTTGGTCGGGTGGGCACCGTGGTGGACGGCGGCAGGACCACAAGCGACGGGTTTCACCCGGCGGTGGTTTACGACGACGATCTTGCACACGTGAACACCGACTACACCGCAGAATTCTTCTCTGTGATCAATCCGGGTGCCACGCTGCCGCCCATGCCGTGGATGTGAGCGTACGTGCGCGCGCGCGTGTGTGTTGTGTGTTGTGTGTTGTGTTTAGTGTCCTTTTTATCCGCGGAATCACGATGACGCTAAGAACGCGCAACGACTCGTAGAGGTGCGCATACTGTTGGTGTTGGTTGTGGTGTTTGGTGTTGGTTGCATGCGTGTCTTGCTCTCAGTCGGCGGCTTTGGTCCGGCCCAGCTGACGTGTGAGATCCTTGCAAACGCAATGCACTTTACGCGCGCGTCCGGCGCCGTGCTGCACCTCTCGCGCGGTGCGCCCGCCTACCGCTGCTGCGACGCGCGCGTGTTGCTCAACCCTGTGCAGCACGCTTCGGTGCGGCACGGGTCATTTGTGCTGAACCTGCACCTCTCAAACATTGCGCTGCTTCTCGCGACGTTCTTGCCGGGAGCAACCGATCGCATCGTAATCGTCCCGGGCAACGCCGCCTTCTACGCCGATTGCACACCTCACCTGACCCGCTACGCCAACTCCTTCACGCCCGGTGCATTGGACGAACAGCACCCGCTTGACGCCGCCCAGGTGGCGCGCGTTGTGCGCACGGCGCAGGACAGTGCGATACGTACCAATGGCTTTTTCAAGGGCTTTGTACGGTACGCGAGTTCCAACCACAGTCGCGTCGTGCGCCCCTCGCCCCTCGCCTACATGCCTCACGAGGGGTCCTTTTACAGCGCGCGCATGCTGCGCGCTCTGGCCGCAATCCTGCGGACGAGCGAGTTTGGTGGCAACGCGGCGTGTCCGTTTGCGGGGTCGTGCACGCTGGAGGAGACGGTGCTGCCCTCGCTACTTTGGCAAAATTATCCCGATGCTGCCGTAGCCGGCGGCAACGTTCTCGTCCACCGTTATCTAGGCTGGGCGACCCACAACGTCTCTAGCACCGTGAGACTCACCGACGGCTTCGCCGACGCGCCGTGCGGCATCAAGCTGGTGCACGACGACGGGGAGCGCCACACGCTGGGTGTGCTACGCAAGCTGCGCGACCAGGCACGCTACCGACTCCATACCGACGCGTGCAACCACAGTCGTGTTTTTATGCGTGTTTTCTAACTCACGACCAGCGCATCTGGCTTTTTAGAATTTCTTACAGTACAACGACTACCCCACTTTTGCGCGGGAGTGCATATTCAGAAGTGAACCGTTCACGTTGTCCTTGGCTTTCATGCCCGCAATGTGCAACACAAACGGGTCTACGCACTCCCCGTACGTGTTCTTGTCTCCAGGAAAACAATTGAACGCGTGCATGGGCAGAAGACCCACGTGCAGCATCCACGACGTGCGCGTCGACGCAATGATGGCGTCTTGCTCATAGCAGCAGCGCATTTTGAACCGCCTGCAAAGTTGAGCGTCATTCGCAAGCAATGCGTCCAAGAGCATTGTAGTGTAATTGCTCCGCCGCCAAAGGAGAAGCCCCCCTTGGAGATAATATACGGCGGGATGGACACCGGCCGGGTGTGCTGGGTTCACGGTGGTGGACACGTCCCACGTTGTCTTGAATTCCCCCTTTCCAAGAGGAACCTCCCAGCCCGCATTTGATGCGATGAGAGAGGAGGTCGGAAACGTGCGCAAAAAGTCCTCAAGTGGCTGGTGTTGGCGGTGCACGGACGCGTCGTCGTCAATCTGTAGCACCACATCGTGCTTCTCAAGTGCCCAACGCACGAGTGGCAGCTTTTCAAACGTCTTGGGAAGGTGTGGAAGCTGACGCGTCGTGTTCCAGAAACACGTATACCCCCACCGTTTGCAGTACGCCGCGTTGCGCCGCGCATGTTGAGTGTGCACGCGATCGGTCCACGTGACGAGCGCAATGCGCTCCGGCGCCGGCAGGCTGGCAAAGTGCTGCAGCGGCACGTGCTCAAGCTGCCGGGAAACGGATCGGAGTGGTGGAATCGGGGCGTACAGGTGCGTCATTTGCGCCACTTGCGCCACTTGCGCGCCCGCGGTATCAATGGCGTTCTCCACGCACGCCTCCTAGCGAAGAGTTGCCAACACGTGCTCGCCTCGCACCCGAAAGACGCGGTTTAAACCCCAACCCCAACCAGCGCCGTGACCTAGCGTGAGGCAAAGCGTGCGTTTTGAAAAACCTTAAAAAATTACAAAATTATACCGACCGTTTACTTCGAGTGCGTGAAATAGGTCAGAATGCCCCCAAGTATGCGAAATGGTAAGCTCAAAACTCTGGTTAGGGTCTTGAGGAACGTTGAGCTTTTGTTGACGCAAATGTCCTTGGGAACGCGCACTACTGTAACTTCTGTCATTTCTCCTACCAGATACAATATTTGTTTAAATGGTGTAGCGGTGCTTTATTTTAATTTGCAACTTGTGGGGCACAGGTTGGCGTAAAAAGTGAGCATGTCAGCCTCCGACTTTTGCATTTTTGATGCGTTGCCAATCGAATTGCAAAATATTATAGTGACAAAAGCACAGGTTTCTGGGCCGCGGGAGGAGGGCTCGGGCGCCCTTGCGGGCGAGGAAATACTACAGCGACTTAAAGCGTGCTTTGATGTGACTGCGGCGCTGCGCCTCGTGAAGAAATCATTCGCAACGCCAAAGATGTGCATGCAACTCTACCGCTACACGCTTGGCGTGTGGAAACTACAAGAGCATCTCGTCATCTGCAAGACGTACGGAGTTTCAAGCCCCATTGCCAAGTACAGCATTTTGCAGTGCAAAGTGACAATTAACGTATTTTCTGCAATCTCGTCAAAGGACCCTCACGCATTTCGAAGGGGTCTGAAGGCAATTAAGGATGACCATGCACTGGCGTCAGTGGGACTCACTGGCCTCTAAAAATTAGTAGATTTTTTATTGAACAAAGATGTGAGATATTTAAACATGCGAAGGCGATGGACGTGTCCAAATCGGGCACGTTTGATTCTTTGCATGTATGAAGAATTTGCATGCCCCCGCACTGGGCCACTCACTGGGCTATTTTCTCTTCTTCCACCAGAGTTGGTAAACGCAGTGGTCGCGTCTATTCTCACTGTGCCAACAGAGCACTGTAGCTACAGTGTCGCAACCGACGCGTCTGTAGACGTCGCGTCACTTTTACAAACGTGTCGAGGAATCTTGCAGTGTTTGAGTTGCGAAACGCTGTTTGAATTTTCAATACGCTTTCAAGTTTACTCCATTCCGAGTCCGAGTCCCGTGTCGTTTGCTGCACTTTACATGGCAACGACCAGAATCAGAATGGAGTGTGAAGTTCTAAGCATGGCCATCGCGCACCGGTTGGATCATTGCTCTGGGAACCACTGCAGAAGCGCTCGACAGTTTCTTAACAGCGAGATGTCAAAATGGTCACCACAGAATAAGATCGAGAAGCGCGCCGCCCAAGGCAAACGAAAGCGAATCACACTGGCGCTGAGGGGAACCCCCATGTTCTTACTGGGCGCCACCTCGCTGGGTGTGTTGGTCTGCACACCGGGAGAAGTCCTGCATATGGTACCACGAATTGCCAAGGTACTAACGCCGGATGCCGAATTTGAAATCGAATCCAGGCGACCGAGGAAGGACGAGCCATTGGAAGCCAGATCAACGATTCTGTGGAGCAATGGCGCTTGGAAGGTGACATCTGATGGGGGAGGGCTTCTTCATTTCGGATTTACCGCATGAAGGGCCATCCAGCCCTTTACGCCCCCAAATTCTCGGAACAGACCAGCAGGGCCGGGTATTTCATGGGGTGGTTCTTCGACATGTGCATGGCCATTTATGAGAGCGTCAAGTTGACTAAGGACTGGGTCCGCGTTTAGAAGAGGAGTGTACGACAGCTTTGGAGGATTTGAAGAATTAATGAGAGCGTCAAGTTGACCAAGGACTGGGTCCGCGTTTAGAAGAGGAGTGTCCGACAGCTTTGGAGGATTTGTAGGGTTTATGAGTGCGTCGAGGTCCGATAGCTCGGGATTGAAGCATGGAAGTTTTGTGGGGTTTATAAGTGCGTCTAGGTCCGACAGCTCGGGATTGAAGCATGGAACTTTTCTTGAATCAAACACTTCGTCCGTCTCCCGTTTCATATCTCAGAATTGGCGAGGCAAACACATGGAAGGTGTCCGTTTGAGGGAACGCGAGAAAAAGTGTATCATTCGGCGGATTTGCAGGCTTAGCGACGCTCAGTTCAATTCAGTGCAAATCCAAACCGTTGCACACATTGCATCCAGTGTAAGCACGGAAACTGTATTTTCAATAGAGAGTCTGGAACCGCACGATCCACTGCTCCCACTCTTGCAAAAGTGGATCAATGATGCAACTCTTGACAGCCCGGGGTGGACACAGGCGGACAACGATAGGGACGCATTTATTGCGCGAGTATGTCGCTGCTGTGGATCGAATTGCCGTGTGACTGCATGCGCGAGATGTATGTTGGCCTACTACTGCACGGAAGTGTGCCAACGTGCAGACTGGGAGAGGCATAAAATAGGCTGCTTTCGATGCAAGCGCGCGGCTGTTGTAACATACCGTTTAAGAATTTAGGAACTGTTTACAATATTGTGAATGTGTCCGAGTGAGTTTGCCATTTGTAAATACGACGCCTCTGTAAAGTGTGTGTTCTCCGCAGCGCGATCCATCTCGTCGTCCAGCAGACCCATCACATTGACAAGGACCTCCTTAATCTTGTCGAATTGTTGGGAGTTGTGATCGCGCTCCGTCTCACACATGCGTCGCCACTGTTCGACGTCTTCGGTGTTCTCGTCAGAAAGTGTCTCCGACTCACCGCTTGCCACTCCGACGCGGAAGGCTCGAGGTGCGCGTGGAGCGCCGGGTGGCATGGTTGGTGTAAAGCTGCGCGGTTGGTATATTGACGATATTGGCGAGATTGGTGAGAGGGGAGAACTTTGTACCGCGGCTTCTAGTGGCGGCATCGGCACCGTTGGCACTATTGGTTCGATTGGATCAAAGAGCGATGCGTAGTTTTGCATGAGCGCGTCTGATGACACATTTCGCACCACCCCTTCGGTGTTTTGGTAACGACCGAGCCAGTTTGCAAGGTGTCCCCCGTTGCCCGTGTAGACCACGGGGGGCTCATTCCGTTCCATATGCACGCCTTGCTGACGACGGACCGTATCTAAACTTGCAGGCGTCGCTGCTGCTTCGTTGGCGGGTCGGATCGGCAACTGAAACTGCAAGTTTGGTGACACGTATGTCGGCAGCGACAGTGCCGCAAACTGAATGTCGTCGACCGAATCCGATGAAAAGTTGAGCCGTCGCGACGTGGAATTGTATTCTTGCATCCTTGCAAAAAAAAGAGTCTACCAAATTCTATCTCAATTTAGCGCCCGCGTGTGTGTATGTTGCGTGTTGCGTATTGCGTATTGCGTATTGCATGTTGCGTGTGTGGTGATGCAAAGATATGCCTCGCCAGGTGAGCACACAGGTAGTGTGTGACAAAATGGGCATTGCCACCGGATTGAACGAAGACCCTGGTTTTGCTGGCAAGGCAACGTACACTCTACGATTTGGTGTTCAAAAGAGTGAGGTGAATCTTTCAAAGGAGTTTCAACTTCATGGCGCGACGCTGGGCGCTGCGGCGTCGCGGGGAAACACTAGTCTGGCAGTCTCTCATGCCCACAATCACCACACCTTCTTCGTGACAGATACAAATCAACTCATTGACCTCCCACTCTCGGACAAGTTGATAGATACCTCCAAGGGTATTTACAGTGCCGAGACGGAGGGGCAGCCGGAGCTAAACGTGAGCAAGGATGTGGGACCCTACGTTCTGATCAATGATCGCACGCGCATCAACGTGGTGAGCTCAAGGCTGGCAGTGGGAATCAACGGCACGCTCGGTTCCACCCTCTCGGGCACGGCCAGCGTAAAGCTGCTTGACCTATTCGAAACAGTGGATGCGGGTGAGGTTGTGCCGGGCACTACTGGGCGTGCGCCTCGTCCCAATATTGCGTTCACTCAGATACCGGTACGGTACCCAAACTGGACGGCGATAAATGCAACGTACGGTGTGTGTCAGCCCCAGGTCATTCGTACGTGCAATGGCCAAGAGACTCCGGTTTCTCCACTATTCTTTACGCCCGCAAAGATGCAGTTTCGGATCAGCAAGGTGCAACCGTTGGTGAAGAAAATCTACGACGCCGCGTGGGCGTTGACCGAGACCGCACCCTTTCCACCGGAGAAGAAACTCCACAAGAGCGTCATGATGGAGCGCGATGCTGGTCTGGATGGCTGCGGCTTTACCATAGCCGCAGCAGTCAACGACACCCCGCCTGCACTAAACTCGGACGTCGCAGAGTCGTTGATGTCAGCAGCACTGTCCAATGAGCTTCAGGATCACCACATTCTGATGCTGGAGGCCTTGAGCGTCCCTTCCGTAGCTGCAACCGCCATGTATGGTGGAGAAATCGCGACGGCGCTTTCGGCCGTCGCGGCGTACGCGATGCCGTACCGCGTTGATGGCACACCGATGTCCACCCCAGAGGGGCTGAAGATGTTTCAAAGCGAAGCGTGGCCCACGGGTGCAAACGACGACACACTGCGGCGTTTGGGGGACTGCGAAGACCAGGCGAATTTTGCCAATCACATCATCGTGCAGGCAAGTACTCTGATGGATGCAGGCGCCGACATGCGCATGTACCCAAACCTCCGTGCTGTGGCCAACTCTCTTGGCGCTCACTACGTACACGGAACTACAGTCATTGCTGCCAATGCCGGCCATGCCGATGCCGCGGACGAATCAGCTACGGCGATTGCCGGACACGCGATTGTTACGCTGATTCCAAAAACCAGCTTTGCGGTCGCCATGCAAAAGGGATCCAAGGCGAAGATCGCGGGCGCGTTCGTTGTCGACCCACAGTTTGAGAGCGCGGTGACAAGTGCGCGATGGGAGTCGCTCTACCCCAAATCGCTGCTGGAGAAGATGCCCGAAGCGGAGCAGCGGCACTTTGCGTCCTATGAGACCGCCCGACAGCTTTCGAATAGCACCATGACCACGGGTCTACAACCGCTGGCCATCGAAGGAACCACGTTTGCGTCGTCAAAGTTGTTTGAGCACGATGACATCGCCCGCGAGGCACGACAGGAAGCGTTCGCAGACACCAAGAAGTCGCTCGGGCCCATCTCGCCAAACATACTGCGAATGTTCAAGACACTCGACGTTGGCGAGAGCGGCGAGCACGCGTTTTACAACTCTGTCATTGAACAGTCGTTCTCAACAAAGCACAAGATGTTTACCAGTGGACCTCTGCGAAGCATGAACGCCGCGTGCTGTCACGTGCGCTACGTCCACGTCTCACCCGCAGGAGATGTGACCAGCGCGGGAGCCAGCCCCAAGGACCTCGCTACTGGCAACTACGCCATTGTGCCGCTGTGGACCATCGACGTGGCGGATGGTGCGCTTCTGGACGAGGCGCTGGACGAAAGCATGAGCAACACGCTTCCACCGCGCGGTAGACCCATAAGCGTAGACTCGGAGATCTTTGAGGCCAATATCGCAATGCTGCAAAGCATCGACGCATTCTTCCACGAGGACGGCAAGCAGAATGTGAAGAGCGACCATCACCAAGCACTGGTCTCATTTGCCAGCCTTGTTGGGAACAAGAACGCAATCGCCGACATTGCAGCACTCTTGAAGACCGACCCGAATATTAGAGGCGAGGTCTTCGGCCTCGACAAGGTCATCAATGGACTGGCCGTCGACCCCACCGGAAGGGAAATGGGAAGATACATTGTCTTGGAGCTTGAGCTGCCTCGCAAGTAGCCATTGATAACGTGATTGTGTGTAGTGGTAAAGTAAGGTGGTAAACATGTCGCTGCGACCGGCGCAAGACCTGGTCGCAGAGTCTTCCAAGTTTTCTCTACGCAATTACTTTGAGACTAATACTGTTCTCCAAGAGCCAAAATCGACGCATATGTCCACCCAAATGTCTACCCAGATGTCCACACACTCGCAGTTGCAGTCGCAGCCGCAGCTGCAGTCGCAGCAGTCACAACCACCACCCTCACCCTCACCTTCACCACTCCAGTCACTCAAGTCGCTTCATCACACAAAGACGACAACTGCCGCGTCGTCCAAGTTTACCTTCAACGGATTAATGCAAGCGACCACCCCGTCCCAAATTCAACATAAATTGATCGCGGAGCACCAGCATCAGCAGCAGCAGCAGCAGCAGCCACTGGCCACATTTGGAAAACCCATTCAGGATCAGAATGAGCTCCTGAGGTTAAAGGCGCAGTCACTGGCCCTCACTGATAGGATTAGCCACCTCACTGCGAATCTGGCGGCTACGACCGACAGCGTCAGCCGTGGAAACAAGCAACTGACGCTGGAGCGGTGTCAGTTTCATAACAAGCACGCGTCCCTTACAAAGGAAATTGACTCACTCAAGGTAGCACTCTCACAGGCAGAGGAGAAGCCAATCGAGGCTCTCGCAGCTGTTAAAAATCTCAACACTGTGATCAAAGACTTGCAAACGGAAAACGAGCGCCTGACACTGACAGCCTTCAAGCTCACCAACGACGCACTAGAAACTTCCAAGGTGGCAAAAGACGAAAGCAGCGACAGTTACACCACCCTGGCTGCCAAATATTCCATTGCTCTTGAGGAGCTTTCCTCACAGGCAATCTTGCTTGAAGCTGCGACTGCCGAGATTACCGTAGCAAACGAGCTTGCGGAAAACGTAAGCGCAGAATTTGAGGAAACGGTTGGAGACCTTAAAAGTGAGATTGTCTCCCACAAGAACGACGTTGCCACCGCTGATAATCTTGTTGACAAATTGGACGCCCGGCTGGCGACTCAGAGAGTTGAAGCGACTGCCTGCTGCGAAGGCGAGAAGAGATGCCAGGAAATGCAGGAGGCTGCAGACAAAGTGGCGGCGCAAATGGAAGACGTCTCCATCGCAGAACATGCAATCCTCCATGACAATCACCTACACCTATGCGCCCTAGCAGACCGTGCTAAGGCGTGCCACCTCAGTGGCGAACCGGAGCGTGAGATCGCAACTCATTTTAATACAGGAACCGAAGAAACAATCGAAGAGTTCAATCTCAAAGACCACATCAAGACAAACTACCTCCCCATGGCTCGCACCTTTGATGAGAGCTTTTTGGCGCATGCGCCCTCGGTCACAGATGCATCGGAACACAAGGGTGAGTGTCCCGTGGACGAATCCACAATGACGACTCGCACGTCCGCCTACGTTACCGCGATATCACATGATGTAAAGATCTCGCTCGACACCTCGGGCCAGTTTTATCAGGCTTGCTGCGTGACTGGTGGTGCTGTCCGTGTTTGAAAAAAAACACTCCCCCTCGTCTCTGTGTGTGTGTGTGTAAGTCTGTACACTACTCATTCGCAACCTCTGAAGTTTCAACGTTTCCTTCTGTCTCTTTAGTCATTTGTACTATGGTTTTTAGTCCGGCAAAGGCGGCCTTTCCATTCTGCAGTGCCATCGATCGAAAGAGAACCGTTAGGTTCTCATCTGAGAACTTTTGACAGAGTCGAATTAGTTCTCTAGACGAATCAGTGTCGCTGTGGCGCATCTCTGCTCTCTTCTTCATGTAGTTGCAGAATGCTCCAGTTGATGTGACGACTAGATAGGCCCGAGCCAACCCCGTTGATACCAGCCTGAGAATTAGGCTGTTTTTCAAACGAAGCGCCGACTCAGGCACACTCTCCTCGTCTGAATGTATTACAAAGTGGTTGAATACTTCAATCTGTAACTCTTGCGGGAGAGACAAAAATTGCGCGTCTCTCGCACCCTTCTTTGACATTTCCTGCCCTTTTTGTGATTTAAAAACGGACCAAAGTTGCAGATTCTGAAAAAAGACCAAAGTGGATTTTTGAAACGAGACTGAACTCATCGTGAACGCACATTTTTTCCTTAATCTATTGAAATGTCCGTTTATAAATTAGAATATTATACGTCGTGAACTTT
>MDTF01003281.1_pt1 | contig 10251 bp, 8 predicted proteins | sample 811191 | NCBI WGS metagenome assembly MDTF01 (sample SAMN05326649, study PRJNA326480) | marine metagenome | isolation source: seawater | place: Southern Ocean | collected 2011 | reverse complement strand
TTAAAAACCCCTAGTATGTACTTGTACTCGAACACCTATTTTGTGAATCTATCGTTACCTGTAATTTTTCAAAATTACCATTTTGATATAAATACCAACATTATGTCATTTACTAATGTTTACGATAACAATTACAGTAATATATATTTTCATTACTTACGACGCTTAATTTCCCTCTGTAATTCTCCCCACTTCATTAAAATCAAATTTAAGGGAAAAGGGTACTACATCTATAAGAACAGGCGAAGTACTATTACCCCACAATTCGGTTTCGCCCATCGTCATTACATCTACGCGTCCCAAGTGTCTGTAAATTTTAGAACAAAAACAAGTATACTCCTTTATGGTATGTCAATGGTTGACTTGTTATTAGTTGGTGGACAAATCAAAGCTTTACGACCTATAAATATCTTCACAGGCCGTGGAGTCCGTTTTAATAAACAAATTATCTATAAGAAAACTGGTAAAGTAAGTTCTTACCGCTAATATATTTTATGCTTGAAGGTCGTAATGTACGAAGAGTCTTATGAGGATACCACCCAACATTTCAAAACTTAGATATGATAACAAATATGGGATGAAACCTTGTCTCATTATCATCTCAAGTTTTCTCTTACTTAAATTTTTTTGTTAATCGATTAGTGTTACCTTTCCAAAGTGTAACCTCCATCATCGGATTCATGTTATTAATGTGTATCGCAATGCAACTTTTATCAGGGTTTTTTCTCGCCTGATACTATATGCCTGAACCAGGATTAGTTATTGAGCTACGTGAAGAAATGTTTAATGATACTCGTTTCGGTGCCGAAGTCTTTTACATGCACGTACGTGGAGTAGATACTTTAATGCTCTTCTCATATATGCATATCATGAAAAAAATCTACCTAAAAAACTTCGTTACATCTGAATCAGATGGATGAATCTTAGGTGGATATGCTTTTCTCTGATTCCATGCTATCGTAGGTCTTGGAATTTCCTTAAGTGCTACCCATTTAAGTGATTTAACATTAACTATTATTGCAAACGTCGTTTGATCTTTAATGAATAATATTTATAAAACTTATTATATTATCTTTACTAATAAACATTTAAATGTTGATCAACTTACTCGTTTTATGGTTTTACATTATTTTACCCCATGATATTATCTATATCTTATTCAGTTACATGCTATGTTCTGTCACGAATCTTGAGACAGTGACAGTGGTGAGACTACTTATGAGGATAAATCTGGTACTTACATTTCATGATTCTATGACGGTTTCTTAAAAGAATTCCAAGATGCATGATATTGAAGTATTTTTGTATTTATATATTTCTTTATGCATCATTTTAGTGGTTATACAGTTAATTACTTCTTCTTCGAACGCTGAAATATTGCTGAATTAGATGAAATTAGATTTTATGGAGTAGCACCTCATTGATATTTCCGTGCATTTATGGGAATTTTAATTATCTCCCCTACACATTACGAAGGTCTAATGTGAATGGGTTTATACTTCGGACTACTTTTGTTACTCCCAATTATTTATAATTTTTATAACACATTTCATAAGTACGTAGCTACTATTCCTATGCAAAACTCGATATTACAAACCTCTGTTTTTATCATTTTCATGTTATCACTTTATTGTGTTGCTAGTATGTTACCTTGTGGTCGTTATTATTATGAACCCGAAGGTGGTTATGTAGGAAATCCTTGAGTTAAGTTTTCTTTACAGTTTGTCTATCTCTATTTAGGTTGAATTGCTCACCATTTAGATTTATTAGATCATTACATTTTCCAATGTAGTCAAACTTTCGCACGACGTACTAACACATCTAAAAACTGATTACTTAAACAGGTAAGTACTCCTGAACTCTCTGACGCAGCTGATAATACTACTGAAGTATTTATGAAAAATTTTATGAGTAAATTCCGTAAATAAATTATATAAATGTTAAATTCTAGTATAAAAAACCTTCAATTTAAGTATCAATTCCGTAATCTAGTTTATTATTCTATGCCACCATCAATACTGTTTGTAGTAAAAAAGAGATTTAATTTTATACTACTATGCATTACTTTTTTCAGTTTTTTACTATTTACTCTACTATAGTACGTTATATTATAATTTATGGGAGATTACGAAGTTGCATCATCTACATTATCGATATTTATTTTAACCACTCTAATATATAACTTGTTAACCTTCCTCTCTTTTAAAGATATTCTACGGCGCTTTGGGTTCATGAAAAACACTCGACGTGATTTTTATGAATGTGGGTTTAAACCCCAAACGCAAAAGCCAATTAAAGTTTCGATTCAGTTCTTAATCATTTGTGTATTTTTCCTACTATACGACATAGAATTAGTTTTCCTTTTCCCTTTTGTATCAGGTATAACTTTTCTCGGGCTTTACGATACCCTTCTGCTCATTCTATTTTTCACAGTTTTATATATCAGTCTACAGATTGATTACGAGCGTCATGCATTATACTGACAGGAGTAATAATATAAATTATTTATAAATGTTATTAGCACGTCAATTCAATAACCACCTAAGTACCCTAACTGAATATACCGCATTCCTCTTAAGTGATATATCGCTTAACTTTCTCTCTCAAATGAATTTCATAGAAAAATATTATATACGGAGTGAGTACATCTGACAAGACGGATTCCTATTTGATTTTTTGCAAAAAAAAAACAGCAGATTTATGAGTTCGTCAATTTGTAATCTATACTGGGTTTATTTTTAGTGAGCGGTTTATGTTTGAGAATGTTGTACGTTTGTATTTAGATTATTTGATTTGACCAAGTCATAATTTCTCAATATTCGAGACGAATAATGTATCTGATATGCTCAACATTATTATATATACTTACGCATCCTTATTTTTATTATATATATCATTATATCTCGTATTTTACGTATAGCGTAAGATGTTACAAGTCTAAGTATGGTTACCGTATTGACTCATACTCAAATATGCATAGGTTCAATTCCTATAGACTTGCATTTTTATATTTTATGCATGAAGGTGTCTTAATCTCCTCTTTAATTGTTGTGGTACTCACATTATTTGTTATTCTAACCGAACGTAAACTACTCTCATTCTCTCAAAGACGAATGGGACCTACGTTATTGGGACGTAATGGAGCATTTCAAATAGTCGCTGACTTATTTAAGATGTTAACTAAAGAAATTTTTCTTATCCCACGGCCTGCCACTGTCATGGCACCTATCTTTCTATCCCTTTTATTCGGAACTCAGTTACTGTTCTCTCTTAATTTTATTTGAGGACCTAGCCTATTTCTTGTCGACTCAGTTGATTCCATGATATTATACCATCTAATATTAATACTCCTATCCAATATCTTTTTCTCAGTATTAGGTTTAGTTTCCCAATCGCGGTACGCAATTATTGGAACTATCCGTGGTCTTGTACACATGATATCTCTTGATATCTTTATTACAGTTCTGTACTCTATGCTTGTATTAATATCTCAGTCATCAAACTTTCATGATTTTGTTCTTACTCAAATTACATACTGATATATTATTATTTATGCCCCTGCTGCTTCCGGATTCATTATAGTTTTATTTTTAGAATCAAAACGGGCTCCGTTTGATCATGCTGAAACAGAATCTGAAGTAGTTGCAGGTTATTCGACTGAATATAATGGTCCTATGCTTTTAATGATCTTCTTAGCAGAATATTTTCATTTAGTTATATCTGTACTCCATTTTATACTATTCTTCTTAGGTGGCTGGTTTAGCTTTAACTTATTCTCACTATTACCTCCAATCTTCTTCAGTTACCACGAATCTTTAGTATATGCACCTATGTTCTTTTTATAAATTATGTTAAATTTTATCGACTTAATTCGAACTACACTAACGTTAGTTCCTAATTACACATTTATACACGTACCCTCGAATACTATATTTTTAGACCATTTACTAGATTGATTTTTTTTTTAAATAGGTTATGGGCCTTAATTTTAATACAAACTTCTTACACACTACTAATCAACTTATGATCTGGATTAGCTTAAGTATATTTTTTTATTACGGTAATAGTAATCTTAATTGATACGACATTTACTCCCGTGTATTGGGTAGTGAATTCTACTTAAATTTGTATTATTTCTTATGAACTTCTTTTTGATACATACCTTTTTTTATATTTCTTATCGTCATGTGGCAGCTTATAAGTTATATAGATTACCAACATGTAATTTATATACACGTACTATTAGTACTACTATTTTTAGTACTAGTCGATATACATTTTTATTGAATTCTAAATACTAACATGTACGACGTACACCTAAAATCCGAACATTTTAATAATTTACTACTAAACAGTATTAATAAATATCATCCCGGATTACTTTACTGAAGCACATTAGTTATTATTCGGTATTGAACCTCGTTTAATTTGTATTATATGCACTCCTTACGTAAATTCTACGTAGTAACATTTAATATGTCTACTACTGAACGTTTTACCACTTCAGGTGTAATACTTTTAATAACTTTAGGTTTCGGAGGTTGATGAGCATTGCAAGAGGGCTCCTGAGGGGGATGATGAAATTGAGACCCTTCTGAGGTGTTTGGGCTTTTAATACTTGTTTTTTTCTTATCGTATATGCACCGACCAAACTTAAAGCAGGGTTACTTGCAAGTGTGGTACTGGGATTTAAGCTTCTGTATATTTCTACTCCAAATATATTTCTTCACTCAATTAAATTTTGATTTAGTTTCTCATAATTTTGGTACTAAAATTGACAACTTTATTGATAACACTAATTTTTATACATGGATTATACTAATAAGTTATCTTTTCTTAATACGAGTTTGACTAACTAAGTTAATCATATTAGGTTGATTATCTTTTACTTCAACACCCTATAAATTCTTAAATATGCAGGGCTTTAAGCTATATGGATACTTAATACTATTTATATTCTTATACGAATCAGTGTATAGTCTTATACCACTGTTTAATGATTTTTTATGAAAATTAATGAATATAAACATTTCAAACCATATACTAATTTTTGAAAAATACAATTTACAACTTGTCTATCTAATTATACTCTATTTTTGACAACCAAACAAGTTATTACTTCTTTTCATAGGCTACAACGTATGAAGTTATTACATACCGTGATTGTTGTACCTACGTATATCTCCACGAATAACTCATTTATTTCATTTATTTATCGCTGCTTTTATGTGGGCAAGTTTATTAACATTTAGTTATTCATACACAGATTGAAGTTTTTATAATAGTATTGTTAATTCGCCTTTGTCACAAACTATACTAAGTACAAACAACTTTGCCGTTGATTATTCGCAAGTTTATTACGGCAGTGAATCTTTTATATCAAGTTGGAATACGGTTTGGTTAGACACGACTCCCGAAGTTTACTCGTTCGTATACAATCTAACACAGCAGATTTCAAATCAGGTAATGGGGATAGGTGTTAAATTGTTCACTTTTAATGTAGGTGTAAACGATATTTTAGCTGTCAATTTTGTATATGTCTATACGCTTCTACTAAGCGCTTATTTATACCGGTTTTATTCTACCCTCCGAATTATATTTTAGGAAAGTTAACTAATCACTCCACATTCTAGGGTAATTTAACCTTAGTTAGCTTATAATATAATTAAATCCAAAGCTTTATAGTACAAAACTTCCATTCAATAACACCTTTTAATACCCGCACGCAACGTCTCACAGGCGTTATCAGACTAGAATCAACTCCCGTACTCACACTACTCTTAAAACTTAACACTCTTTACATGTATAATAACTTCTTGTCTAATACTCTCCTACCTAGATTTACAGTAAAGATACTACATACCTTTTTTATAAAACCTTTCACTAAATTCTTTAAACAACTTGTCTTTACCAGGTACGGCCTTTACACTAATAATTTTACGAAAAGTCTCTCTTACCATGTAATCAAGTCTTTAAATCAAAACTCCCTTAATAACGTAACTATTTTAACAAAGTTGTATACACAGCCTATACCTATAGTAAACTTCTCATTCTTTAAAAAAACATATAATACTATTATTATATACATTCTATACTTAATAACGCAAACCTATATTAATAACTTTACAAATTTTTCGCTATGATATACGTATATACATATACCTAAACAGTTCTATACTCTTAATTTTTGTAATAATTATTATTTCCAAATACATCATTTTTAATATGTAATTTACTCATTTGAGATTTTATTTTAAATTATATTGTTATTTATAAACCAAACAATTCTATCCTTATTTACTTTTGCCCCAATCTTACTAATTTTCCACTGTCTATTTATATTCCTATTTAAACGTTGACTAGGTCCAATTGGGACTTTCTACGGATCTCTACTTACGTTCTCTACAGTGTTACTCCTATCTCTAAACGAGCTATACTTAATTTTATTGAATGGTAATTACAGTTTTATTGACTTCGGGCGTTGATTTTTCTGTTTAGAGTTAGTTGATTCTCATCTCGTTTTCTGCGTTGATAGCCTTGCTTTAGTATCCTCGTCATTAGTATTAACACTAACGATGTTCGCTTTATATTTCGGTGTCGAGTACATGTATAGGGAAGCTTTTATAAATCGGTTACTATATTTACTTAATTTATTTGCAACCAGTGTCGTCTTTTTATTTTACTGTTACGATTATTTCCTTATCCTATTCTCATGGGAATGTATTGGTCTATTTTCTTTCCTACTTGTCAATTTCTATTCTACACGTATATACACAATTAAAGCTGCTATGAAAACTTTCGTTTTCTCCCGTATCAGTGATATGTTCATGTTTTTCTCGTTTATATTAACAATCAACACGTTCGCAACTACTGACTTATCCTTAATTTTTATTCAAATACCTTTTTATGTCTTCCATTATATTTTCATAGGACAACAGGCTATACATTTTATAACATTATTCTCTTTTTGTTTAGTTACCTCTGGTGCAATTAAAGCAGCCCAATTCTTCTTCCACGTATGGTTACCTGATGCTATGGAAGCTCCAACACCTGCATCCGCTTTAATCCATTCGTCTACACTAGTTGTAGCGGGTATTTTTTTAGTTATACGATTCTCCGTTCTATTTGAATTTACCGTGTTTACAAATTACTACTTAGTACTATTCGGTGCTTTAACTTTAGCTTTTGGATCTATTACAGCTACCTTCCAAAATGATATTAAAAAGCTAGTTGCCTATTCAACAATTAGTCAGATAGGTTACTTAGTCTGTGGTTGTGGTTTTTGTTGTTATGAGGAGGTTTTAATATACTTAATTATACATGCTTTGAATAAAGCTTTTTTATTTGTGCTAGTTGGTTACATTGTACATTTCTTTAGTGGTAACACAGATATGCGTCAGATGGGAGGTGCTTTTTTGTACTCCTTTGATATTACTATTTTACTATTCGGAACCTGTTTTAATTTAGCTGGTTTACCTTATAGCGCAGGTTTTATCGGTAAGGAATTTCTACTATTTCAGGTTTTACGTGATGATTTTATCTCTTTATTCGTACGTGGTTGCTGGTTAGTAAGTTTCTTTTTTACTCCAATTTATATGTTTGTACTCGTGTTCATAGTTATGTTTGGCCCTAAAAAAGGTTTTATAGGGGTGTATTCGTCTACTTGAACAGTTACCGGCTTATTTCAAAACTTAACGCTACTTAAATCAACTAATGCGTATTCAGATCTAAACTTATCCCCTCGTTTCCAATTTACTGCTATTACCTCTAAATTAACCACTTACTTCCTTTTCTCATTCTGAATATTCTTCTTCTTTTTTGGAGAAGTACTTTTACTAGTAATCTTAAACTACTCCGTAACGGTTGATACAATAATGTCTACTTCCTTCTTCAACATAAAGCAGCATATCATCTTTTATATATCCTCTATGTCGTCTTATTTATCTACGCAGATCAACTTTTACATTATATTTCTAACTAGTTCAGCGGTGTTATATTTAATTAATCTCTCCTTCCAATCGCAGTATTGACTTTTCCGACATACTTACTGAAATTCTATATTAACAGGTAGCATAATTATATATCTGTACTGCACGTTTTAAACCTCTTTATTTAAGGTAGATATAGCTCAATTGGTAGAGCAACAGGTTGTGGCTCTGGAGGCTGTAAGTTCGAGTCTTACTATTTACCCTTTTATGTGACAAATCGAAAAACTCCCCTCTCTTAATAACCATACTCTTATGCAAGTGCAAGTATACCACGCATTCTTCTCCCGAATGTGATCTAAACATGTTTATAAATCAGCATGTACTTTACCTTCGAACTTACTCATTCAGAAATTATTATTCGTAAAAAATAATCTTAAACTAAACTATAAAACTCAGTATAGATATAATACTTTTAAACCTACGTTAAACTTAGAATTAGTTTTAACTTCTATTCCCAATTCCAAAAAACTTTTTAATATATACACAACGCTACTAACTCAGACAACTATAAATACCTCCCGCTTACACCCTTCTCACAAATTCACCTTTTTGTCGAATAAGGAGTTAAACATAAGTACCTTTAACCTTGCAAAGTTAAATCAAAAATGGGTCGACATCTACCATTTATTATATAATTTGTCATTCTACAAGATACCTGTACTATCATTCTCTACACCCACTTTTCAATCTGAGCTATTAAGTTTAAACTGATCTTTAAACTCTAAAATACGAACTTACTGAAAATATATATCACCGTCTTTCTACTCAGCGCGAAACAAAATAATATCCGATGAATTCTTAATATTTAATTACTTGAACAAGCAAGGTTTTTATTTAGCCTTCATTTTTGATGTAACATATCACAAAAATACAACCTTTCTATTGCACCGTAATAATTTCTTTACACTAGGGTTAGTTCCTGTCCAGACAAGTTTATATACAGTTAACTTTGCTCTACCTATTTCAAATGAAAGTCCTTTTCTCCATTTATTTTTTGTACGATTACTTACCCATATTAAGAAAAACACTGAAATAGTTTACTTTAAGCAGCTATCAAGCGCGTGATCACTGGGATCTATTTTATAAATGGCATTAAAACACCTACTAATTACTACTTTACCTCTCAATTATTCATACGGTCTGTACAAAAGATCTCAGTCCTTTAAAAGAATCTCTACATCTAATTTACCTAAAACTTTACCCTGTTTACAGTTTTCTCAATATGTAAACTTACACATGTTAACGTGTAGTAATTTATATTTTAAGTTCTGGTCTCGTTACCTAAAAATTTCAGCAGTTAGTGAACATAAAAAATTTAGCTACGTTCGTATACAACGACGTATCATTAGTTTATTGTAATTTAGTATACGTGTCTTTATATTTATGGGAGTATAGCTCAACGGTAGAGCAGCAGACTTTTGATCTGACGGTTATGGGTTCAAATCCCATTACTCTCAAAATGCGCTATGCAAATCATATAGTACTAGACTTTGAAAATAGTAAACAAATCCAAAACTCGCAGTATTGAGTCTTGAAATTTATAAACCAACACCCCTCTCAACCAAGTTTTTTAAACCATCTACAAGTAACCAATACTCTAACACCAAATCAATCTAAGTTTAATCAGCAAGATACAAATCAGCCCAACTTGGATTTAATAATAAGTGCATCAAATTCCGACTACCAAAGTAAGAGTACACTTAATACCGCGTTAAATCTTATAAACATTAATTTTTTAAGAAAAGAGAAGTTATACACGAAACTTAAGTATTCACGATCACCTGCATACGATATAGTATCTGGAGGAGCTGCTGCTTTATTCGCAGGGTTTCTAGGGTTTTTAGTCTCAGAAAAATTCGGATTTGAATTAGTAGACTCAGGAGATTTCTATTTTTTAACAATGTATGTAGTATTCCTCTGTTTTAGTTTACGACCCCTATTAACTATTACAGAACCAACTAAGTCATTATGAACCATCTTTAGTTTATACGGTGTTATGCATTTTTATACAAATGTTGTAACATTATTTTTCAGATCATTAAAGTAGTTGTTGCGAGGGCTACACTCCCGTGTATAATTATTGTGTTTTAAAGTAGTATATAAAGTAGTTTATAGAATGAAATTATATGAATGAATATAGGAGAATCAACTTCTTAGGCTAAAAAACTTAGTTTCGATAGAAAAAAGTATTGTGAAAAAACAGGTGAAAATTTATCAACGTGAGAAGTGAAATATCTATTGAAACTTAATGTGTATACTGTTA
>MDTF01012227.1_pt1 | contig 10252 bp, 8 predicted proteins | sample 811191 | NCBI WGS metagenome assembly MDTF01 (sample SAMN05326649, study PRJNA326480) | marine metagenome | isolation source: seawater | place: Southern Ocean | collected 2011 | reverse complement strand
ATTTGTGAAAGTTTTTGAATATAGTTTTCTATTTCTTTACCTGCAACTAGCATCAAGTCAGACATTTCATCAACAACAACAACAATATAGGGCATTTTGAGTTTATGTTTGGCATTGTAGCCGTCTATATTTCTAACGCCATCTTTGCTCATTAATTTATATCTGTTATTCATTTCTCTTACCGTCCATCCTAAAGCCGATGCGGCTTTCTTAGAATCTGTAATAACAGGAGTTAATAAATGGGGAATTCCTTCGTAGGCAGATAGTTCGAGCATCTTAGGATCGATTAAAATAAACTTACATAAGTCAGGCGTTAATTTATAAAGAAGCGAAACAATAATTGTATTAATACAAACTGATTTACCTGAACCAGTTGTTCCAGCTATTAATAAATGTGGCATTGCTGTAAGATCACCTACAATGGGTACGCCTGAAATACTTTTCCCTAGAGATAAAGGAAGTTTAATTTCTTTTTTTAGAAATCTTTCATTAGAAACAATTTCTCTTAGATAAACGCTTTCCCTTGATTCATTTGGTATCTCGATACCAACCGTATTTTTACCTGGGATTATAGAAACCCTTGCTGATGTAGAGCTAGTATTCCTGGCAAGATCATCAGATAGGTTTATAATTTTGGATACTTTTACGCCAGGCGCAGGTTCAAATTCATATAAACTTACTACAGGACCATCATTTATTTTTGTTATTTTTCCATCAATACCAAAGTCTAATAATATTTTTTCTATAAATTTTCCATCCGGTCTATTTTTGGACTGATCTGATAAATTAATTTTAGAGGGTTTTTTTTCTAGTAAATCTAGAGAAGGAAGTTTAAAATATTTATAGTTCATCTGGTTTTCGCTTAAATCAAAAGATTTATTATCTTTTTCAAAAGCAAATGTTTGTTGAGGTGCTTTAGTTAAATAATTGTCTTCTATTATATTTTCAGTTTCTTCTTCAGTGATTTTATAAACTTTAGTAGAATTATTATTTATTTTAAACATTTTAAAAAAAACTTTAATAGTAAGCCAAAAATATTTTAGATTTATATTAGAAGCTAGAATAAAAAAAAATACACCCATAACCATAAAAATAAAAATAAAATATTCATTGATTATATTTGGAAAAAAATTTGAAATCATATCGTACAGAACCTGCCCAATAAATCCTGAATTTCCATTATCTATCAACCAAAAAGAATTATTGAATAATGTATAGATAAAAATGCAAATAAATATTAGATATAAAATTAAGTAAAAAATTTTAAATTGGATTTTCTTAATTTCTTTTTTAATTATCAAACTAATACCCCAAATTGTGATTGTGAGTAAAAACAAGAAAGACGTTAGTCCAAAACTTTGTAATAAGAAATCAGCAATTAAAGCACCATAAATACCAAGTAAATTATTGATAGGTATATTCTCAGATCCATAGATAAAAACTGGGTCGTTCGGAGAATACGTAAAGAAAGAAATTGCTAGCAATAAAGCGGAAAAAATTAAAATTAGCCCTGCTAATTCAATGCTTCGTTTTTTTAAAAAATTTGTAATATTTTTGTAAATCATTATTTATTTAACGAATCATTTAGTCTACTTTGTATCATTTTTATTAAATTGATAAAATTTTAAAACATGAGCACTCAAAAAATTTGCATTATCGGTAATGGTTTAGCAGGACTTTCAGCAGCTGCAATCTTTGGAAAGCAAAATATTAAGATTGATCTATACGCTAGTAATATTAAAAGTAAAAAAAAAATTGATAATAGAACAACGGCAATATCAGAAAGTAGTTATCAGTTTATTAAAAATAAAATAAATTTGAAACAGAAAAAATTCTGGCCTACCAAGGAGATTAACTTATTTTTTGAAGACAAAAATATTATAAAAAATTTTTTAAATTTTAAAGAAAATAAAAATCTTATGTATGTATTTAAAAATGAGAATTTTAGAAAACAGTTAAATCAAAATATATTAACAAACAAAAATATTAAATTAATAAAAAAAAATATCACAGAAATTGATTATAAAAATAGTGCAGTTTTAATAGGCAAAAAGAATTTTTTTTATGACCTGATAATTTTAAGTATAGGAAGTAATGCCAAGTTTTACGATAAAATAGATCAGGCAAGATCAATTAAAAAAAACTACAAAGAAGTATCTTTAACGACAAATATTAAACATGATTCGAAAATAAATAACGTTAGCCAGTTTTTTTTAAACCATGGTCCTCTCGCTATATTACCATTTGCTAAAAATAAGTTTTCTGTGGTTTGGAGTATCGATGTATCTTTTTTCAAAAAAAATAATAAATTATTAAAAAAAATCCTTGTTGAAAAAATTACAAAGTTGTTGAAAAATATTAAAATAAAAAAAATAGAAAATATTCAATCTTTTCCAATTAATTTAAATTTAAAAACAAAATATTTTAAAAAAAATGTACTAATATTGGGGGATGGATTACACTCTGTACATCCTATGGCTGGTCAGGGCTTTAATTTAATTTTAAGAGATATAAAGAAATTAAGCGAACTAATGAAACAAGCACTAAAACTTGGTTTGCATTTTAATAACAGTTTTCTGTTAAAAGATTTTTACAATACTAGAAAACCAGAAAATAACATTTTAGGATTGGGTATAAATTTAACAAATATGTTTTTTAAAAATAACAGTTATTTTTCGCCGATAAGAAGATTAATTCTTGGCAACATTAGTAAATTTCGATTTATTAAAAAGATAAGTCAAATAATATCTGACAAAGGTATCTCAGCTTAATTATTGTATCGTCACACTATTTGTTGAATTCTCATATGAATAAAATTCTATTATTTCAGATAGAACTTTTGTTTTAGATTGAGTAGTGGTTGACTCAAGAATTGTTTGTTTTTCTTCGTTAGATATAGGAGCAATCATTGCTAAAGTATTAATTCTCTGATCTTGATCTAATTTTTCAAATTTATCCCAATTAAGAAATAAACCATTTTTTTTAAAAAATTTTTTAGTTTTCTCAGACAAAACCTTAATTTCTTCTAATTGCCCCTTTTTTTTTTCGAGATCAGTCTTAAATTTGTCATACGAAACTTCAAATTCTCTATAGCTTTTATTATTATTTATTTCTGTTTTTATCTCAAAACGACTAATGCCGATTAGATTTAAAAATATTCTTCCATCAGGTGTCTTTTTATTTTCTGTTATTCGAGCAAGACACCCAACAGAATATATTTTGGAATTATTTTTTTGTGATTGAATTATACCCATATAATTATTTAATTTTATACTGTCATTTACTAAAGCTAAATATCTTGGTTCAAAAATGTTTAGTGGTAAGTTAGTTTTAGGAAAACAAATAATACCACTGATTGGAAAAATTGGAATAATATTAGGCAGCTTAATTTTCATAATAAACTATTAATTTTTTTCTAACTCAGATTTAATTTTTAATAAAAATTTATTAATTAATTTAGCATCCGCAGGACTAAGTAAAACATCTTTTTCAGAACCATTTTTTAATTCTTTTCTAACTTTTGTTTTTAACTTTTCCATATTTTCTTTTGTAGCAAAATTTTCGTATTTATGTTTTAATTCTTTAGTAATTAAACCAAAAGAATAATGTGCACCGAGCAAAAACAAAATAAAAATAAGAATAGATTTGTAAAAGAATATTTTCATTTTATTTTTTTATAAATTTCATAAATTTTAGTGCCATTAATTTTTAATTCATAAACCTTATCAAAATTATTCGGTATTTTGTACTTTTTGTTCAATCTAAAATTAACCTCAGAAATATTATTCTTATATATAAAATCTGCATTTTTATAATTTTGGCCAACCAAATTAATAGTTTTTCTTGATTTCCTATCAATGCCTTCTAGTCCTCTATGTAGAGGCGTAAATGACGCAACACCTACATTTACCTGTTTTCCTTTGTTATCAGAAGTTAATTTTAAAAAAAATTCTTTAGCGCCCAAACCATGATAATCAATTTCAAAAGTATTTCTTTTATTATTACTAATCAGCTCATTAAAATAATAACTCTGATAAGGGTGATAAACTATTAAATAAGTAATATTATAAATAATTGAAATTATTACTGTAAGAGATAAAAAATATTTTTTTAAATTACTTTTTTTTACGAATAAAAATAATCTATCAATAGAATAAACTGAAAAATATATAATAAAAATATTCAAAAAATAAACGAGTCTCCAACCGTTATGCAAAGGCGCGTCTAAAAGAGCAAATATGAAATAGTATGCAGTTAATAAGAAAAAAATTATAAAATCTTTTTGTTCTTTGTTACCTCTCCACAAGTCATTAAATGTATTTTTTTCACTAATAGAAGTAAATCTATTTAGGAATCTGAAAAAAAAAGAAATATAACCAAATGAAAAAAAAATAAGAGTAAATATAGGTGTCGATATCAAAATCCAAGTAATTAGGTAACTAGCAGGTACATTTTGGTTACTAACAAATTCATTATTAAAAAGAATTCTGAACGTAATAATCCCCGTTTCTCTAAGTAACGTAAATATTTCAATAAAATTTTTAAATGGACTCGACCACAAATATGGAGAAAAAATAATCACCAATCCAAAAAAAGTTATTAAATATAAAGAATAAAATTTTAAATATTCATAAATTTTTTTATTATTAAAACTTTTTATTATTAATATTAAAAAAAAAGTCACGGGTAACATAATTCCAAAGACTCTTAGATTAAATGCAATAGCACTAAATAGGGCAAAATAAATTAAATTTTTAGTATTAGAATTTTCTAAGATTTCTAAAAAAAAATATAAGGCAATGTTAAAAAAAGATAAAAATAGTACATCATTGTAAAAAAAACTATCTCCAAATATTCGTGGGGTAGTAATAAATAATACTGTACCAATAAAGCTTATAAAAAATTTTTTAAATCTCTTTATTAGTATTTTAAAAAAAAAAATGAACTTACTAAGAAAGTAAAAAAACTTAAAATATGTTTTGAATGATATATATTTTCCATTTTTTGGATACCAAATATTATTTCAATAAAAGCTAACGGCATGTCAAATATGATTCCATATTTATTCATATCGGTAACTTTACTCATAGTGTAATCATTAACTAAAATCATTTTAGAATCTGTTATTGAAAATATTTTATCTAGGTCAAATACTTGAGCAATATAGTGAAGCCAATATAGACCATTCATTCTATGAAATTTTTCTTCAATCTGAATTCCAAAGTCTTTAAATATTAATACAACAGAGAAAAAGACCAAAAGATAAAATAATATTAGAACAATGTATTGTTTTTTTTTTAGTAAATTTATTTGATCTATCATTAAAATTAAAGTCTATTTTATATATTTACAAATACTATAGCAATATTATTAAATTTGTTATGCCTCTAGTATTTTACTCAAAGTATCATGATATTTTTATTTTTAATAAGCTGTAATTATTATTAAAATTTAAAATTAATTTTGACATAAAAATAGTAAAAAACATTCAATTAGATACGATGTAAATTTATAGGAAAATAATATAAAAGTATTTATTTTGAATCATGATAGTAATATAATTCTTTTTCTAACATTATTGTGTTTTGTAACGCTTAGAACACTTAACATAACAAAGGTTTAAAGTAAGGTATAGCTATAGATCTTCCACTTAGTACACACACATCATTTCTAACTGAACAATCACAACTCATCTTGCATTCCCCGTTCTATGGAGTTAAATTGCCTACAATAATTAATTGCGGGCATAGCTCAGTGGTAGAGCGTCTCGTTGCCAACGAGAAGGTCGAGGGTTCGAATCCCTTTGCCCGCTCCATTCAGTATATGGAAAAACTACATGAAAAAAAATGCATAGCTTGTGACGGAAGCATACCTTCGTTCGATTTAAATGAAATTCATAAGTATTTAAAAAAAATAGATGGTTGGGATGTAAAAAGTGACAATAATAAAAGTTACTTTTTAGAAAAAAATTTTAAATTTACAAACTTTATAGACAGTCAAAAGTTTATAAATAAAGTAGCTTCAATTGCAGAGCTAGAAGGTCACCACCCGGATATATTTTTTGGCTGGGGATATGCAAAAATCAAAATATTTACACATGCCATAAAAGGTTTAGTTGAAAGTGATTTTATATTAGCAGCAAAAATCGATCAAATTTGATTAGTGATTAAAATGTCTGATATTAGTAAATACCATCTTTACTTTTGCTTTATTAGCAGTGTCTATAACTTCTTGATCTCTTATTGACCCACCTGGTTGAACAATGATTCTTACACCAGCTGCAATCAGCGATTTTATACCGTCAGCAAAGGGGAAAAATGCATCCGACGCTGCTATAGAATTTTTTATTTTATTTTTTTGAAAGAGTTTAGCTTTTTGTACAGCAATTTTGCAACTATCTAGTCTACTAGGTTGACCTGCCCCAATGCCAATAGTAGATAAATTATTTGTCAAAACGATTGCATTAGACTTAACATATTTTGAAACATTAAATGCAAATTCTATCTCATTTAATTCTTTAAAAGTTGGTTTTTTTTTGGTTACAAACTTAAGTTCTTTTTTGTTAAAAATTATTTTATCTTTATCCTGAATTAAAAAAGAATTACCAAAACTTTTTAAAGTCATATTATTATTTTTTTTATATTTTGATATATCAATTATTCGAAGATTTTTTTTCTTCTTCAAAATATTAAGAGCATCTTTTTCAAAACCCTGAGCCAAGATAACTTCTAAAAAATTTTTAGTTATTTCACTTGCTACTGTCTTGTTAATTTTAAAATTACACGCTATGACACCACCAAATGCACTTATTGGATCACACGCATAGGCATTTTTGAAAGAAGATAGGGCAGATATATTTGTAGACACTCCACATGGATTAGCGTGTTTAATTATAACAGTTGAAGGTTGTTTTCCAATAGAAAGCAGTATTTCTAAGGATGAGTCGATATCATTATAATTATTATAACTTAGCTCTTTCCCGCTTAATTGATTTAGTCCAATTTTTGTATCATTATAGCCACTTATATAAACCGAACTTTTTTGATGTGGGTTTTCTCCATATCTCAATTCTTTAAATTTTTTCCCAAATATAGTTTTTCTTTCTGGAAATTTTATATCTAATTTTTCATTAAACCAATTAGCTATCATGGCATCATAGTAGGCTGTCAAGCCAAAGGCTTTGCTTGACATATATTCTCTAAAGTTAATAGACGTTTTACCATTATTTATTTGAATCTCATTTATTAAATCTGGATAGTCATTCTTGCTAGTTATAATTAAAACATTTTTGAAATTTTTTGCTGCCGCCCTAACCATAGTAGGCCCTCCAATATCAATATTTTCTATAATTTTTTGGTTATTTTTAGAACTAGATACTATTTTTTGGAAAGGGTAAAAATTAACAATAATTAAATCAATAGATGGAAATTTTTGACTATTCATTTCTTCGGTGTGCTTTTTATTGGACCTGTCATGAAGAATACCGGCATGGATTTTAGGGTGTAGTGTTTTAACTCTACCATCTAGCATTTCTTTAAATCCAGTATAAGAAGAGATCTCTGTACAATAATAGCCCAATTTTTTAATAGACTTGTAGGTACCACCGGAGCTTAAAATTTTAACCTTATATTTATTTAAGGTTTTGAGCACGCTAGAAAGATTTGTTTTATCAGAAACTGAAATTAAGGCAGTTTTAATTTTTTGTTGCATATTTAATTATTTTTTTTTAATTCCCAAAAGATATTTTTACTCTCATGTTTCTTTAGTGTGCCTGAAACAGTTATACAAGAATTATTAATTATTTGATTTCTACCTAAAAATATACTTTTTTCTAAGGATATATTCTCACCTATAGCTGTAAATATTAATGATTTGTTTTTTTCTATTGAAATTAAGATTGAGTTTTTACCTATAGTTTGTATAGCATTTATACCTGGATAAAGATGAAATCTAATACTGTAATTATTAACTAATTCTTTACTGTTAGTATCTGAAATTAAATTATCTACACCAGATAAAGTTCCATTTTTTTTATTTACTTTCATTGTACGCTCATGAATATAATTAAAATTATTTTTATAAGCGTCATGTTTAGCTGATACAGATATCGATTCTATGTCTTCACTAGTGTTAAAATCAAATACTCTAAAGGATGACATTGTTGAAGTTCCAAAGGTGTTATTAATTATGGTACTCCTCTCAAATCTTGTTACAGAGGTATCGTTAAGACATAAAGTAGATTGTGCAGATGTGAGCCTGCTAATCAATTCTGCTTTTTTTGATATCTTACTTCCAAAACCACAATTAGTAATTATTTTACGGTTATTAAAAAAAAATTCAAAAGATAATGGGCCGGACTGGTATTTACTCGAATTACTTTTTTTCGGTGGCGACCCAACATCAAAAAAAAGTAAAAAGTTTTTCCCTTTTAGAATATGGATTTGACTTACGTTATTTTTAAAATTATCAGCTGCGTACTCTAAGCCCGCTAAATATTCTAAGTAAGATTCTATTTTAAATTCGCTTGCACCATTAAATAATGGATTTTTGCCCGTAGGAGTTTTTAAAGAGTAAATACAGTTTATCAATTTATTAACAATATCATCTAAATAATCAGGAATGTACTCTTGAGCATCTTTGCAACATTCTTTGATTAATACAAGAAATTTTGAACACTGAACAAGATCATAAATATTTCTATTTTTAGGAGAACCGTCCTTGTCAAAAAAATTTTCTACAATATGTTTTAACTCCCTAATACCAAGTTCAAAATTTTTGTTATATTCTTTAAATACGAGTCCTGATAAAATAATAGCAGAAATAATTTCAATTTTTTTTATAGGATTATTTTCATAATTTAAATTGTTTTTTAAGTGGTTAACCTGACTAATGATAGAGTTAAAAAATAATTGTTTAAAAGGTCTATCTGTATTATTTAGAATGATATCAGCATTAAGAATCCACGCTAAAACTCTCTTGCTAGTAGGTAGGTTTTGCCAATTTTTTTTATTATATTTATTATTATTATTTATCCAGATAGTGATAATTTTTTGAATTATCAGACCATCATTTTTTCTATTAATTAAATTTAACCAAAAAAAACTATTAAGAGATTTCTCCTCTTTATTACCATTATGTTTGCTCCAAAATGTATCAATATTAATTTGTGAAAGTTTAAAGGTAAAAATTTTTTGATCCACAAATGAGGAGAGTAGAAATGGGTTGGGATAAAAATATAATTGTTCGGGTAACTTAGTTTGCAAAGAGTTGTTATAATAACTTGTTCTAAAATAAAGTTTTTTAAAGAAACGAAAAAAAGTAATTTTTAAGGCTAGTATGTAAAAATAAACAGCCTTAATATTAAACATTAATTAGATCTAAGTAATTGAATATTCTTTTTTAAATCACCATCGTTCTCTTTAAATATTGTTGAACCTGAAACTAAAATATTCGCTCCATATTCTTTTGCTTGCTTGCTATTTTTAAAATTGATTCCTCCATCAATTTCTATATCGACATTAAGTTTTTTACTATCAATTATATTCCTTAAAGTTTTCATTTTATTTAAAACTTCAGGCATAAATTTTTGCCCACCAAAACCTGGATTTACACTCATAATTAAAATTAAGTCTATCTGATCCAAACATGATTCAATTAAACTAATTGATGATTCAGGTTTTAATGACACCCCTACCTTTGTTCCAAAACTTTTTACTAATTTAATTGTCTCTAATAAATTCTTAGTAGCCTCAGGATGGAAAGTAATAATATCAGCACCTGCTTCTGCAAAATCTTTAACAAAATTATCTACAGGTTCAATCATCAAATGAACATCAAATGTAAGTTTTGTTATCGGTCTTAATCTTTTAATAACTTCAGGCCCAATTGTAATATTGGGCACAAAATGACCATCCATTACATCTATATGAATATAATCAGCACCTGCTTTTTCTAAAGCAATTATTTCCTTCCCTAATTTGCTAAAATCTGCTGAAAGAATAGAAGGTGATATTTTGATAACTGAATTCATATTTATATTTATATTTTAAACTCTATTGATGTCAAAAAAATATTTTGTTAATAAAATAACTGATATAGTTGTTTAGAAAAATCACTTTCTAATGGAAACGCAAGCATGCCCCAAACGTCGTAGCCCAGTAGATATGGCATAGCATAAAATCTAAAAAGGTAAAAAAACCAAGCTACATAAAGCGCTATAAAACCACCAAATAAAAAACTAGGAGTGATAAAT
>MDTF01007006.1_pt1 | contig 10254 bp, 9 predicted proteins | sample 811191 | NCBI WGS metagenome assembly MDTF01 (sample SAMN05326649, study PRJNA326480) | marine metagenome | isolation source: seawater | place: Southern Ocean | collected 2011 | reverse complement strand
TTTTAGGTCTACCCCATAGGTTAATTTTTAACCTTCTGTCTATTTTGTGTTTAGCACTTATTCTTTTTGTCATTTGATAGGAGGGTTTATAAACTTACTCTTCATTTTGTCAATCAACGTTTTTTACTTAAACATGCAAATACACTGGATAAAATACGAGTTTCTTTCTCAGATAGCTCCATTTTAGAAAAAATACTTCTTAGATTTTCCAACATAATCGGCCTCTTCTCTAATGGCTTAAAAAAGTTCCTTTCCTCTAGTTTTTTAATGCATAAATTGGCCATTGCCTGTACATCACTTTTGCTTGCCAGAGACACTTTTTTTGATTTAGAATATTTTCCACTTTTTAAATTAATAATACTTGCTACTGTTTGTGCTATAATAATTAAACTGTGAGATAAATTTAAAGACTTAAAGTCAGGATTGGTTGGTATTTGCATTGTGTAATTCGCATAACTGATTTCATTATTAGATAGTCCAGATGCCTCAGAACCAAATAAAAAAGCAACTTTCTTATTAAAATCAATTTTCTTCAAATCATTTAATTTAATATGCTTGATATTCTTATTTCTAAATCTTGCTGATGTTGCAATAACATAATCAACTTTTTCAACAGCAGACTCTAAAGTTTCATAAACTTTTGCGTTAATGATAAGATCTTTAGCACCAACAGATGTTGCTAAAATTTTATCATTAGGAAAAATTGGTTTTGGTTTTATAATAATCAATTTTTTAAAGTTAAAATTTTTTATTGCCCTAGCACAAGCCCCTATGTTTTCAGATAACTGAGGTTGATGTAAAATGAATGAAACATTATTAAAAGACATTGTTGATTAAATTAACCTAATCCATGACTTCGACTATAACCCGATATATCTGAAGTGGTTAAATCTTTAAGAGGATTTTTTGGTACAGACCAAATTGAAACTTTTAATGAGTGGCATTTAACATTATCTGAAGAATGTTTTGAACCATAATCACCTTCAGGACAAGCTGATAAAACACCAAGTAAATCAGTTTCAGCAAAAAATTCCAAGTAATCACCTGGTCTTACTAGGCTTGATTTCATAAAATATTGTTTAGTATCATTAGTAAAACCAGTGCACATAAAAACATTTAAAACATTTAAAATATCATGAACTAATTTTTCTGCTTCATCTAACTTAATTCCTTTTTCATTAACTAAGGCTCTTGTTACATTTGAATGACAACAACAATGATAATCAGTGTTTGAAAGTAGCTTGGAAGTATATGGATCAACAACTTTGGGTCCTTCTATACTTTCAATTCTAAAAAACTGACCCTTTTTGACTTTAAAAGTTTTTGCGTCTCTTGGGAGTATTATGATTTCACTGATATTTTTTAGATTTTTTCTAACATTATGCAATATTGATAAATTTTTCTTTTTTAAATTATCAATTGGATAGCAGATAATCGGCTTAATATTCATTCTATCATTGGCATCCATAGGGGCTATAGAATAATGTTTAGTCTTCATGATTATTTACTTGCTGGAGCCTTATCTTTAAGCAATTTATAGTCCAAACTATCTATCAGTGCTTTAAATGAAGCATCTATAATATTTGCTGAAACACCGATAGTAAACCAATTTTTTCCCTTTGAGTCTGTGCTCTCAATTGAAACTCTTGTCACTGCCTCTGTTCCAGTGTTTAAAATTCTAACTTTATAATCTACTAATTTTAAATCTTTTAAGTATTTTGAATACTTGTTTAATCTATCAACATTTTGTCTAATGGCATTATCTAAAGCATTCACTGGTCCATTTCCCTCACCTATACAAATAATTTTTTCTCCATCAACTTCCAATTGTGCTTTTGCAGAAGAAATAATTTCTCCAGATGCATTTTTTTTAACAGATACATCGTATTCATTTATCAATATGTATCTTGGTATCTCACCCATAATTCTTCTGGCTAATAATTCAAAAGAAGCATCTGCTCCATCATAGCTATAACCAATAAACTCTCTATCTTTTACCTCGTCTAAAAGCTTTTTAATTTTAGGATCATTTTCTTTTACATCAATTCCTATCGTTTTTAATCTAGATAAAATATTTGATCTACCTGCTTGATCAGACACAACAATATTTCTTGAGTTTCCAACTTCTGTTGGATCTATATGCTCATATGTTTTTGGGTCTTTTTGTACCGCAGACACATGCAAGCCTCCTTTATGAGAAAATGCTGCCGCACCAACATATGGTAAATGCTTGTTAGGTTTTCTGTTTAATATTTCATCTAAAAGCCTAGAACATTGTGTCAATTTTTTTATATTATTTGGTTTAATATTTATTTCGAAATTTTCTGAAAAATCTTTTTTTAAATAAAATGTTGGAATTAAGGACATTAAGTTAGCATTACCACACCTTTCACCTAGTCCATTAATTGTTCCTTGGATGTGCCTTACACCAGCCAATACTGCAGCAAGTGAATTTGCTACTGCATTTCCAGTATCATTATGAGCATGGATTCCTAAATTATTACCTGGAATGATTTTAGAAACTTCTGCAACTATTTTGGTAACTTCATGGGGTAAAGTTCCACCATTAGTGTCACATAGAACTATCCATCTAGCACCTTGATCAAAAGCAGCTTTAAGACAAGAAATTGCATATTTTGGATTTGCTTTATATCCATCAAAAAAGTGTTCTGCGTCAAAAATAAATTCTTTTTTTCTTTTAATAAAATGTTTTGCACTTTCGCTAATATTTTCTAAATTTTCTTCATTTGAAATTCCAAGAGCTATATCAACATGAAAATCCCACGATTTACCAACCAAACATACTGAAGCCGTATTAGAGTTCATAAGAGCAGATAAACCTGGATCATTGTCAGCACTACGACCTGACTTTTTAGTCATTCCAAAAGAAGTTAATTTTGCATTTTTAAAAATATACTTTTTTTGAAAAAACTCAGTATCTGTAGGGTTGGCTCCTGGCCACCCACCCTCAATATAATCTACACCTAGATTATCTAAAGCAAATGATATTTTTTCTTTATCGCCCAAAGAAAAATCTACTCCCTGAGTTTGTGCTCCATCCCTAAGAGTTGTATCAAATATATATAGTCTTTCTTTGCTCATTTAATTTTCCATGATGTTTTACCATCTTTGTCCTCTATTAAAACTCCTTTATCTAAAAGTTCATCTCTAATCTTATCAGCTTCTTTATAATCTTTATTTTCTCTAGCTAAATTTCTTAGCAAAATCTTTCTTAAGATATTTTCTTCACTAATTAATAGTTTATTTTTCTTAGTTGCTAGCCACTCCTCTTTAGTCTTGTTTAGAATGCCTATAAAATTACAAGCCAAAACAAATAAACTTTTATCGTTATCATCTCCTTTTAAAGCCTTATCATAAAGCTGATGTAGGTTTGCTATGTATCCAGGGGTATTTAGATCGTCATATAAAGGAGATAAAATGTCTTCGTTCAGTGCAATTTTTTGATCGGTACTAGAATATACCTCATACCATTTTTCAATAGTGTTTTGACTGTCGTTTAAAAGTTTTTCATTCCAATCCAAAGGTTGTTTATAATGAGCACTCATAAGTGCAAGTTTTAAAACTTGACCATCAATGCTTTTTTTAAAATCTTTAATTTTTAATATGTTGCCAGTTGACTTGGCCATTTTTTCACTCGACATAGTTATAAAAGCATTATGAATCCAATAATTGGCAAATGATTTAGTATTATTAGCACATCTTGATTGAGCTATTTCATTTTCATGATGCGGAAAAAGTAAATCAATACCTCCTCCATGTATATCGAAAGTATCTCCAAGGTATTTTTTTGACATTGCGGAGCATTCTAAATGCCATCCAGGTCTTCCTTTGCCCCACGGTGATACCCAGTATGGTTCACCGTCTATTGATGGTTTCCATAAAACAAAATCTTCAGCATTTCTTTTATTGTTTGAAACTTCCACTCTTGATCCAGCTATCAAATCTTCTAACTTCTTATTTGATAACTTTCCATAATCTTCAAATTTATTTACTTGAAAATAAACATGATTATTTTTTTCATAAGCAAAATTTTTTGTGATTAAAGATGAGATCATTTCAATCATTAAATCAATATGATCTGTTGCTTTAGGTTGTTGATTTGGATCGTTTAAATTTAAATAATTACAATCATCATCAAATTCTTTAATTATACTGTTTGTTAATTTAGATATTGAGATATTTTTTTCTTTAGAAGATTTTATAATCTTATCATCTACATCGGTAATGTTTCTTACGTAATTTACTGAATTTTCACCATACCTATGCTTTAAAACTTTAAATAAAATATCAAAAATAACTAACGGTCTTGCATTACCTATATGTGGATTATCATATACAGTTGGACCACACACATACATTCCAATTTTTTTTTCATTTAAGGGAATAAATTTTTCTTTTTTGTTATTTAAGTTATTTGTTAAAAAAATATCTTTATTCATTGCTTTAGAAATATACTTTAATTATAGATTTGTGAATCTATTTGATTAGTTTGGAATTTTGCAAACAGGAATAGGTGTCATTTTATGCAAATTTAGTTTTCTTATTTTCTCATATTTTTCACGATTTGGAGAATTTGGATTATTCATTGCTTCTTCTAATTCATTATATTTTAATCCTAGTTGACCTTCATCAGTTCTTTCATCATCCCAAAGTCCATCAGTTGGGGCAGCATTAATTATTTCTTTTAGTATACTTAATTCATTACCAATTTCCCAAACTTCAGTTTTATTACAATCTGCAATTGGCGATATATCAACTCCACCATCTCCATATTTTGTATAAAAACCAACCCCAAAATCTTCGACTTTATTTCCTGTGCCCACTACAATTCCTTTGTTTGCAGCTGCTACTTGGTAAAGTGTTGTCATTCTAAGTCTTGCTCTAGAATTAGCCATGCCTAATTCACTATCAAATTTTGATAAACTGTATTCAAATGTTTCAAATAGTTTATCTAAATTCACTATGTGGGCTTCGACATTTTTAAAATTCTTTATCAACCACTCTTGATGTTTAATGCTTAAATCATGCTGAGAAGGGTTTTGTTTAATAGGCATTGATAAAACAATTGTTTTTAAACCAGTCATTGCACATAATGTGCTTGAAACAGAGGAATCTATTCCACCAGAAATCCCAATAACCAGTGACTCTGCTTTACTTGGCATGGTTTCAGAATAATTTTTGATCCAGTTACTTATAAATAGTACTTTTTCAGAAAGTTTCATAATTATAAAATATAAGAAAAATTGTAATTAACACAATTGATTAAGATGCCGCTTTAATATTATTTTTTGAATATGAGGCATTTTTTTTAATTTCCTCTGAAATTAAAAATGCTAGTTCTAATGCCTGATTAGCATTAAGTCTTGGATCACAATGGGTATGATATCTGTGCGATAAATCTTGGTCAGAAATTTTTTGCGCTCCACCTGTGCACTCGGTTACATCTTGACCTGTCATTTCTATATGTAGTCCTCCAGCAAAACTTCCTTCACTTTGATGGCACTCAAAAACATTTTTAACTTCTTTGACAACGCTATTGAATGGACGAGTTTTATACCCTGACGTAGCTTTGATTGTATTTCCATGCATTGGATCACATGACCAAATTACATTTAGACCCTCCTTTTTTATAGACCTAATTAATTTAGGTAAAAACTTACTTACATTCTCATGACCAAATCTTGAAATTAATGTAATCTTACCTTTTTCATTTTTTGGATTAATTCTGTTACACAAGTTAATTAAGTCTTCACTTTTTAATGTTGGTCCACATTTAATTCCGATTGGGTTTTCAATTCCACGACAAAACTCAACATGTCCACCATCTAATTGACGAGTTCTATCGCCTATCCAAACAAAGTGAGCAGAAGTATCGTGATACTCTCCTGTTGTAGAATCTACTCTTGTCATAGCTTGTTCAAATGGTAGTAATAAAGCTTCATGGGAGGTCCAGAAATTAACAGTTTTTAATCTTCTATTAAAATCTGAATTAATTCCACAAGCATCCATAAATGCTAAAGCATCAGCAATTTTATCTTCTAATTCTTTAAATTTCTTACCCGTAGGAGTTTTTTTAATAAAATTTAAATTCCAAGTATGTACTTTTTTAAGATCTGCAAATCCTCCATGAGAAAAAGCTCTTATAAGATTTAGTGTTGATGCTGATTGAGAGTATGCCTTAAATAATCTCTTAGGGTCAGGAATTCTTGATTTTTCAGTGAAGTCTATACCGTTAATATTGTCTCCTAAATAACTTGGTAATTCTATACCATTTTTATTTTCAACAGCAGAGCTTCTAGGTTTTGAAAATTGTCCAGCTATTCTCCCTAATTTAATTACAGGTAGTGATGCTGAATAAGTCAAAACTAATGACATCTGTAAAATTAATTTAAATGTATCTCTGATATTGTCAGGGTGAAATTCTGCAAAACTTTCCGCACAATCTCCGCCTTGTAACAAAAATGCTTTACCATCAACAACGTCAGCTAATTGCTCTTTAAGGTGTCTTGTTTCACCTGCAAAAACTAGTGGTGGAAAATCTTTAATCTTAGTAAGCACTACATCTAATACTTTTTTATCCGGATATTCTGGAATGTGTTTTACAGGATAATTTTTCCAACTATTTATTTTCCAATTTTTCATATTCAACCTGAGAGTGTTTAGCAGAGTTAAGCAATTTTTCAACTATCAAAAATTTAGTAAAAAACCTCAAAAGCTAAAATACCAAGAATTTCTTTAAAAAAATTATTAAAATTCGACAAATTTATCGTAATATTAAATCCTTGAATAAAACTTAATATTGAAAATTTAATTTCCTTGGTTGTGCGAAAATCAACCGCATATGGTATAACTGTTATATTCATTTTTTTTGCTATCAGCATTGCTCGCTTCATATGAGTGGCCGAAGTGATTAAAATGTTCGATTTATCAGTAATATTTAATTCCTTGAAAGCTTGTAAGTTTTCAACTGTATTTCTTGTATTCGTAATAAAGATAACGTTTTTTGTATTAAAGCCCACATCATTAAAAAAGCTTTTGGCAACATATCCCTCGTCCTTGTTTTCTTTTATCAAATTACCATCACCTCCTAAAAAAAATATAGTAGCATTAGGGTTGTTTAAAGATAATTTTACAGTAGCAATTAATCTTTCTGAACCTTCATTTAGGTTAGTTTTGTTTGTTAATAGTGATGTAGAAACTTTCTCTGATCCACCTAATACAACAATATTATCAATTTTGTTAATTTTTTTTTGTTTAAGATAATCTCTTTCAAGATATTTTATTCCAGTAGTTCCAATTGGCAAAAAAGAAATTGTTAAAAATAAAACAATTAATAATTTAGAAAATATATCAATAATTTTTTTTTTGAGTTTAATATTAATTAAAAATGCAATAATGAAAAATATTATCAAAAAATTAACAGGATTTAAAATTGGAGCTAGTAATTTTGATGTATAAAAATACAAACTATTCTACCGTAACTGATTTTGCTAAATTTCTTGGTTTATCAATATCATAGCCTTTTTTAAGAGCAGAATAATAAGCCAGTTTTTGAAGTGGTATGGTTAAAAGGAAGGGTAAGAGATCTTCATTTGTACTTTCAACTTCAATAGTTTCCCAAATATTTTCTGAAAAAACTTCGTCATTACTTTTATTCGTGATTAATAAAACTTTTGCTCCTCTTGCTATTACTTCCTGCATATTAGAAATTGTTTTTTTATAATACTTGTCTCTTGGTGCCAAAACAACTACTGGCATTCCATCTTCTATTAAAGCTAATGGACCGTGTTTCATTTCACCAGCTGGGTATCCTTCTGCGTGAACATAAGCCAATTCCTTTAATTTAAGAGCACCCTCTAAAGCTATAGGATAAGAAAAACCTCTGCCTAAAAACATTGAACCTTTGGCATCTGCAAAAGAGCTAGCGACTGCTTGAATTTTATTTTCAGTTAATAATGTTTGTTCGGCTAATTTGGGTAAAATTTTTAAATCATTAATTTTACTCTGATAAATATCATTTTTTAAATCTTTTCTTAATATTCCTAGTTTTAATACCAAGATATAAAGAACTAACATTTGGCCCATAAAAGCTTTAGTGGATGCAACTCCAATTTCTAGACCGCAGTGAATAGGTAAAACAAAAGTAGAATCTCTTGCTATGGAGCTCTCAATAACATTAACAACACTACAAGTTTTCATTCTATTCTTATTGCACAGATCTAAAGCAGCATATGTATCTGCAGTTTCACCGGATTGAGAAACAAAGACATAAAGATTGTCTTTTTTAAATCTATTTCTTCGATATCTAAACTCAGATGCAACATCAATTGAAACGTCCAATGTGGTATTTTCTTCAAACCAATATTTTGCCATTAGACAGGAATGGTAAGCAGTTCCACAGCCAATTAGAGTCACGGAAGAAATTTCTTCTATATTCCATGGAAAATTATAAATATTAATATCATTATTAACATTATCTAAATATTCATTAATACAATTCTTTAAAGTTGTTGGCTGTTCTTCTATTTCTTTTGCCATAAAATGTTTAAAGTCTCCCTTCTCATAATTTTGTTCATCTGAAGACAATTCCAAAACTTTTTTATTAACCTTAAGACCCACTTCATCAAAAAATTCTACTTGGTCTTTTTTAACAATACAAAATTCTCCGTCACTTAAATATGAAATTTTATTTGTCATAGATTTTAAGGCATAAGAGTCTGAGCCAAGATAGTTCTCATTTCGGCCATAACCTACTGCAAGTGGAGACCCTCTTCTTGCACCTACAATCAAATCTGGCAGATCTTTAAATATTATTCCTAATGCAAAACTGCCATGAAGCTCTCTAAGGACTTTTATAATCGATTTTTTTAAATCATTTTCTTTTAAATATTCAGTGATCAAATGAACAATTACCTCTGAATCTGTTTGAGATTTAAATTTATGCCCCTTACCTATTAAAAATTTCTTTAAAATTGTTGAGTTCTCAATAATTCCATTGTGAACTACAGAGACAGAATCAGACGAATGAGGGTGCGCGTTAACTGTATTGGGTATTCCGTGGGTTGCCCACCTTACATGTCCAATCCCTAAATTTCCCAACATACTTTTTATAGCTGGGTTTTTTTCTAAGTTATCGAGTTTTCCTTCAGACTTAACTTCATTGATAAATCCATTTGACAGTGTGGCTATACCCGATGAATCATAACCCCTGTATTCTAATTTCCTGAGTGACTTTATAATGGCAGAAGAAACTGGCTTAGTACTGGTTATGCCTATAATTCCACACATAATCTATTTATTTTTTCTTTTATAATTTTTTACTTCTGTTTGAAGTGCTCTAGTTAATGCTAGAGATTTTTTCTTAACATTTTTAGTTATAACAGAACCAGCACCAACCACACTATCTTCCTCGATTATAACTGGGGCTACTAACGACGTGTTAGATCCTATGAAGACATTGTCTTTGATTTTAGTTTTACTTTTTTTAACACCATTATAATTACAAGTTATAGTGCCTGCGCCAATATTAACAGATTTTCCAACTTCACTATCACCAATGTAAGATAAATGACTTACTTTAGATTTTTTACCAATTATACTTTTTTTTATTTCTACAAAATTTCCAACTTTAGATCCCTCTTTCAAAACTGAATCCGGTCTTATTCTTGCGTATGGTCCTATTTCAACTTTGTTTTCGATTTTACAAGACTCTAAATGTGAAAAAGACTTTATTGTAACATTGTTTCCTATTTTTACTTTTAATCCAATAACTACGTAAGGTTCAATATTAACATTAGTTCCAATTTTAGTATCTTTAGAAAAAAAAATTGTTTCGGGTCCATCCATTTTAACACCTGACTTCAAAAATTTACTTCTAAGTTTATTTTGTAGTATTTGAGAATTTAATTGTTTCATCTAGAAAATATTTATATTATGTATATACCTTAATTAATTCACAAATTATTTCTTTAAAATACTTTATTAATGACACAAGAATATACAATTTTATTTGATTTAGATGGTACTTTGGTAGATACAGCTCCAGATCTAATGAACGCTCATAACCATGTAATGAAAAAATATGGTTATCCAACCAAATCTACTGAAGATATTAGAAGCCTTGTAGGACAAGGTGCCGGTGCATTAATGGGTAGATCCATATGGGGTCAAGCTAAAAAAGAGTTTCACAGCGTGAGTGATAAAAAAATTAAAGATCAAATGTCTAAAGACTTT
>MDTF01015726.1_pt1 | contig 10259 bp, 8 predicted proteins | sample 811191 | NCBI WGS metagenome assembly MDTF01 (sample SAMN05326649, study PRJNA326480) | marine metagenome | isolation source: seawater | place: Southern Ocean | collected 2011 | reverse complement strand
TTAATTAAGAAATTAATTTTATATTTTAAAAATATTTCATCTTTTCTAGTTATAATTCAGATACTTATTTTTTTTATAATACTTGTATTTTATCAATCAAGTCAACTAAGCAAGTCTTATCCACCACAAAAAATTTTAAATAGAATTAATATAGAACAGCAAAAAGCTACCGGCTTTGATATGGGAAATATTAAACAATATTTTATTGTCGGAATTAGAGGTTTAAAAACAAAGATAAAAGGCAACGGTTTAGATTTGTTAAACTTATCTATCGATCAAAAAAACCTTTTAATAATAGAAAACCAAAGATTAATCAAAAATGGAAAAATAAATAAGAATAATAAAATTACTAAAAAAATGGCTAAGGCTAAGATTAAAGTTTTAGATCAAAATTATAAAATAAAAATTAGATTAAAAGGTGTGAGAAGACTTCACCATTATAAAAAAAATGCGCTGTCCTATAAGGTTGATGTAATTGGTAAGAAAAGGATATTTGGCTTAGAAGAATTTAATCTTCAAAAACCTCTTTTAAGAAACTATAGCTATGAATATTTATTTCATAAGCTCCAAGAGAATGTCGATAATATATCTCTTAAGTATTTATTTAAAAACCTATCAATTAATGGCTCAAATCCAAGTCTATATGTAATTGAAGAAGGTATGAGTAAGGAGCTAATAGAAAGACATGGAAAAAGATATGGTCCAATATTGAATGCAGATGAAATACTGAGTGAAACTTTTCCAGAACATGGATTTGAAGCACACTCTGAAGAATACTGGAAACAAGAAAATCATAAACTTTTGGCAACAGCTTATTCAGTAATTAATAGCTTTAGGGAAAAAGATTTTATTTATGAAGACTCATTTGCATGGAAAAAATGGGCAAGATATTTTGCTGTTGTAGATTTAATGGAAAGTTACCATGGGGCGCTTTCTAAAAGTGTTAATTTATACTTTAATCCAGTCACAGCAAAATTTGAACCAATTGGATATGATGCACATGTTGGAGCTGGAACATTTAATGATTTTTTAATTTTTGATTTTCTAGGCAATAAAAAACCAAAATGCTCTTATATTTGTGACAATAAAGAATGGTTTTTAAAATTTTTTTATACCAAAGAAAAAAAATTAAGAGAAGAATTTGTTAAAACATATTTTACCACCTTAAAAGAAATAACCGATCAAGATTTTTTAGATAGCTTTTTTAAAAAAAATGATAATGAATTAAATAAAATAAATAATAGTATTTATGCAGAGTTTTCAAAAGTAGATAGAATAAATTGGGTAGGTATTGCCCCATTTGTTTTTGATAAAAAAAAAATATATAATAGAGCTAAATATATTAAGTCAAGAATTAAACATGCAGAAAATTATAATCTTTCAGAAAATGAAAGACATGAATATAAATTTTCAATTTCAAATAATAAATTATATTACGATTCCACTACATCAAACGTACCGATCAAGATTAAGTTATTTTGTGAAAATAATTTAGAAATAAATGTTTGGGTCCATGGCAGGGGTTTTTACGAGGCAGATAAATGTAAAATTATTAAAAAGAATATTATATTATATGATCTAAATAATTATTTTGTTTCAAAAAATTTAACTAAAATACATGCCTCACAAAGAGGTTATAAGCCAATATTATTTAAAGACTTAAAAAAAATAGATGAAGTAGTTAAATTAAATAAAAAAAATAATATATATTTCCCTTTAAAAAATGAAATCCATATTGAAGAAAATACGTACATTCCAAAAAACATGAGCATAACATTTAGTGAAAAAAAAATCGTTTATTTTCATAATAATGCAATATTATTTTCAGAAGGAAATATTAATTTTAAAGGAACTAAAAAAGACCCAGTTACAATTATGGGTTATAAAAAGCCGAATGGATCATTAATACAACTTGGTGGAAATTTTAAATCTAATAACTTGATTATTAAAAATTTATTATTCCCATCTTTACCACAATATATTCTTTATAGTGGTGTTAATTTAATCAACTCAAAAAATATAATACAAAATACATTGATCTCAAACTCGTTTTCAGAAGATGCTATAAATATTATTAACTCAAAAACTTATATAGATAAGTTATCTATTAAAAATTCTCTATCTGATGGACTAGATGTAGATGGAGGTGACCTCACTTTTAGTCAAATTGATTGTGAAAATATAACGAATGATTGTTTAGATATTTCAGGAAATGAAATTCGGGGGGAGAAATTAACAGCAAAAGGTATTGGAGATAAAGGACTTAGTGTTGGAGAAAACTCTTTTGGAACAATACAAATTGTCAAAATATCTGATGCAGAAATAGGTTTAGCGGTAAAAGATTCTTCAAAAATTAAATTAAAACAATTAAATTTAGAAAGAGTCAAACTAGATATTGCCGTGTTTAACAAGAAATTAGAATTTGGACCATCTAAGCTTAAAATAGAACAAAGTACAAATTTTTATAATTATTTAGTTGGAGAGGGCAATGAATTAGAAATATCAGGCAATCAGATAACTAATAAATTAAAAAATAGCGCTGTTATAAAAAAATTATATGGAAATGAGTATGGTGCAAAAACAATTAGATAGTCCCTTAAGATTTGAAAGGAAATACATAATTGAAAGAGGCTATTCTTATATTTTTTCTGATTTCTTAAAGAAAAATTTTTTTAAAAAAGCCTATGAATCACGGATGGTAAACTCTATTTACTTCGATAATTTTACACATGATGCTTTTTTTGAAAATCTAAGTGGTATTTCAATCAGAAAAAAAACAAGGTTGAGATGGTATGATGGAAAAAATATAAATTTAAATCTAGAAACAAAAATTAAAAATAACATGATGAATAATAAAAATATACAAAATCAAGGTTTATTTAAAAATCTTATTGAATTAAAAAAATTCTTAAAGAAAAACTTTTTAACTCTAACTAATGGTATATCACAACCAATGGAACCAATATTAAAAATTAGATATCATAGATGCTACTTCATTAGTAAATGTGAGAATTATAGAGCAACCATAGATACAAAAGTTAATGTTAGTGATATTTTTGGAAATTTTAATTTTGGAAAAGAAATATATTTAAGAAACGACGTTATGGAGTACAAATATCCATCAAACAAAGATTTTAATTTCCGAAAAGAGCCCTTTTTAATTGAAAATCCATTCAGAATTCAAAAAAACTCAAAATATGTTTCTGGTTATTTAAATTTAAAAGAAGCAGGTCTTAAATAATTTACAGATTATAATATGAAAGATTTAATTTCAGTTATTATTCCGTTTTATAAAAAAAAGAAATATTTTGCTGCAACAATTAATTCTTTAAAAAATCAGTCTTATCAAAATTACGAAACAATAATAATTTATGATGATCCAGACAAATCAGATTTAAAGTTTATCAAGAAAACTTTAATAACAATTAAAAAAAATAAAATTTTAATTAATAATAAAAATCTAGGAGTTGGATTATCAAGAAACAGAGGAATAGAAGTAGCAAATGGAACCTTCATAGCATTCTTAGATGCTGATGATGTTTGGCACAAAGATAAGCTAAAACTTCAACTAAACTTTATGAAGCAACGAAGAATTAACTTTTCATACACTTCTTATCAAATTATAGGTAATGATCAAAAAATTATGAAAAAAATTATAGCTCCAAAAGTAATTAATTATAAAGATTTATTGTATGCATGCAATATAGGACTCTCATCAGTTATGATGAATTATAAGTTGTTAAAAAAAGATAAGTTTACCAATTTAAAAACAAAAGAAGACTACTTATTATGGTTAAGACTATCAAAAAAGAAAATAAGAATGAAAGGTATGAAGGCAATTTTATTTTCATGGAGAAAAACAGACAATTCACTATCAAGCTCGCTTTTTCAAAAGTTAAAGGATGCTTTTAAAATTTATAATAAGTTTTTAGGATTTAACTTTTTAAAGTCAATATTTTTAACCATTATGCTAAGTATTAATTTTATTTTAAAAAGGTTTTTTTGATACAAGTAGATAATTTATTTATAGTTTCAGTAGTAAGCATAATATTTGCTTACTCAATTTCGTCATTTTTTCATCAAAAAAAATTATTGATTGATAAAAAAAATTACTCAAAACATAAAAAATTAATTAAAGGGAATTCTGGCTCTACATCATTATGTGGGGGTATTATTATTTTTTTTAGTTCTGTTGTTTTTTTTCAAGACTTGGTTTTATTAAATTTATTTGGATTTTTACTTTTATTAATTGGTTTATTTTCAGACAATAATAAGATTACGTCACCAACAATAAGAATTATTGCACAATTAATAGTTCTCACAAGTTTTGTATATATTGCTAACTTAAATTTGAATGATCTAAGAATTGGATTATTAAATGAAATATTAAAAATTGAGCTTATAGGTATAATTTTCACAACTTTTTGTATTCTAGTTCTGGTTAATGGGAGTAATTTTTTAGATGGTTTAAACACCCTTCTTGTTGGTTATTATATTTTAGTTTGTAGTTTTCTAATTATCTTATCAAAAAATTATGGTTTAAATATCGATGATAATATTTTTTTGTTATTAATATTTTTAATAATCATTTATTCATTTAATTTTTTTGGAAAATTTTATCTAGGGGACTCAGGGTCATATTTAATATCATTTTATATGGCTTATTTTATGATAAAATTTTCCCTTAATAATGAATCAGTTTCACCTTATTTTATCTGTCTATTTTTATGGTATCCAGCATTCGAAAATTTATTTTCAATTTTAAGAAGGATAAGGTTAAGTAAAAAAGTTTATCTACCTGATCAAAAACACTTACACCAAATGATTTACACTAGTTTAGTAAGATCTAAGATAATAAATCACAAAATTGCAAACACATTTGTAGGAAATCTGATTAATATATTTAACTTTATAATATTTATAAACTTTTATTATTACTTTAATTATACAAAAGCACTATTATTTGGAATAAGTATAAATATTTTTATATATTTAGCTTTATACTATTTTCTTAAAACCAAAAAAATTTAATGGAAAAAAAAAGAGTCTCAATTTTAATTTCAAATTTTAATAAAGAAAATTATGTTGAGGACTGTATAAATTCTTGTTTATCTCAGAAATACAAGAATTTGGAAATAATAGTTGTTGATAATAATTCAACTGATAATTCGTTAAAAATTCTTAACAAATTTAACGACACGATTAGAGTCGAGGTTAAAAATAGAATCAGTACAATAGGGGCTGAAAATCAAATAGATGCACTTATACATGCATTTAAAATTTCTTCAGGTGATTTAATTTTTTTATTAGATAGTGATGATTTTTTTATGCCAAAAAAAATCCAAATAATAGAAAAAATATTCTCAAACAGTAACGAATTAAAAATTTTGTTTGATATTCCAAGAATAAGTAAAAATCAAAAAATTGAACCAATAAAAATTAAAAAAAAATATAATACACATATATGGCCAACTATAATACCAACAAGTGGGATTAGTCTAACTCGAAATTTTTTCAATGAATGTTTAAAAATCAATCTGTTTAAGGGCTTTCCAAATGTTGAAATTGATTTTAGATTAACTTCTTTTTCTCAAAAAATAATGAATAACAATTATATTCTTGATGATTACTTAACTTTTTACAGAGTAGCTCTTAATGGAATAATGGATAACTCTAAAAAATTTTCTATCAAGTGGTGGTTAAGACGCATTGAGGCACATAAATTTATGGAACATTTCTATGAAGAAAATAATATTAAATACAAAAAAAATTATGACTATTTTATTACAAAAATAATAACTAACATTATTAAGAATAATTCATTAAAATAATGCCTTCTATTATAATTTTACTTTTGTATTATTGGTTAATTATATTTTCCATCCTTGGGTATGGAATATTTTTTCAGAAATTTTTTATTAAAGATTATAACATTGAAATTGGGTATCTAGGCATTTATGGGATTTTTTTTCTAACCATTATATCGTATATGTCTTATTTCTTTATTGCTCATGGAGAATTTTTTAATTCAACAATTATAATAATTGGATTAATTTATTTTTACTTCAATAAAAATATAGTTTTTGTAAAAAAGAATCTAAGAAATATTATTATAATTTTTTCAGTTCTAATTTTGTTTATCCTTACTGCAAAAAATCATGATGATTTTCCATATTATCATTTTCCATATACACATCTAATAACACAATTATCAAATGTTATAGGAATAGGAAATTTTAATCACGGATTTAGAACTCCTTCTTCAATTTTTTATTTATCATCGTTATTTAACCTTCCATACTCAAATTTATTTTTATTAAATTTATCACCTGTATTTTTCTTAGGTTTTAGTAATCTAATTTTACTTACCAAAATTAAAAAATATTTAAAATCAGAAAGTTCAGACCCTATTTTATATTTATCTTTATTATGCTTTATTTTTATTAATATATTTTTTTACAGGCTAGCCGAACATGGCACAGATAGATCGGCGATGATTTTGATAATTATTTTCATTATTGAAATATTACAACTCAACAATATAAAAAAAAAATTAAATGAAAACTATTTTTTAAAGTTGATTGTTGTTATTACATTGATAATTTCTTTAAAAGCATTCTATGTGCTCTATATTGTTTTATTAATTCCAATTTTATTACTACTTATCAAGAATAGGTTAAACTTCATTTTTTTTTTTAAAAATAAAACCTTATACACATGCGCCCTAATGATTTGCTTAGTACTTATTACTAATTTTTTTAATAGTGGTTGTTTAATTTATCCTGTTAAATTTTTATGTTTTGAAGGTTTTTCCTGGTCAATTCCATCAAGTGAAGTGGAACTTATGAGTAACTGGTATCAACAATGGTCAAAAGGTGGGGCTGGACCAAATTTTAGAGTTGAAAACCCAGAGATTTATATTCAGAATTTTAATTGGGTTTCTAATTGGATTAATAAATACTTTTTTAATAAAGTTTCAGATTACTTGTTAGGTTTGTTATTTTTAACATCATTTGTCTTTTTAATATTTTATTCAAAAAATAAAAAAAAAACCAATAAATATAGATTTAATATGTTGTATTTAATTCTGGTTATTTTAACTTTTGAGTGGTTTTATTTTCATCCAACATTAAGATATGGTGGTTATCATTTAATAGCTTTATTATTATTTATTCCTACATCGATTTCCATGAGTAGGTTTTCAAATAATCAATCTAGATTAAAATTAAAAGTTTATTTTTTAATTGTGCTAACTTTTGTGATCTTCTCAACAAGAAATCTAATAAGAATTAATAAAGAGTATAATTTGTATGATTATAATATTCTTACAAACGCGTTTTATCGATCAGAAGAACAAAATTTTACTATAATTAACAAGATTAACAATATAGATATTTGTCCCGAGAATAAAAAAAGTAAAAAATGTTCAAATCAATACATGCAATTAAAAAAAGTAAATGGTTATAAAATTTATTTTAGAAGAGATAAATGAAAATTTTATTTAATTTAATTGTAAGGTTAATTGATTTTTTTTATAAGAAAAAAATTATTTCTTTTTTTAAGAAGAATTTAGAGCACAAACTTACCACATTGATTGATGTGGGGGCCCATAAAGGTGAGACAATTTTAGATTTTTTAAATTATTTTGAATTTATAAATATTTACTCATTTGAAGCTAGTAATAAAACCTTTAATGATCTCAAATTAAGGTTAAAAAAGATAAAAAAAAGATTCAATTCAACAAATATTGAGATATTCAATTTTGGTGTAGGTAACTCAAATAAAAAAAATATTTTTTATGAACAGCTAGATAGCAATTCTTCAACATTTAATATTATAGATAAAGATTCTTCTTATTTTAAAAGAAAGAATAAAATACTGTCATTTTTTTTTTTAAATAATGATAATATTTTTAATAAAACAGAAGTCTTACAAATTAAACTCGGAGAATTTATTAAACGAAAAAATATTAATTCTATTGATATTTTAAAAATTGATACAGAGGGTTATGAATTTGAGGTAATTAAGGGATTAGAACAAGAGATAAAAAAAATAAAATTTATATATTTTGAGCATCATTATGACAATATGATAAAAAAGAATTATAAATACTCAGATATTCATAATTATTTAAGAATTAATGGTTTTAGTAAAGTTTTTAAAATTAAAATGCCTTTAAGAAAATCTTTTGACTATATTTATAAAAAAACTATATGATATCGAGTGATATGAAAAAAAAAAAAATTGCATTAATATTTGGTGTAACCGGTCAAGATGGTTCTTATCTGGCAGAATTTTTAATTAACAAAGGATATATAGTGCATGGTGTTAAGAGGAGATCGTCATCATTTAATACAGGTAGAGTTGACCATATTTATCAGGATCCATTTGAAAAAAATCGTAAATTTACACTACACTATGGAGATATTACAGATTCAATTTCTGTATCATCGCTAATCAAGAAAATTAAACCTACTGAAATCTACAATTTAGCTGCTCAATCTCATGTAGCGGTTTCATTCGAAGTACCTGAATACACCGCAAATGCAGACGCTGTGGGAGCATTAAGAATATTAGAAGCAATTAAATTTCATGGTTATGAAAAAACAATCAAATTTTATCAAGCTGGTACATCAGAAATGTTTGGTAAGGTTGTAGAAACACCTCAAAATGAAAATACACCATTTTACCCAAGAAGTCCTTATGGAGTGGCAAAAGTCTATGCACATTGGATCACAGTTAATTATAGAGAGGCATACAAAATTTTTGCATCTAATGGAATTTTATTCAATCATGAGAGTCCCAGAAGGGGAGAAACTTTTGTTACAAGAAAAATTGTAATCGGATTATGTAAAATTAAAAAGAAACTACAAAAAAAATTATATCTAGGAAATATTAATTCAAAGCGGGACTGGGGTCATGCAAAAGATTATGTTGAGGCAATGTGGAAAATACTACAGCAAAAAAAACCAGATGACTATGTAATTGCTACAGGTAAACAGTATTCAGTTAAGCAATTTGTTGATTTGGTTTTAAAAGAGTTAAAAATTGAATTTGAATGGAAGGGCAATGGTATAAATTCAAAATGCTATACTAAAGATGGTCATTGTATAATAGCCTGCAGCAAAGAGTATTATAGACCACTTGAGGTGGACACACTTCTTGGTGATGCAAAGAAAGCTAAAAAAAATCTAAACTGGAAAGCAAAAACAGATATTAATGCTTTAGTAAAAGAGATGGTTAAGTTTGAATTACTAAACCTTGAAAATGATTAATAAAAAATCTAAGATTTATATTGCTGGACATAAAGGGTTAGTTGGAAGTGCTATCTTAAAAAAATTAAAAGAAAAAAATTATAATAATCTAATTATAGCATCTAAAAAAGAACTTAACCTTATAGATCAAGATAAGGTAATTAAATTTTTAAAAAAAAAAAAGCCTGATTTTATTTTTATAGCCGCAGCTAAGGTTGGTGGAATTTATTCTAACAACAAGTATAAAGCTGAATTTATTTATGAAAATCTGATGATCCAAACAAATTTAATCCATTCTGCTTACAAATGTGGTATAAAAGATTTAATTTTTCTTGGTTCAAGTTGTGTTTATCCAAAGTTATCAAAACAACCAATTAAAGAAAATTATTTATTAGACGGACAATTAGAGAAAACAAATGATGCTTATGCTGTTGCTAAAATAGCAGGTATAAAAATGTGTGAAAGCTATAATCAACAATATAAAACTAACTACAAATGCTTGATGCCAACAAACACATTTGGACCAAATGATAACTATCACTCTTTAAACTCACATTTTATTCCATCACTAATAAGAAAAATACATCAAATTAAAATAAAAAATAAAAAAATTCTTAAATTATGGGGAAATGGAAGAGCTAAAAGAGAGATATTATATGTAGAAGAAATTGCCAATGCATGTATTCACTTTATGAAAATTAAAACGAATCACTCACTAATTAATATTGGTAGTGGAAAAGATTATACTATTAAACAATATGCAGAAATATTTTTAAAAACCATAATACCAAAAAATAATGTAAAGATTGCTTATGATCTCTCAAAACCCAATGGTACTCCACGAAAAATTCTTGATATATCATTAGCTAAAAAATATGGGTGGGAACCCAATATTAATCTAAGTAAAGAAATTTTAGAAACGTACAATTCTTATTTGAACACAACAAAATGAAAAATTATATAATTGTAACTGGAGGAGCTGGATTTGTTGGATCTAATCTTATT
>MDTF01007178.1_pt1 | contig 10259 bp, 8 predicted proteins | sample 811191 | NCBI WGS metagenome assembly MDTF01 (sample SAMN05326649, study PRJNA326480) | marine metagenome | isolation source: seawater | place: Southern Ocean | collected 2011 | reverse complement strand
TGGCAGCGATAATCCAAACGGATTTACAAGTAATCATAAGAGTTGGAAATATGTGAAACAACAGAGTCTAGAACGCTCTGATGAGATCCTTTCTGGTCTTTTTGATCTCCGATTGCCACTCACATTTTCTCTTAATGATTGTTTACTCTTAGCAAATATTATTGGAGAGTGCACGCAATCTTTTGTATCTAAAATTAAGTAGTTAATGTTAAATTATTTTTTAGCTTTACTTAAAAGAATTTATATGAATTTTTTGCCAGAAATTTTTGAACTCAAAAATACCAATTTTAACTATAGAAGTTAAGTGTTAATTAGAATTTAATCCTTGTATGATAAAACTTTTCCCAACTAAAAGTAAAGATGAGAAAAAACAAATCTAAAAAAAATACTTTGGATGTTTTTTTATTAGGGGCAGGTCGACCCTCATCAGGAGTAAGTCCTTCTGCACTAAAATATGTTGCATCAAACACTACAGCTATTGATTGGCAGATTGATAGTTTTAAAGCTATACCTGATGCTAATAACATACATTTTTTAGGTGGATATCGTGTTGATAGTATCATCAATAGCTATCCCCAGTTAAGTTATACAGTTATCCCTGATTGGGAGAAAAAAGGGGTGTTGCATACTTTATTAAAGGCGCCTTTTTCAAATCGTTCATTAATTCTTTCATACTCTGATACATTATTTAGAAAAGAGGCTATTCAAGGAATGTTATCTATTGACGCAGATATTGTCTTTGGAGTAGATTCATTCTGGGAAAAAAGGTATGAGTCAAGATCTGTTGGCGATATTCAAGTTGCTGAAACAGTTGAAATACAAGATCATGAAGGCGAGCAAAGTATTGTTGAATTTACTGGGCTTATTTATCTTAAAAGCAAGGTTGTTAATCTTCTCCCAGATATAGATGAAAATGATATTGGAAGTAGCCTTATTGATCTTATTAATTATTTCCAAAATTTGGGTTTTTCTTTAAAGCCATTTGATGTTTCAGGAAATTGGTCGGAGCTTAACTCTCCTAATGATGTAGCGAAATTTATACTTGGTACGAAGGCTGAAACATTAGACAGGCTTGAGTCTTTAGTTAGCAAGAGTCATATTGGAAAGCAAGTAAGATTTACTGCAGCTCATTGGAAAGATGATCCAGATATAATTTTAAATGAGATTGGTAAAACTTTTGCAGGTGTTAATCTTGTTATTCGAAGTAGTTCAAAAAGTGAAGATAGCTGGAGCTCTTCTAACGCTGGTGGATTTAAAAGTCTACTTAATATTAGCAGTATAGATAGATCGAAAGTTCTGCAGTCAATAAACTCTGTAATAGCGTCATATGGAGAAACATTGAATGATAAAGATCAGGTGCTGGTTCAAGAGTTTCTGAAAGATATTAGTTTGTCAGGCGTTGTATTTACATGTGGCCTTGAAACAGGAGCGCCGTATTATCGTTTTAACTTTGATGATAAAACTCAATCTACAGAATCAGTAACCTCAGGTGCATATGGGGATCTAAGAACGATTCTTGTAAGTAGACTTTCTCCACAGAATCTTCAGCAAGTTGAGCCTAAAATATTACCTGTTTTATATGCTGTGCAAGAAATTGAGAAGCTATTATCATTTGATAAGCTAGATGTGGAGTTTGCTATTGATTTGCATGGAGTAGTTCATATATTCCAGGTAAGGCCTATTACAGTAGACCATAGTAAATTTGAAGTTGATAAGTCTACAATTTATGAAAGTCTAAAAAATAATATTTTGTGTTTTCAAGCTAAACAAAATACAACACCTTTTATTTTTGGAGAATCAGCGATATTTGCAAATATGCCTGACTGGAATCCAGCGGAGATTATTGGTACACGACCAAAACCTTTGGCATTTAGTCTATACCGTTACCTTATTACAAATGATGTTTGGGCACAGCAAAGATTTGAATTCGGATACCGTGACACTCGCCCTTGTCCGTTGATTGTTTCTTTTTCAGGACAACCTTATGTCGATGTTAGAGCAAGTCTTAATTCTTTTATACCTGCTAAATTATCGGATGATGTAGCTAAAAGACTAGCCGATGCATACGTCTCTATTTTGTCGGATAATCCTCATTACCACGATAAAATAGAATTTAATGTTGCATTTACTGTTTGGACGCCAGAATTTTTAAAATACGCACTTGGCAGATTGGGGCCTTACGATGTTACCTCTGACGACATATATCAGTTAGAATCTGCTCTTAAAAATATAACATGCAATGCATTAAACAGTTTTAAAAAAACAATAGATTCAATAAATCAGCTCAATAAACGAAGAAGATCTATTGAGCTAAGTAATATTTCTGTTGAAGATAAAATATTTTCATTGTTAGATGATTGCAAACGTTTAGGGACATTGGTATTTGCACATGCTGCTCGATCAGGATTTGTTGCTATAACTTTGCTTAATGGGTTTGTAGTTGAGGGAGTTTTGACTGAAAAACGTAGGCTAGAGTTTATGCGAAGCATTACAACTGTTGCTGGTGAATTTGAAAAAGATAAGCAGCAATATAGTTTAGGAAATTTGAGTTTAGAAGACTTGCTTGGATTATATGGGCACCTTAGACCCGGAACATATGATATTGGCAATCAGGCCTACTGGGAGAATCCTGAGCGTTATTTTGTAATGAAAAATATGGACGCCTTATTGTCTACAACTAAGTTCGAATTTTCAAAAGCTGAATCGGAAAATATAAAGAAAATTTTATTAGAATTAGGAGCTAGTCAAACACCAGATGAAATAGTTGATTATTTACAGCAAGCCATTCAAATGCGTGAGTCTGTAAAGTTTGAGTTTACAAAAAATTTAAGCAAAGCTCTGGATCTATGTGTTCAACTTGCTGACAGCTTGTCATTAACTAGGGAGGAAATTTCATTTCTTGAGTATCATGACTTAGAGCAATTCAAACTCAACATTATTGATTCAATCAGATTAAAAGAGATAGTAAATTATAATCAAAAAAAATACCAAGTTTCACAGCTGGTTGAGTTGCCAGGAATTATCAAGAAAGAAGTAGATTTTTATTGTTTTGAGCGTCATTTTTTACAGCCAAATTTTGTAACAGTTAACAAGGTATCTGCTCATGTTATATTATTAAATGATGATAATCTGGAGGTTTTAACAGGTAGCATAGTTTTAATTCCTCAATCTGATCCTGGTTACGACTGGCTGTTTGGTTACAAAATATCGGGTTTGATAACAAAATTTGGTGGAGCAAATTCTCATATGGCTATTCGGGCTGCAGAGGCTGATTTGCCTGCAGCTATCGGTGTAGGTGAAAAGCTTTATGAGCAGATTGCTAAGATGAAGCTAATAGAATTAGATTGTTGTAATCAGGTTATAAGAGAGGTTTTATGAAGAGGTTAGGTAATACACAGCATGTGGAAAAAATAACCACCCTCAAAGAGCGTCGTGATTGTATAGACCAAAGATGGCCTGTTCTAGTTAATAATCTTAGTTTTGCTCTAGCTTGCATCATTGAGTTTGGTATTAGTATAGGCATTAGCCGCGAACAGATTGTTTATTTAATCCATCATGATTTATCACAACTAAAACTTGATTGTGGTAATCGTAATATTATGGTGATCATATGAATAAAAAATTCATTAACATAGTGTGACTCAATTACTAGTAAATAATTTACTCTCTAGGTTATGTGAAGAGCATGAATATACACAATATGATTATAGATATCTTAAGGTCATAGATACTCAAAATGTTCTTTTATGTCTTATGAAAGCTAAAGAATTTAGTAAATCAGATACTGAGGCTTTACTCAATTTGGAACGCCAGATAAATATTACTGGAAAAATTGTTACGCGCTACAATAAGAAATGGAAGCCTTATAAATCTTCTAAAGCTTTACCACATATATGGATAGACATTTTTACTGTGTTGCTCTACAAGCATTTCTTACATATAAAAAGCATCAATACAATAGATGTAGAATTGATGAAAGTAATAAATTCTGTGCTTAAATGCTTAGATTTAGCTACAACAAGCTGGTTAAAAAAGGGTTCTGAATTATATAAAAGTATTGGTGATGATTTTGAAAGGATAGCCAATAAGATTAGTCAACATGAGCATGCTTTTAATAATGAGTTTATTGATAACAGTAGAAACTTCAACAAGTCATTAGTAGTTTTACCAATAACTGTATTATTTTGGGAGGGGCCAATTGCAAGAGCGTATTTGGCTACTATTCACTCTATGGGGTTTGAACCAAAAAAAATTATTCACCTCGTGGCAAGCCATGAAATAGTAACCAAAAGACCAGTTGGAAAATTATTTCCAGAAACTTTAAGAAAAAAATATGCTGCAATTATACAAAAACAAAGAATACATTATTGGCCAAAAAAAATTGCTAAATATCAACCTGAACTAAAAAAGACTATTGCTAACAGCATCATTGAAGATTATCAATTTTCACAAGATATACTAGATAATGCTAATGAGCTGCAACCCTTAACTTACTTCTGTTCAAATGTTGAAACTCTCTTAATCAAAAATTTAAGAGATACTTTATTAACAGAACGCTTAAAACAATTGCCTGAATCAACTTTACTTTATACTGGCGGGGGAATGGTGCCAAAACAACTTTTAGATATTTCAAATATTAAGTTAATACATATTCATCCGGGGTTTTTGCCTAGACTTAGAGGTGCTGATTGTACTTTATGGTCTGTATTGATGTATGACACAACCTCTGCAAGTTGTTTTTTCATGGATGATGACATAGATATAGGCAATATTATATTAGCATCTTGGCTACCACAAACTAGCTTTAAAATATCTCATAATAAGTATGATTCAAAAACTTTATATCGATCAATTTATAGCTTCTTTGACCCGTGGGTTCGCTCTTTTGTGTTGAGACAAGTAATTAAAAAATATAGTGGCACTAATTTCTATGCAATTAGTACTACTAAACAAGTTAAAGATAGCGGAACTACGTTACATTTTATGCACAATAAGATAAAAGATGTGGTTATGGATAAACTATTTTCACACTAAAAAATTAGATTTATTTGAAATTACTAAAAATAAAAAAAATATTTAGTAACATTTTAAAATTATAGATATTGTTAAACATGAATTTACTAGATTTCTTTATAAAAATAGAGCTTATATACTTGCAGAAAAATTATAATTCCTTTTGTTTATGTCTTTATGAAAATACTCGCAATTAGCCAAAGGGTAGAAAATATTACTCAATACAGTGAGCGGCGTGATTGCCTTGATCAAAGATGGACATCTTTTGCTCATAGCTTAGGATTTATTGCTACTCCCTTGTCCAACTTGAGTAATCCTGTAGATGTAATCAATACTATTAAACCATCTGCCATTATACTTAGTGGGGGGAATAGCATTGCTTCGCTTGATCTTACTGCTCCTGATATTTCTCTTGAAAGAGATGAATTTGAAAAAGAATTATTAGTCTATGCTATAGAGAAAAATATACCTGTTCTAGGTATATGTCGAGGCATGCAAATGATAAATATGTTTTTTAATGGACAGGTATCCAAGGTCTCTGGACATGTTTCTTGTCGCCATCAAATTGATTTTATAGATAAACAAATAACACTTAATTCAAGAGAAGTTAATAGCTATCATGGTTGGGGAATACCAAGTTCAAAATTAGCAAAATCTCTACGATCGTTTGCACTTGCAAAAGACAAGACTGTTGAAGGTTTTTATCATACAAAGCTTCGTATTGCTGGCATAATGTGGCATCCAGAGCGAGAATCCCCATTTAATAAAGATGATTTAAGCCTGATTAAAAATTTTTTATTATGACAAGAGCATTAATTTTAGCTGCTGGACAAGGAACTCGCTTAGAGCATTTGGTAAATAAAAAACCAAAAGCTCTAGTAGAGCTATTAGGAAAATCATTGCTTGATCGCCAAGTGGGTATATTAAATTCCGCCAATGTGACAGATATTCATGTAGTTGCAGGCTATCATGCACAAAAAATTCAAGAACTTGGCTTCCATTGTTCAATAAATCCAAATTATGCCAACAGCAACATGGTAACTAGTTTATTTTGTGCTCTACCATTTATTAAGAAAACTGGTGACTTGATTATTTCTTATGGCGATATTGTGTATCAAGTTGAAAACTTACAACAAGTTATTGATAGTGATGCAGAAATTAGCATCATGATAGATAAAGGATGGCGCCAATACTGGCAACTCAGATTTACTGACCCCCTAACTGATGCTGAAAGCTTAATCCTAAATGATGACAACACCATTGCGCAACTCGGTAAAAAAACACAAACTTATACTGATATTCAGGGGCAATATACTGGTTTGATTAAGGTTCGTGGAGATAAAATTGAGGAATTTATAGATTTTTACAAATATTTAGATAGAAAAAAAACTTATGATGGAAAAAATTTCGATAATATGTATATGACTAGTTTTTTACAATCATTAATTGATGCTAAGTGGAAAGTTCAAGCAGTGAATGTAAATCATGGATGGCTTGAAGTAGATACCGTGAGTGACTTAGAGCTATATGAAAATTTAGCAAAAAAAAATAAATTAGATACCTATTGTGAGCTAAATTGATGTCGCTTAAATTTTACAAATAACTTGGTTAAATAATCTATTTATATAGTTAATTAAATCCTAACATATTGAAACCAACTATGTATTAACTTAATATTGAGAGTATTTATTAGAATTACTGAAGAAATATTAAAAAATATTCTAAAACTCCTATTTCAAATATCTTAACTTAAATTTTTAAGAAATAGTATCGATGCTTAAAACTATAAAACATATATTACAAGCAAATGAATTTATGTCTTTGCCAGAGAAATTGCGTAGAGTTGTTTTCTACTCTGAAGGTAAAAGCTATTGGCCAATTTTTAATGGCCTAATTGATGGAATTCTTGATTTTTCAGAACTAAATATTTGCTATATAAGTTCACAAAAGGATGATCCTGGTTTAGAGTTTGATGATAATCGCTTCAAATCATTTCTTGTCGGTGATAGCTATGTTCGCAATTGGCTTTTTGAGAATTTAAAAACAAATATTGTTATTATGACTATGCCAGATCTCAATCAGTATCAGGTAAAAAGATCTAAATATCCCGTTCATTATATTTATGTTCAACATGCATTGGTGAGTTTGCATATGGCTTATCGACATGGTGCATTTGATTGGTTTGACACTGTATTTTGTGCTGGACCTCACCATGTTAATGAAATTCGCTCTCTTGAGGAAAAGTATAATTTACCACAAAAAAAAATACTAAAGCATGGCTATGCGAGACTAGACTCAATTATTAAACATAAGCAACCATTAAAGGCTTCTAATAAAATAAAACATGCTTTATTTGCCCCATCCTGGGGAGTTAATGCGGCTATTGAAGCGGGCTTAGGAGAGCAGATTGTTGACAAGATTTTGTCTTTTGGACACAAAGTTACATTGCGTCCTCACCCAGAAACTTTAAAGACTTCTTTGAAAGTAATTCAAAAAATAATTAACAAGCATTGTAATAATAAGATGTTTTTTTATGATGAATCTGTTGCCTCATTAGATTCATTTTATGAGTCTGATTTTATGATTAGTGACTGGTCAGGCGCAGCATTAGAATATTCGTTGGGACTAAAAAAACCAGTACTATTTCTAGATCTTCCAAAAAAGATTAATAATTTAAAATATGATGATATTGACTTTGTTCCATTAGAGGTGTTAATTAGAGATAAGATTGGCATCACTGTTGGAATAAATGATATCACTCAATCATTAATTAAAACATTATTATATAAGCCAGAGGATATGACTAAATATATTTTTAACATTGGGGAATCTGATTATTATGGTGTGAAGTATATATTAGATCTAGTTGGTGATCTACCCAACAAAACAAGCAACTAGTCAATAAAAATGTAAAGTTAATTTAAGTTAATAACTCAGTTATTTTTTTATGATATTTATAAAATATCATTGAGAATTATGATGGCGAATAATTAATTATAAAGATGTCTATAGTTCAAATGATTAGTATTATTCATATAATATTTTTTGAACTACCATTCCATAGTTAGGACTAGATTCATAAAAACTTTGGTAATGCACATTATCACGATATGGTAATTGAAAACCATAAGCGCAATTTAAAGCAAACCTTATTGTGTTAACATTATTTTTTGGTAATCCATAATTCTCAAAGCATTCATTTGGTGCCTTTATAGCATTGAAAATTTTACCTCCCAATAATTCTTTTTCATTTTCATTTAGTTCTAAAAGGTCAATAGTCATTGACCCAATAAGTCCATGGTCAGCTTGAAAAATAACTATCGCTTCAGGGTCAATAGTGTTGATTTTTTCCATAAAAATTTTTACTGTTTTTAACGCACAATGGTAAGATGCTTTATATCCTTCAAGATACCGATTGAGATAATTTGTCGGCATGCAATCATGTGTAACAAGAAATGGCTCATGAGGTGAAAGGTGATGTATAAATGCAAAAAATTTGGTTTTTGGCAAACCATTATTATCTATATGATCTAAAAACTTATTAATTGAAAGTTGAAGTGGTTCAGGATTATTGTTAAAAATACGTCGATATATTTTAAGCAGGGGGGTGGTTAAATAAAATTCCATTGAGTTCCTTAAGGATATATCATTTGAATAATCAAGACATGAATAATTTTTTGAAGGGCGGCAACTTCCCCTAATATTTCCAGACCAAATTAAAGAGCTGTTAGCTTTTTTTAAGTGCGAAATTAGTGGCACTTCATTATGATTCTTAAACATCATGAATGGGAAAAAGTTAGATCTATCGAAATATTTTTGTGAACTAGGGACTTGATGATAGTCGAGTAACATTATAGATGCCAGTGTCATATATGTTGTAGTATAAGTTGATTGACTTTTATCAATGTACTTTAATTTTGTGTCTGATAAGGCATCTTGAATCTCTTTTTGTGTGGCTATATTATATTGCTCAGCAGTTTCAGCTGCAGCCATTTCATCTAGAATAATATAATATACATTGCGGTCTATTAATTTGGTGTTCTGAATGGGTGAGTTACTTGATATTTCATATGAAATATTTTTTTCTTTTTTAATATTTTCACCTAGATAGTTAATTATAGGAATAAATGCTTTAAACATCATCAAGAGAGAAAATATTAGAATCATTCTTATTGAAAATACATGAAACTTGACTCCCAATGCAATAATAGCTATGCAGAAGAGCTCAAAAAATAAAAATATGTATGATTCAAATGTGAAACCAAAATCTTGATAAAGAAATTGTTGCACTACTTCTGAAAATGGAGAAAACAAAAAATTTAGATAGAAGACAAAGCAAAATAGATGAAACAAAATGATTTTTTTATTAAAAAATCGTTTAATTAGTATTTCGATACTAAGTGCACTTATGAAAATCAGAATAAGAATTATTATTAGTGATATTAGAATTTCTAATATATCTAACCTAGTCAGCTGTCTTAAATTATCTGTTGATAAGTAAGTAAAAAAAGGAACAAAAAAAACTAATAATCCAGTGAATGTCGATGTTGATCTATTGGTAAATTTAAGATTTGACATATTTTTCTAGAGTAAGGGCTTATATAAGAGAGGTTAGCAAAAAATGTTAGGATTTTCTTATATATTTTTGGAAAAAATTAGCTAAAAATAGATTTAGCTTATATTTATTCATTAAATACCTTGAATGATTATTTTTCTTCTTTTGAATCTATGCTTTTCTCTTTTTTCTCAAAAAAAGCTTTAATTTTTTGCCAATATATGGATAAAAAAGAAAGCGTTACAGCTGCCCCAGCAATAATACTTTGAATAATAATGCTACCGGTCCCGGGATCAAGGTAAGCGTAAGATGGAGATGTTAGTGAAATTAAAGAAACAAACAAACAGAGAGATTTTAGATTTGATAAAGGGATATTCATTGAGGTTAAGTTTCTATAGCTGTTATTTCGAGATTATTATACATTTATTTCAATGAAACAATATTTAATGTAAGCTTAGCTATATTTTTTAACCCCTCTTAAAGATTGATGTGAAATACTAGATAGGAGTTTTATTTAAATTAATAGGATTGACTGGAAAACTCAAATCATATTGCTGCCAGCGATCCATCCTGAAGTCCATGCACTTTGAAAGTTAAAGCCACCAGTTACGCCATCAATATCCATAACTTCTCCAGAAAAATAAAGACCAGGACAGATTTTACTTTCCATGGTTTTAAAGTTAATTTCTTT
>MDTF01000705.1_pt1 | contig 10260 bp, 11 predicted proteins | sample 811191 | NCBI WGS metagenome assembly MDTF01 (sample SAMN05326649, study PRJNA326480) | marine metagenome | isolation source: seawater | place: Southern Ocean | collected 2011 | reverse complement strand
TTAAAGGTATGGCTGGAAACATTAGAGCTGCAACTGTGTAATCTATATCCATATCGAATCAAATTGATTATGTAGATAGTGTTTGATACTTACAAGCAATTATTCGCTAATGGCTCATTTAAAAATTTTTATAAACCTAACAAGATTAAATAGACCTACAGGGTTTATGTTGCTTTTTTGGCCTTGCTCATGGGGACTTGCGTATGTTTACAACGTAGAAAAAAATCTTCATCAATTTTTATATTTTCTTTTGTTATTTTTTTTAGGATCGGTATTAATGCGGAGCGCAGGATGCATTGTTAACGATATTGTTGACAGAGATATAGACAAGAAAATTCAAAGAACTAAAAATAGACCCCTTGCTTGTGGTTTAGTTTCTGTAAAATTAGCTTTAATTTATACTATTGTACTTTGTAGCTTAGCTTTTTTAATACTAATTCAATTTAATACGTTGACAATTATTTTAGGTTTTATCTCTATGCTGCTAGCCTTTTCATATCCTTTTATGAAAAGAATAACTTATTGGCCTCAACTTTTTTTGGGTTTAACTTTTAATTGGGGTATCATAATGGCTTGTGCTGCCATAACTAACAATATTTCTACTGAAATTATAACACTATATATAGCGGCCATATTTTGGACATTGGGCTATGACACGATTTATGGAACTCAAGATATAATAGACGATGAAATAATTGGAATTAAGTCAACATCTATCAAGTTTAAAAATAATATAAAATTATTTGTGAGTTTTTGTTATTTCATGAGTTCTGCTTTAATTGCTTTCTTGTTTTATGATAAATTTGGTTTAAATACTTTTTCTCTACTAGTAATAATTTATATTTTAAGTTTAATGTATCAGATAATAAAATTTAAAAAAAATAACCCAGAAAATTGTTTGAAAATTTTTAAAATCAACGTTTTTTCAGGTCTTTTTTTATTTTTTGGAATATTTTTAATTAATTAAAATTATGAAATTTGGTGAACTAAAAATCATACTTAAACGTCTATACAGTGAATATATTCGAAGGTACTTTAAGAGAATATTGCTTTCTCTTGCTCTTTCTCTGGTCGTGGCTGCGAGTACTTCTGCAACTGCGTGGCTTCTAGATCCAGCAGTTAAAAAAATTTTTATTGACCAGGATAAAACTTTGGCTTGGCTAATACCAATTTTTATAATTCTTGCCTTTTCAACAAAAGGTATCTCACTTTATTTTGCAAGGATAAATATAATAAAAGTTGGAAGCAGAATAGCTGGAGAATTACAAAAGCAAGTAGCAAATATAATCTTGCTTGCGGATATTGAGACGCTAGACAATAGGCACTCTGGAAAATATATATCGAATATTCAGTATGACTGTAACAATGTTCAAAACCTTGTAAGTACTGGGGTTCTCAACTTAACTAAAGATAGTTTTACGCTAATTGGATTAGTTTATTTAATGTTTTATCAAAATTGGAAACTGGCTTGTTTTGCAATTTTCATGATGCCTTTAGCTGTTTTTTTCGCAAAAAATCTTGGAAAAAGATTAGGCAAAGCACAAACAGAGGCAGGTGAAATAACTGGTGACTTTACATCTTTTCTGTCAGAAATTTTTAAAGCTTCAAAAATGATTAGAATTTACCAAAAAGAAGAAAAAGAAAAAAATAACGCAGAAAATTTTGTAAATAAATTAGTAACAAAACACGTTAAAATCGCGAGTGTAATGATAAGAGCCACACCTATAATGGAAACTTTAACTGGATTTATGATTGCTGGATTTATTTTTTATTCTGGAAAATTAATAAGCGCAGGAGAATTGGAAATAAATAATTTTTTTTCTTTTTTAGCTGCTATGATGCTCGCTTACCAACCTATTAGATCCCTTGCTACAATAAATATGATTGCCTACCACGGTGCAGCAGCAGCTCAAAGAATTTTTACTGTGATTGACAATCCAATTGTAACAAAAAATGATGAAAAACTTCCAAGTTTAAAAATTGAAAATTGTAACATCAAATTTGAAAATATAAGTTTTCACTATGTGAATACAGATCAAAAAGCGATAAAAAAAATTAATTTGGAAATTAAAGGTGGTTCTATGACTGCGTTTGTTGGTCAAAGTGGTGCGGGTAAAAGTACTATTATTAATTTGCTGCCTAGGTTTTACGAACCGCAAGAAGGTAAGATTTTTATTGATAAGCAGCACATAAATGAAATTTCATTGTATTCTCTCAGAAAAAATATTTCGCTAGTTAGTCAAGATGTAATTTTATTTGATGACACTATTAAAGCCAATATTGCATATGCTGATTCTGAGGCTTCCCAAGATGAAATAATAGAGGCCTGTCAATTTGCAGCTGCGGACGAATTTATTAACAAACTGCCTGATCGTTATGAAACATTTATTGGAGAAAATGGTGTAAGATTATCAGGTGGGCAAAAGCAAAGAATATCTATCGCTCGTGCAATCTTAAAAAAATCACCAATTATTCTTCTTGATGAAGCCACTTCTTCTTTGGATGCAGAGTCAGAACAAGTAGTACAAAATGCAATTGCTAATTTAACGAGAAATAGAACAACTTTAGTTATTGCTCACAGACTATCAACTATACATAGTGCTAATCAAATTTTCGTATTAAAAGATGGATCTATTATTGACTCTGGTAATCACGACTCTCTTATGAAGAGCTCAGATGAATATAAATCATTATATGAAAAGCAGTTAAAATAAATTAATGCTACAAGTTTATAAATACTTAACGTATTTTCTTTTTCCTATATTTGTAATTTCAGTTTACCTTAGATCACTTTTTAATAAAGAAGATCCTACACGATTTAAGGAAAAAATTTTTTCCTCACATTTTAAAGTACATAAAATTAATAATAAAAAATTAATATGGTTTCATGCGGCAAGTATTGGAGAATGTCTGAGCATTTTACCTTTAATAGAAGAAATAAATAATAGAAATAGAAATGTAAATTTTTTAATAACTACTGTAACTTTAAGCTCATCTAAATTGTTAGAAAAAAGATTAAAACTATATAATAATATCATTCATCGTTTTTTCCCTTATGATCTAGAAAGTCTTGCAGACAATTTTTTAAATTTTTGGAAACCGGACTTAGTCTGTTTTGTAGACTCCGAAATTTGGCCAAATTTTTTATTTAAAATCAAAGAAAAAAAAATCTCTTTGCTTCTTATTAATGCACGAATAACAAATAAAACTTTTAATAGATGGAAAATTATTTTAATTTTTGCGAAGAAAGTTTTTGGTAATTTTGATTTATGTCTAGCTGCAAGTGAAGATTCAAAGAATAATTTGAGTAAATTTCAAGTTAAGAATTTAAAATATATAGGTAATTTGAAATATTCAGCTAAAAATATATTAAATGAACTTAAAGATTATAATAAAAAAAAATTAGATAATTTTAAAACCTGGTGTGCGGTCAGTACACATAACGGAGAAGAACATATTATTTTAAAGACTCATCTAGAAATTAAAAAAAAATATACTGATATTTTAACTATAATTATTCCACGACATATAGATAGGGCTTCTAGTATAAAAAATTTATCCGACAAATTTAATTTAAATTCACAAATTTTAAATGATGAAGATTTAATAAATTCTGACACAGAAATTTTAATCATTAATTCTTTTGGTGTTCTACCTAAATACTTTAACTACTGTAAAAATATTTTTATTGGCAAATCATTTATTAAAAAAATAAAAAATGATGGTGGTCAAAATCCTATTGAAGCTGCAAAATTTGGTTGTAAAATTTATCATGGTCCATATGTGTATAATTTTCAAGAAATATATAAATACTTAAGATCACACAGTATAACTGAGCAGGTAAATAATGAACTAGAGTTAGCTCAAAAAATAATTAAAAATTTTGAGGCACCAAAGATAAAAGATCAACAACAAGTAAATTTATTAAATAATTATGGAGAACGGATATTAAAAGAAACTGTTTTAGAGTTAAATGAATATTTAAAATAAATTATGAAAATATATAAACCTAAATTTTGGCATAAAAAAAATTCATTAATATCTTTTTTTTTATTACCATTATCATTTATTTTTCAACTTTTGATTCTGTTGCAAAAGAAATTTAAAAAAAAAGAAAAGTTTTCTATTCCTGTAATTTGCATTGGTAATATTTATTTAGGTGGTACGGGAAAGACTCCCTTATCTATTGAGGTTGCAGAAATATTTAAAAAATTTAATAAAAATATTGCAATAGTTAAAAAATTGTACAAAACTCACGATGATGAGTTTAAATTAATTGAATCAAAAAAAATAAAATTGTTTAAAAATCTATCTAGAGCAGCGGCAATTAAAGAGGCTGAAATCGCCAAATTTGATTGTGTTATTCTAGATGATGGTTTTCAAGATTCATCTATCGTTAAAGATTTAAGTATTATTTGTTTTAACGAAGAGCAATTAGCAGGTAATGAGATGACACTACCGTCTGGTCCACTCAGAGAACCTTTTTCTTCTCTAAAAAATAGCCATATAGTTGTCATTAATGGAAGGATTAATAAAGTTTTCGAAAAAAAAATAAAAAATATATCTAGTGATATTAATATTTATTACTCGAATTACTTGCCTACTAATTTAAATGAATTTACAAACTGCAATTTGCTTGCATTTGCTGGAATAGGAAATCCTGAAAATTTTTTTAACCTCTTAGAAAAAAATAATTTAAGTGTAAAAAAAAAAATATCTTTTCCTGATCACTATAGTTATTCTACAAAAGAGTTGAATAATTTAGTTGATTTTTCTATAAAAAATAATTTAAAGATTGTCACTACTGAAAAAGATTTCTTTAGAATTGCACATCATAAAATTGCACAAATCCAATGTTTAAATGTTACACTTGATATTGAAAATAAAGATAAATTTGAGAAAGAGGTAATTAAGTGTCTGTTTTAAAAATTGTTAAATATTTATTTCAAGCAATGATTATTTATTTACTATTTATAATTATTAAAATGATCGGTTTAACCCTAAGTAGAAAATTTTTTTCTATTCTTTTTAATAGAATTGGACCTTCAATAAAGTCAGAACATGTAGTAAATGACAATCTAGATAAATTTTTAGGTACCTACAATGAAGATGTAAAAATAGATACAAAATTAAAAATGTGGACTAATTACGGAAAAACTTTTGTTGAGTATCTATATTTAAAAGAATTCAAAAACAAAAATAACCATATTGAAATTAAAGGAGAAAAAATATTAAGTGAAATTATAAAAAAAAATAAACCTGTAATTTTTGTGTCAGGGCATTTTGCAAATTTTGAACTAATGTCAATCGAGTTGTCTAAAAAAAATATTAACTTAGCTACAATTTACAGGCCACTAAATAATATTTTTTTAAATCCTTTTATGGAGTACCTTAGAAAGAAATATATATGCCAACATCAAATCAAAAAAGGCCTTGCCGGTGTTAAAGATTCGATTAAATATATAAAAAATAATTTTAGTATTGCGCTAATGATAGACCAAAGGGTTAGCGAAGGTAAAAGATTACCTTTTTTTGAAAATATGGCACTTACTACAACTTTGCCAGCTCAAATGGCTTTGAAATTTAATTTAGATATTGTGCCTATCTACATAGCTAGAAAAAAAAATGATAATTTTGAAATGGAAATTTACGAACCAATTAAAACAATTCATAACAGTGACTCTGAGTCGAGTAAATTGAACATATCCATTAAATTAAATAAAATTCTTGAAGAAATGATAACTAGGGATCCTGGGCAATGGATTTGGACACATAATCGCTGGAAGTAATTAGGTTTTTTTTCTCAAATCTTCATATTTTATTTTTACTTCTACAGGAGAGTAATATGCTTCTTGCAGATTAACGTTCCAATAGTTTAATTTATCAAGAGGTATTTTTTTTTTTGAAACAGCGCAAATAACGTAATCCCCATCTTCTAATATGTCGAACGTATTAGGCTTATATTTAATGACAGCTTTTTTTTTGTTCATATACAGTAATAGTATATATAATATATTTTTTCATATGAATATTGCTTTAATTGGGAGTGGTGGACGAGAACATGCACTTTGTCAAAAAATACACAATTCAAATATTACAAACAAAATTTTCTGCATTCCTGGAAATTCTGGTACGGCTTTGATTTCTAAAAATCTAGATATAGATTTTTTAAATTTTAATAAATTGTTATCAGCTATCAAGCTTTACAATATAAAATTAGTGATAGTTGGTCCTGAGTTGCCTCTAGTGAAGGGTATAGTAGATTTTTTAAGAAAAAAAAATATTAAAGTCTTTGGTCCAGATAAATATGCATCACAGCTAGAGGGATCTAAAGCTTTTATGAAATCTTTGTGCCTAAAATGTAAAATTCCAACTGCAGGATTTAAAATTTGTAAAAATAAAAAAGATGTTAAGTTGTTTCTTGATCAGCATAAAATGCCAATAGTTGTTAAGGCTGATGGACTAGCGTCAGGAAAAGGTGTGGTTATTTGTCGATCAAAAAAAGAAGTTGTAAATTTTAGTAACAAAATTTTTTTAGGCAAGTTTAAGAGTTCAAAAAAATTAATATTAGAAGAGTTTCTAGATGGTGAAGAAGCTAGTTATTTTTTAATTGTAGATAAAAATAATTTCTCATTTATTGGCTCCGCGCAAGATCATAAACGTGTCGGAGAAAATGAAACTGGACCTAACACTGGTGGTATGGGTGCTTACTCTCCAGCGTTAATTATAAACAAAAATTTAGAAAAAAAAATAATAAATAAAATAGTTAAACCTACACTAAATGAACTAAAAGCAAGAGGTCACCCTTATACGGGGTTTCTGTATGTAGGTCTTATGATAAAAAACAATGAACCTTACTTAATAGAATACAATATTAGAATGGGAGATCCCGAGTGCCAAGTAATCATGCCAAGACTGAAAACTGATTTGGTTCAATTGCTAGATGCATCTGTCAGGAATAAATTAAATAAAGTTAAAATCAAATGGACAAGAGATAAATCTATGACAGTAGTCCTTTGTTCCAAAGGTTACCCTAATAAGTACATAGCTAATAAAATAATAAACTTAAAAAATATCAGCTTAGATAAAAAATCTTTTATATTTCACGCAGGAACTAAAATGAAAAATAATTTATTTTTTTCGACTAGCGGACGAGTTTTAAATATAGTTGTTTTAGGAAATGTTTTTTTTAAAATAAGAAATCAAATCCATAAAATAATTAACACAATTAATTGGAAGCATGGATTTTTTAGAAGAGATATAGGCTGGAGAGTAATAAAAAATAAATGAGAGTTATAAGTGGCTTTTTAAAAGGTAAGAAAATAGATTTTTTAAAGTCTGCAAAAACTAGGCCTCTTAGAGACTTTATTAAAGAAAATATTTTTAACATTATTAAGCATTCTAATTTAACCAATGTTAAATTAGAGAATGCAAATATTCTTGATCTTTACTCAGGCATTGGTTCATTTGGAATAGAATGTATTTCTAGAGGAGCAAAAAAAATAACTTTTGTAGAAAATGATAAAGAGGTTTTAATTAAATTAAAGGAAAACTTAAATAACTTGAAGATAGAAGATCGATCAAAAGTTTTTAACACAAGAATAAACGCTTTTTTGAATAAATTAGATAATAAAGATAAATTTGATATTTTTTTTTTAGATCCACCTTTTGCAGAAAATTTTTTTATTGAAGAATTAAAAACAATAAAGAATTCTACAATTTACACTAAAAGCCATTTAATTATCATTCATAGGGAGAAAAAAACATTAGATGGGCTTGAGGGAATAATGAATATTCTACTATCTAGAAGCTATGGAAGATCTAAAATAATTCTTGGCAGTTTTTAACTTAGGTACTTCTTAGTTAAAATTTTTACTTCCTCTACAGCTGGTTGATTAAACGGATCGAAACCAAGCAACATTCCAATTAAAGCTGTTTCCATTATAAAATAAGAAAATAACTTACCCAAGGATGCTTCATTTTTTTTATTAATAACAAATTCTTGGTAAGGAATATTTTTACTTTTTAACACATGTATTAATGCATTTTTTTGTGCTTCTTTAGCTTTAGATAAATCTTTATTCTCTGCATAGCTAAAATTTTTACCAAAAACATTTTTTCTTACCTTCATTTTTTTATTTTTTTTAAGACTAAATATATAAAATAATTTATCTTTAGGGCCATCTAAGTATAATTGAAGCAAACTATGATGATCTCTAGGAGCTATTGAAACAACAGGTAAGATGCCTCTTCCTTTTTTTCCCAAACTTTCTGCTATTAACTGTTGGTACCAATAAAGAAATTCATTAACTTCTGGTGCGTAGTTTAATAATATAATGGAATTGATCTTTCCATATCGGTAAATGCTCGTTAATTTAATAACATTATTAATTAGTGAAATTTTCTCTTTAGATTTAAAAAAATCTAGTAAATTTTTTCTAAAATTTTTTATTTTTAATCCCATAAAGTATGCTGGGATCATACCAACCTCAGATAAGATTGAATACCTTCCTCCAATATAATCTTTGTGGATAATGTGTAAAATTTTTTTATCTTTTGCAAACTGATTTAATAAATTAGTTTTTTTTTCTGTAATAATTATCGTATTTTTTTTATTTATTTTATCTTTTAGCAGATTAGTATTAATTAATGTTTCAAGTGTATTCCCAGATTTTGAAATAATAATAAAAAGACTATTTTTTAAACTTGTTTTTGTTTTTTCAATTTGTGACTGATCTAAATTATTAAAAAAAAATAATTCTTTTTTAATTTTATTTCTAAAAAAATTATATAATGCTTCTGCACCCAATGATGAACCACCCATTCCAATTAAGATAATTGATTTATACTTATTAAATTTTACAAGTTGAGAAGGTTTAAAATTAAATTTAAATTTTTTACTTAATGAATGGAAAGCATCTCTTTTAGAATCTAAAGAATTAAAAATATTACTTATAATTTTTTCTATTTTTATTTTATTTTTTGCTTCTGCTCTTTCATTTGAAAATTTTAAAGCAATATTATTTTTTAAATATATATTTTTACTCACTTTTTAATTTGTCTAAGAATTGATTCTTCTGTTGATGATGATTTAGTCTGCTTGCTATCAGTACTACCTTGGCTTGCCCTTAAGATTTCTTTAAACTTATTTTTTTTTACATTATCATTTTTTAAGATCGATCCTGGTTCAGGTATTTTTTCAAAATCTGGTGGTTGTGTTAACGGTTCTTGTTTTTTTACCAAAAATTCATCCGTAGTTTTTTTCTTTTCATTTCTTAAAACTTGGCCTGCTTCTTTAAAGCTAGAACAACTATTTAGAATTATAGTTGCACACGTCAATAAAATTAATATTTTTGTAAACTTCATTTTTTCTTTAATAGTAGATCCTGAATAATAATTAATATTACTCCTGCTGTAATAAATATATCCGCAATATTAAAGGTAAACCAGTGAAAATCTTTTATATGAAAGTCTATAAAATCTGGCACCGCAAAATAAATTAGCCTATCGTAGAAATTTCCTATCGCCCCACCTAAAATTGAAGAAAATAAAATTTTTTCTATAAAAAAAGCCTTAATTACTAGGTAGGATAAAAAGAGTATAACTAAGAAAATTAGCAAAGAAATTAAATGATAATATATATCGGCGTTTTGACTAAATAAACCAAAACTTATACCAGTGTTCCAAACAAGGTCGAAGTTCAGATAATCATTTACAAAAATATTCTGATTATTTAACTGATGATTGATGATTGCTATTTTAGTAATTCTGTCGAATATAAAAACAAAAATAATTACCATTAGTGAGATTATTGTTTCTTTTGAAAGAATTTTTTTTTTGATATTTTTTGAAATATTCATACTTTAACCGATTCCACAATGTTGTCGTTCACATCTTTTATTCAAAATTTTCCAACACTGCGTACATTTCTCTCCTATAGATTTTTTAACTTCAATTTTTGATTTCCCATCATTTTTATTTTTAAATATTTCAACCTGCGAAGCAATGAAATACTCTTCAAGATCCACATTCTCTAAAAGTTTAAATTTTTTTTCGTTTACATGAATTACGACATGTGCCTCTAAGCTAGAACCTATTTCTTTATTAGTTCTTTTTTCTTCAATAGCAATATTTACATCTTGTTTAATCTGAAAAAGTTCTTTCCACTTTTTAGCTAACTTATCGTCTTTCCATTTATCTGGAATTTCTGGAAATATAGTTTCATGAATACTTTTTTCATTTTTATTTATTAAATTAAAT
>MDTF01017765.1_pt1 | contig 10261 bp, 14 predicted proteins | sample 811191 | NCBI WGS metagenome assembly MDTF01 (sample SAMN05326649, study PRJNA326480) | marine metagenome | isolation source: seawater | place: Southern Ocean | collected 2011 | reverse complement strand
TTTATGATGTTTTTTTTCATATAATTGTTTATGATTAAATTTTTACAATATTATGGCTATTAAATCATCACAAACTCTAGTCTCTGAAGCATTAAGTGAAGTTAAAACTATTACTGCAGATGAAGCGTTAAAGCAGTCAAATGAAGGTACTTGTACCTTAATTGATATCAGGGAAAAAGGTGAATTAGATAAAACAGGGAAAGTAGAAAACTCAAATCATATACCTCGCGGGATGTTAGAGTTTTGGTTAGACCCTGAGGGTCCTTATTTTAAAAGTGGAAAAATTGATATGAATAAAGAAATGGTTTTATTTTGTGCTGGTGGATTGAGATCAGCTCTAGCTGCCAAATCTTTAAAAGAAATGGGGTTTGAAAAAGTTTCACACATTGACGGTGGCTTTGCCGCAATAAGTCAAAGTGGTTTTAAAATAGATTAAATTATTTATTGTATTCGTCTAAGGCAAATTCTAATCTATCTTGTCCCCAAAATATTTTTTCATTAATAACAAATGTAGGGGTACCAAATATTTCTTTATCATGAGCTGCTTGAGTTAAATTTTTTAATTTATCCTTAATCTTAAGATCTTTAATACCATCAAAGAACTCACTTGAATTAATCTTACATTTTTTAAGTAGATTTTTGAAGATTTCTTCATCGGAAATATCTAGATTATTTTTCCAGTAAGCATCAAATATTGTATCTAAATATAAATCTTTAACATGAGCGTTAACAAAAAGATAACCACGCATGATACTTAGAGAGTTTAAAGGAAATTTTGAATTCCAAGTAAATTCAAAACTATTTTTCGCAGCAACTAAATTGCAATCATTTATCATGTGTTTTAGTTTGTGTTTAATAAAAGCAGGGGCAATTATTCCTTGTAAATTATGAAGGCCCCCTACAAAAACTGGCTTATAATTAAAACTAATATCTTTATTTACTTTAAAGTTTTTTATTTTTTTATGGGCTAAATATGAATATGGGCTGATAAAATCAAAATAAATGTCTATTGATTTAGTCATATAGATTAAATCGTTTAGCATAAAATATTCTAATTACCCAATAAACAAAAAACCCTATTGGGCCAATTAAGTAAGTAATAATTAATGGAAAAGCTAAAAGGATCTTATTGATCGAAAATTTTTGAGAATCTTTTAATATCCACCCACCGATAAATAAATTAATGGAGACAAAATGAATCCAAAACATCATAAGATACGAACTGTCAGTAAATAGATTTGATAGATAATCAATCCCAAGATAAAGATTAAAATTACCTAAAAAATTATAAGAATTAATATAAGACTTATAAAACATAAGTAGATACGCACCACTTAATAGAAAAATTGGAAAGATGGATGTTACGAAGTACCTGCAAAGATGTGATTGAGGAAAAACGATCAATAAAAACCAGCATGGTAATACTCCTATGTTTACCCAAAAGAAAAGCATTTCAATTGTAAAATAAGTATAAATTTGCTCAATCATTTTTTAGTGTATTATATTACAAGATAACATGATTCCCATGAGAAATAGAAAAAAAACATTAGAAGTTACGATGGAAGAAATGCGGAATTTTTCTTTTGCCTATATTGAAAAATACGCTCCATCAAAGCAACAGCTAAGAACCTATTTATTAAAGAAATACCTTAAAGCAAATGTACCTAATGTTAAAAAACAAGACATTACAGACCTTATTGATATTGTTTTACCAGATCTTGAAAAAAGTAAATTTATTAGTGATAAATTTTATTCTGAGAGTAAGACACGTAGTTTAATCCAAAAAGGTAGCTCTATAAACAAGATTAGATATTATCTTATGGGCAAGGGTATAGACGAAACTTATATCAAAGAGTCGATAGAGAAAATTAAAGAGGATAACTCTGATCAAGATTTCTTTTCTGGAATAAAAATTTGTAAGAAAAAAAGAATAGGTCCCGCAAGAGCAGAAGACAACAGACCTTTATTTTATAAGAAAGATATCTCACTTCTTGCTAGAAACGGTTTCGATTTTGGAACATCAAAAAGAATAATGGATATAGATAAAGATGATTATATTAAAATAATTAATTTACTTTAATTTTTTTTTTTCTTTAATTAGATAATTAATTTTATCCTTCATATAATTTCTAACAAAAACAAATACTAATAATCCAAAAATTGAAACAGAAACTGTAATGATCAGTATAATTCTTAATTGCTCGTCCATTATTATAAATTTTTACTTTTTAAGATTAAACTTGGATTTTTAAAATTTTTTTTCCCATATAAAATTTCATTGTTTTCAAAATCAGTCACCACACCACCAGCATGCTTTAATATTGCATGGCCTGCTGCAATATCCCACTCACAAGCTCTAGGTTCTGCAACATAACCATCATATTCCCCAGCAGCAATTACACAAAATTTTAGAGAGCTTTTCATTCGAACATGCTCTTTAACATTTAATTTCTTATAAATCTTTTCAATTTCGGGTTTGATTTTATCTGAATAAGAGACGAATTTTATTTTATTTTTATTAAAAATTTCTGAACATTCTAGCTTTGTAGTTTGACCATTAGTTAATTCATAAGCAAAGTTATCGCCATATGAATAAAACATTCTTTTTTTTGCAGGCGCATAAATTAAACCTGCCACAGGTTTTCTATCTAAAATTAAACCTGCATTAATTGTAAATTCATCAAGATTATTAATATAAGCATATGTGCCGTCAATAGGATCAACTAACCAAAAATTTTTAAGATTTGTAATTGATTTGTTGTCAGAGCTTTCCTCGGAAACAATTGGTATATTGGGAGTAAGTTCAGAAATTTTTTTACTAATTATTTTATTTACTTCTAAATCCCCGTTACTAACGGGGGTATTGTCAGACTTAATTTCTTTAGTTAATCCATTTTTTCTAAGATTAATTGAAACTTCACCTGCACTTAAAAAAGTATCAATTAAGCTTTCTACAATATTTTTGATATTATCTTCAGTCATTAACTTTTTTTAATTCTATAATTTTTATATTAATTACTTTTTTTCCTACATTCTCAAAATTGGCTGTTACTTTGTCTTTAATGATGGATTGAACGCGTCCAATTCCCCAATCTTTATTTTTTGGATTATAAACTTTATCTCCAGGGTCGAAATCCAATATCATTTTATTTAACTTATATTAGAAATAAGTATAAATACCAGTCTATGAACAAAGATTTAAATACATTAGGCTTACATAAAAAACCCTCTGATACTACTGTGGTAGTTGCAATGTCTGGAGGAGTGGACTCATCAACAGTAGCAGGCATGATGAAAAAAGAGGGATATAATGTAATTGGCATTACTCTTAAACTTTATGACGACGGTAAAGAAGTTGCCGCATCAAAGCAATGCTGTTCTGGTCAAGATATTATGGATGCAAAACGTGTAGCTCATAAACTCGATATTGATCATAAAATTTTATATTATCAAAATAAGTTTAAACAAGGTGTTATCGACAATTTTGTAGATAGTTATTTAAAAGGAGAAACACCAATTCCTTGTGTTCAATGCAATCAAACAGTTAAATTTAGAGATTTATTTGAAGTTTCAAAAAACTTGAAAGCTGACGCAATGATAACGGGTCATTATGTAAAAAGTATAACATCAGGAGATCAAACTAGCATGTATAGGGCTATTGATGAAAATAGAGATCAAAGTTATTTTTTATTTAATACAACTAAAGATCAACTAAATTATTTAAGGTTTCCACTTGGTGGAATGCTAAAAAATGAAACTAGAGAGATTGCAAAAGAATTAAATTTAAATGTTGCTGATAAACCTGATAGCCAAGACATTTGTTTTGTACCAAATGGTGATTATGCATCTGTAATACAAAAATTCAGACCAGAGTCTTTAAGAAAAGGAAATATTAAAGATTTAGATGGAAGAGTGATAGGAGTTCACGAGGGTATAATTAATTTTACCATTGGTCAAAGAAAAGGCATTAAAGTTTCAGACAAAGACCCTCTGTATGTCCTTAAAATTAATTCAGATAAAAATGAAATTATTGTTGGACCGAGAGAAAAATTAGGAAAAAAAATAATTACATTAAATAATTTAAATTTATTGGTTGATAAAAAAGAATTTGAAAAAGATATTTTTGTAAAAGTAAGATCTACTGGAAAACTGCTTGATGCGAAAATTAACATTGAAAACCAAAATAAGGCGAAAGTAAATTTAAAAGATTCTGAAGATGGGATTTCGCCAGGTCAAGCCTGTGTTTTTTATAAGAAAGATAAATTGGGGTATAAAGTTCTTGGCGGTGGTTGGATTAAAGATTAATTATTTTTCCACATAAAATAAGTTAACAAATAAAAAGATATTACACCCAAAAAATAATCCCACTCCAATGCGTGCTTAAAAAACTTTAGGTTAAAACCTAAAAAGTCATCACCCGGGAAACTTATTATGGGTATACTAATTAGAGCTACAATAATTAGAGCAGATACTAAAATGATTTTTAAATTTAGAATCTTTCTATTTATGTGGTTTGTTAGCTTTTCTCTTAATGAATAAAAAGTTCCAACAAGATATGCCTGAGCAATAATTTCAAAAATTATGAATGATAGCATTACTACTCTTCTAAATAATTTATATAAATCATTATCGAATTTGATACCAAGAAAAATTGAATGAATAGTTAATGCAATAGCTGAGGCTATTCCAAAATAAACTATTATGTTTTTATTTTTATGATTTGGAGTAAAAAATTCAATGATATTTCTATTGTAGAGCCAATATTTGATTAATAGAAAAGAAGTTAAAAACATGGCTGGTTTGAAGATTAACCAGCTAGGATAAGGTCTTGCAGTTCTACTAATTGAAGCACCACCATCAAAATATGGAAAAGTATTGTGAATAATGTCTTCAGGATTAGGAAACAACTCTTGGAACTGAGTTATAAGTAACAAACAAGTATTGATTGCGATAAAAGGTACTAAAAAAATCCAAATACTTATGGATTTAACCTTATTAATTTGGTCCATTAGGAATTATTTCTTCTTATTCTTTTTTCTAGCTCTTCTTTTTTTAGAGCCCAGTTTTCTTCGGCCTCTATGCTTTTTTGGGTAACCCATTATATCCTTTAGTTATAATTTAATTGAAATTATCGAACGGATATAGCATTGTCTTTTATAGTTATCAATTTTTTTATGACACAATCTTTTAAGACCTTTTTGAAACATACAGCCAAAGATTTTCACAACCAGTCTGTGAATCCACCTGTTGTTAGAGCGTCAACGATTATATTTAAGTCAATGAAGGATATAAGAAAGACACAAGCAAAGGCTCTAAAAGATCCAACAGGGGGTCATTATGATTATGGGCGACAGGGAACCTCTACAACTCACATATTACAAAAAATTCTTACAAAACTTGAAGAGAGCTATCATGTCTTCACAACACCAACAGGTTTTGGATCTGTTTTTTTAGCAATATTTAGTGTTTTAAGACCTGGAGATGAAATGTTAGTAGCAGATCCAGTTTATCATCCTACAAGACTTCTAACTGAAGATTACCTAAAGGAATTTAATATAAAAACTGTTTTTTATAATCCACACGATTTAAAAACATTACAAAATAATATAACAAAAAAAACAAAATTAATCTTTGTTGAAAACCCAGGAAGTAATTCATTTGAATTTCAAGATTTAGGAAAGATTATATCAATTGCGAAAAAAAATAAAATTCTTACAGCAATTGATAATACTTGGGCAACTCCTTATTATTTTAAACCAATTAAATTTGGTTTTGATATGGCAATTGTATCGGCTACTAAATATTATTCAGGCCACTCAGATGTTATGGGGGGAAGTTTAGCGGTTAACAAAAAAGTTTTTAATAAAGTTAGAGCTGCAGATAAAGTTACAGGCTTAAGGTTGGCACCTGATGATGCGTATTTAATTACTAGAGGCTTAAGAACTCTTGATGTTAGGTTAGATAAACACAGCGCAAATGCCAAAATGGTTGCAGGTTTTTTATCTAAGAATAAAAAAATTGAATTACTTTATCCTTATAAAAAAGATTCTTATAATTTTAGGATGTGGAAAAAATATTATTCAGGTGCGTCTGGGTTAATGGGATTAAAAATAAAATCTAAAAATATTAATTCAGTTAGAAAATTTATAAACTCACTGAAACTATTTGGATATGGTTACAGTTGGGGTGGCTTTGAAAGCTTAGCATTACATCAAGAGTCTAGAGAAACTGGAAAGAGAAAATATATGAATTTAGCCAGGGACGAACATCTTGTAAGATTACACATAGGTCTCGAGGATCCAAATGACTTAATTGCTGATATTAAACAAGCATTAAGACATTTAAAATGACATCTGAAAAATTTATTAGAAATAAAACTGCTTTAGTCACACTAATAGCGGCCTGTTTGGTGGTACTTATTTCTTTGGGTGTAAGACAAACTTTTGGATTATTTTTTATAGATTTTAAAAATGATTTAGACATTTCTTTAACTCAATCAGGTCTTGCAATTGGAATTCAAATGTTGATGTGGGGATTAACAGGACCTATATTTGGAATAATCGCTGACAAGCATGGTGGCCATATAGCAATCAGTCTAGCTTTTATCTTTTATATTTTGGGTATTTATTTTTTATATGCAGGACCCAACACAGGATTTTTTTTTCAAATGGATTTAGGAATTCTTGTAGGTATTGGTTTAGGAGGGACGGCAATAAGCATTCCAATGACAGTTGTAAGTAAACATTTCCCATTATCAAATAGAACCATAGCAATGGGCATTGTTACGGCTGTGGGTTCAGCTGGATATTTTATTTCACCTTTATATACCACTTACTCATTAGAGAATAATGGCTGGGGTAATACTTTGTTTGTTTTTGCAGTAGTTTTAGTAATAGGTTTTTTTATTTCTTTATTTGTTAGGTCTCCATCTCTAGAGGAATCAATAGAAAAACCTAGTAGCCAAGGAACTTTAGATGCAATTAAAGAGGCTTTTGGGTCAAAAAGTTACACACTCTTAGTTTCAGGATTTTTTGTTTGTGGATTTCATATTACTTTAGTTGGCACTCATGTTCCAACATATGTAATTGATAGAGGCTTAGAAAGCTGGACTGCTGCTGCAATTTTATCTTTAATTGGTTTATTCAATATCTTTGGTTCACTCTTTAGTGGCTATCTTTCAATAAAAATGAGTAAAAAAATAATATTAAGTGCAATTTACACTCTAAGAGGTATCTCAATTATTTTATTTATATTTTTGCCAGCAAGTAATATCAACGCTTTTATCTTTGGTGCAAGTTTTGGTTTTTTATGGCTATCGACAGTTCCAGCAACGAGTGGAATAGTAGCTCATATATTTGGCACACATAACTTAGGTTTATTATATGGTATAGTTTTTTTAAGTCATCAGATTGGTTCATTTTTTGGAGCTTATTTGGGAGGGTTGTTTCATGATATTTACGGGTCTTATGATTATGCGTGGTATTTAGCAATTGCTTTATCTATTTTTGCAGCAATAGTTCACTTACCAATTAAAGAAGAACCAATTTTGAAATTAAAGACAGAATAAATTGAGTAGTCAAAATCAATTAACCGACATACATAATTCTGGTAAATCTTATATAATTTATAAGTCAAACAAAGGTTTTGATTTATTTACAAATTTTTCTAAAAAAATTATATTAACTAATAAAAATATTAACAGTTTCTTAACTAAAAAAAATAAAAAAAAGAAATATAAAAATACAGATTTATTTATTGGTTTTTTTGGTTATGAATTACTGAATAATTTAATTGAAATAAAAGTCCCTAAGCAGAAAAATATTAATTTTCCAAAAGGAATTTTTTATAAACCAGAAAAAAAGATAAATTTAACTAATAACTTTAGATACGAGACTGTAAATAAGCACAAGTTTAATGATAATTTTAAATTAAATATTAATAAAAAATCTTACACAAAAATTTTTAAGAAATTTAAGAAAAAAATTAAAAGTGGAGAAACATATCAAATAAAGATCTGTACTAAATATAAAACACATTCAAAAATTGACCCTTTAGATTTCTTTTCAAGATTATCCAAAACTAATCTAGCTCCTGAGGCCTTTATGATTAAAGATAAAAATTTTTCAATAATAAGCTGTTCTCCTGAAAATTTAATAACTAAAAAAGGTACCTCAATAACAACCAAGCCTATAGCTGGAACAGTAAAAAAAACTAGGAATATGAATAAGACGAAAGCCTTAAGATATTTTAGAAAAAATCTTAAAGAAACGAAAGAACATAATATGATTGTTGATATGGAACGAAATGATTTATCACGAGTATGTGATATTAATACTGTCAAATTATCTAGAGAAAAAGTAGTGGAAGAATATAAAGATCTTTTTCATTATGTGAGTTTAATTAAAGGTAAATTAAAGAAAAATATTAAAAATATTGATATTATAAAATCAATGATGCCAGGAGGGTCGGTTATTGGATGTCCTAAAATAAATACACTTAATCTTTTAAATAATCAGGAAAAAGATAATAGAAATATTTACACAGGCAGTTTTGGATACATAAAGTTTAATGGTGATATGAGGTTTAACATTATAATTAGATCAATTTTAAATTTTAAGGACACTTCAGAAATCTCTGTAGCTTCGGGTGTTGTTGTGGATAGTAATCCCAATCATGAATTTAATGAAAATTATATCAAAGCAAAAGCATTAATAGATCTTTTCAGATGATTTATATAATAGACCATAACGACTCTTTTACCCAAAATGTTGTTCATCAGTTTTCATTATTTGATAAAGTTGAATGTGATAACTATAGCAATATAAATTTCACTAAACTAAGAAAAGCCTCAACTATTGTTTTTTCTCCAGGGCCAGGGAATCCAAAAAATTATCCGCTTACTTCAAAAATATACAATCAATTCAAGGGTAAAAAAAAAATAATAGGTATTTGTCTTGGATTTCAACAAATATTATTTTGTGAAGGGGCAAAAATAATTGGGCAAAAAAAAATTTTCCACGGATATCAATCTACAGTAGCAGTGATCAATAAAAGGTCTTTGTTTGGTAAGGGAAAAAAATTTAAAGTAGGTCGTTATCATTCTTTAAAATTAAAAGAACCTTTTAAAATTAAGAATTTTGAGATAACTATGAGATGCTTAGAATCAAAAGTAGCAATGTCTTTTGAAAACAACAAAGATAAAATTTATGGATTTCAATTTCACCCAGAATCATTTTTAACTGTAAATGGCAATCTACTCATTAAAAAAATCTTATCGACTTAAAGATCTAAAAGAAATAGATTTTAAAGATCTTTGGGGTGATCATGGCGTTTTTACAACAATGTGGATTTTTGGAAAGCCAGCAAAGATTTTATTTTTTAAAGATCATATAAACAATCTGATTCAATCATTAGACAAATATAAAATAAAAAAAAAATTTATTAAGCGAGATATTCTTAGAATTATAAATAAAAATTTATCAAAAAAAAAAAATTATAATGATTTATTGAGAGTTGCATTAAACAAAAATATTTTTTCAATATCTATAAGAAAACGCTTTGTACCAAAATTAGATTTTGACTTAAAACTTGTAAAATTAAAGCGTGAAAAACCTCAATTTAAAAATTTAAAGTACAAAAAAATTTTATCATATCTTTCTAAAATGGATAATACCAAATCAGACATTGGTCTTGTCTCTAATAAAAAACTTTTAGAAACAGGGACATCAAATCTTTTATTTATTAAAGAGAATAAAGTTTTTTCACCTAAAAAAGATTATTATAAAGGAAATACTTATAAATACTTTATATCTAAAATTAAAAGGATTATCAAAAAAGATATTTTTATTCATGAGTTAAAAGATTATGATGAAATTATATTGATTGGATCTGGTAAAGGGGTTGCTTCCGTAAAAAGTATTCGAGAAATCAAGTGGAAAAGAAAAAATTTAGATTATTATAAGTTGTTTTCTAAATATTATCAGTCAGCAATTAAAAAATGTAATTTTTATAAATATGAGAGACCCTAATAATCCCTGTTTATTCTGCAATGTTAAAGAAAATGGCTATGCCTATGAAAATAATCTGGCGTATGCAAGTTATGACTCATATCCAGTGTCAGAACATCATTGTCTTGTAATTCCCAAAAGACACATAAAAGATTATTTTGATTTATCTAATGATGAAATTATTGCTTGTAATGATTTAATTAAATTAGTTAAAGAAGAAATACTAAGTAAAGACACAACTGTTAAAGGATTTA
>MDTF01013254.1_pt1 | contig 10261 bp, 5 predicted proteins | sample 811191 | NCBI WGS metagenome assembly MDTF01 (sample SAMN05326649, study PRJNA326480) | marine metagenome | isolation source: seawater | place: Southern Ocean | collected 2011 | reverse complement strand
TATTTTTCTCTTATTTCTAAAAGCTCATCTTTAATTATAGTCATTCTTCTTTCTTCACTATCAAGAATGCCTTTAAGATCTTTAATCGTATTCATTAAGTCATCAAATTCAGCTCTTAACTTGTCCTGTTCAAGGCCTGTTAATTGTCTTAAACGCATTTCGACAATTGCTTTTGATTGAATTTCTGATAATTTAAACTCATTTATTAATTTAGATTTAGCTTCATCAGCATTTGAAGAAGATCTTATTAAAGAGATTACTTTATCAATGTTATCTGAAGCTATAATTAAACCCTCTAAAATATGAGCTCTCTCTTCTGCTTTTTTTAATTCATACTTTGTTCTTCTAACAACAACTTCATGTCTATGTTCCACAAAATAACCAATCATCTGTTTGAGGTTTAACATTTGTGGTCGACCTTTAACTAAAGCAATATTATTGACACTAAAAGACGATTGAAGTTCAGTATGCTTAAATAATGTGTTTAGTACAACATTAGGTACAGCATCCCTTTTTAAAACATAAACAATTCGCATTCCTTGCCTATCGGATTCATCTCTGATTGTTGAAATACCATCAATTTTTTTATCATTAACCATTTCAGCAGTCTTTCGAATCATTTCAGCCTTGTTGACTTGATATGGGATTTCTGTAACAATAATACACTCTCTACCATTTACCTCTTCAATTTCGGCCTTAGCTCTCATTACAATCCTCCCTCTCCCAGTCTCGAAAGCTTGCTTAACTCCTTCGTATCCATAAATAATACCTCCAGTTGGAAAGTCAGGTGCCTTAACAAACTGAATTAATTCATCTGTTGTAATATCATTATTTTCTATATAGGCAATTGTACCATCAATTACTTCAGTAATATTGTGAGGAGGCATGTTTGTTGCCATACCAACTGCAATTCCACTTGCTCCATTTATTAATAAACCAGGAATTTTAGTTGGAAGAACTGTGGGTTCCATTATAGAATCATCATAATTTAATTGATGATCTACAGTGTCTTTATCTAAATCTGCAACCATTTCCTCAGAAATTTTTTGCATTCTAGCCTCTGTATATCTCATTGCAGCTGGACTATCTCCATCAACAGATCCATAATTTCCTTGTCCGTCAACTAATAAATATCTTAAACTCCATTCTTGAGCCATTCTTACCATAGTACCATAGACTGAAGAATCTCCATGCGGATGATATTTACCAAGTACTTCTCCAACAATAAAAGCTGATTTTTTAAATTTACTAGAACCCCTTAAACCCAATTGATGCATTCCATATAAAACACGTCTATGGACTGGTTTTAAACCATCTCTTACATCAGGAAGTGCTCTTGAAACAATGACTGACATTGAATAATCAATGTAGGCTGATTTCATGGCCTCTTCAATGTTAATCGGAATCAATTTTTCACCATCGCTCATAAAATTATTTTTTACGTTTGTTATAACCTAACAAATATAATAATCCCCCATATTTTAAATTGAATTTAAAAAGAGTTTTTTATATATTTTATTAACAAATTTTTAAAGAAAATTAGGCAAATAGTAGATTAAAAAACTTGGAATTAAATAATTTTTTTTGTCTATTTACTTATAAGATAATAGAATAAATATGGATGATAATTTTTCTTCGAGAGTAAAAGATGTAATAACATACAGTAAAGAAGAGGCCTTAAGATTAGGGCATGACTTCATTGGAACTGAACATCTTCTTCTAGGAATGCTTCGTGATGGAGGAGGAAAAGCAATTAATATCTTAAACTCACTTGAAATTGATCTAGATTATTTAAGAAAGAAAGTTGAGATATTAAGTCCACCTAATCCAATTAATGATTTTAATCAAAATCATAAAAAAAACTTACATCTTTCCAGACAAGCTGAAAGAGCTCTAAAAACTACTTTTTTGGAAGCTAAACTTTTTCAAGGAAAATCAATAAATACCGCTCATCTTCTTTTATGTATTTTAAGAAATGAGAATGATCCTACAACAAAGTTGTTAATCAAACTTCAACTTGACTATGAATCGGTTAAAGAACAATTCAAATACATGCTAACTGAACTAAATGACGATTTATCTAGTTCACCTTCATCTGAAACATTTCCTGATGAATCTAAAGACAATGAGGATCCAATTGAAGAAAATCCTTTTACAATGAAATCAGAATCTAAGTCTAAAGTTAAATCTAAAACTCCTGTTTTAGATAATTTCGGAAGAGATTTGACTTCACTAGCTAATGCTGGCAAACTAGATCCAGTAATTGGAAGAGAAAAAGAAATAGAAAGAGTTTCTCAAATATTAAGTAGAAGAAAGAAAAATAATCCTTTATTAATTGGAGAGCCAGGTGTTGGTAAATCTGCAATCGCAGAGGGATTAGCTTTAAGAATAATACAAAAAAAGGTTTCAAGAATTCTATATAATAAAAGAGTCGTTACTCTAGATTTAGCTAGTATTGTTGCAGGAACTAAATATAGAGGGCAGTTTGAGGAAAGAATGAAAGCGGTGATGAACGAAATTGAAAAAAATGATGATATAATATTATTTATAGATGAAATTCATACTATTGTTGGTGCAGGTGGAGCAACTGGAAGTTTAGATGCTTCAAATATGTTTAAACCTGCATTAGCTAGGGGAGAAATACAATGTATTGGAGCTACAACACTTGACGAATATCGTCAATATATTGAAAAAGATGGTGCATTGGAAAGAAGATTTCAAAAAATTATAGTAGACCCAACAACAGTTGAAGAAACACTTGAAATATTAAGAAATATTAAAGGTCAATACGAATCTCATCATAATGTCAATTATACTGATAAAGCCTTAGAAGCATGTGTTAAGTTAACAGACAGATATATTTCTGATAGATTCTTTCCCGATAAAGCTATAGATGCTATGGATGAAGCTGGATCAAGAGTTCATATAACAAACATGGATGTTCCGAAAAATATAGTAAGTCTAGAAATTAATCTTGAGGAAGTTAGAGATAAAAAAAATGCAGTAGTAAAAAAACAAAAATATGAAGAGGCTGCAAAATTAAGAGATGATGAAAAAAGAATTGAAAAAGAATTAATCCAAGCTCAAGAAAAATGGCAAGAAGAATTAAAATTACATAGAGAAACTGTTGACGAAAACGATATTTCTGAAGTAGTTTCAATGATAACCGGCATTCCTGTTAATAAAATTGCAAAAGCTGAACTTAAAGAATTAAATAATTTAAATAAAATTATTTCAAATAAGGTTATTGGTCAAAAAGAAGCTGTCAACAAAGTTGTTAAAGCTATTCAAAGAAATAGAGCTGGAATTAAAGATCCTAATAAGCCTATTGGATCTTTTATATTTTTAGGTCAAACAGGTGTTGGTAAAACACAACTTGCTAAAATTCTATCGTCAGAATTATTTAGTGGGTCAGATTCCTTAATTAGAATAGACATGAGTGAGTATATGGAGAAATTTGCTGTTTCAAGACTAATTGGAGCACCTCCAGGATATGTTGGATATGAAGAAGGTGGGCAACTTACAGAAAAGGTAAGGAGAAAACCATATAGTGTTATTTTACTTGATGAAGTTGAAAAAGCTCATCCAGATATCTTTAATATGCTTCTACAGGTGCTTGACGAAGGATCTTTGACAGACAGTTTAGGAAAAAAAGTAGATTTTAAAAATACTGTTATAATAATGACCTCTAATCTAGGGTCTAGACAAGTAAAAGATTTCGGAAACGGAGTCGGATTTGGTACAGAATCAATGAAGTCTCAAGAATCTAAAAATATAAAAAACACTATAGATAAATCCCTGAAAAAAGCATTTTCACCTGAATTTTTAAATAGAGTTGACGAGATTGTGATTTTTAATAGTTTAGAAAAAGATGACTTAAAGAAGATTATAAGTATTGAACTAGAAAAATTAAAAAATAGATTAAACGAGCTTGGATATGAAATTAAAATATCTCCAAAAGCAGTTAACTTTTTATGTGATAAAGGATTTGATAAAAAATATGGTGCAAGACCATTAAAGCGAGCAATTCAAAACTATGTAGAGGATTTAATAGCCGAAGAAATTATAAAATCAAGTATCAAAGAGGGTAGTAAGTTTAAAATTGAATGCAATAAAGACAATTCCAAATTGAATGTTGTTAAATTATAATCTGAAATTATATTTTTTTTTACTAAATAATCAATTTAAGCCTTTCAAATTAAGTATTTCATAAAATAATATAATTATTTTAGGTTTAACACCTATCAAACTACTCATATACATACATTTACTCCTTATAAAAAAAATTTAAAAAATGGAGGTAATTAAATTTGGAGGATCTTCGATATCTAATCCTGAAAATATTAATAAAGTAATAGAAATTATATCTGAACGCAGTGAAAATTGTATTGTAATTTTTTCAGCATTTGGAAATACCACTGACCAATTAATTAAATGTGGAAAGTTAGCTGGAAAAAGAAATCTTGATTACAAAAATATATTTACTAAAATTAAAGATAATCATATAGAAATATGCTCTTCTCTATTTGAATACAAAAATCAAAGTAAAATTTTAAGTTTTGTTCAAACTAAACTTAATAAGCTAGAAAACATATTGGGGGGAATATATAATCTAAAAGAATTTAGTGAAAAAACATATGATAGTGTTTCAGGATTTGGAGAAGTATTATCACACAATATAATTGGAAAAATCTGTCAACAAAGAGGCCTGAATGTTCAAATAAAAGATTCTAGAGAAATTATAACAGCTAAACTTATTAAAATCGGAAGAAAACAAGTCGATTTCAAGTTGACCAAATCAAAATGGGATGATTTTCTAAAATTAATTAATAAAAAAATAGTAATTATGCCTGGTTATATTGCCAGAGATAATTTTGGTAATAACATTACTCTTGGCAGAGGGGGATCAGATTTTACAGCATCAATAATTGCATCAATATCTAATGCTAAAATACTCGAAATATGGACTGATGTCAGTGGAATATTCACTTCAAATCCAAAACTAGTTAAACAGGCCGTTCCTATTGATTCTCTTTCCTATAAGGAAGCAATGGAATTATCACATTTTGGAGCTAAAGTTTTGTATCCTCCTACCATTCAACCATTAATGTCTAAGAATATTCCTGTTTACATAAAAAATACTTTTAAAAAGAATGACAAAGGAACTCTAATATCAAGTAATTCAAATAACAAATCAATAATCAAAGGGATTACACACATAAAAAATATTTCATTATTAACACTTGAAGGAAGTGGAATGATAGGAATTCCAGGTTTTTCAAAAAAATTATTTGAAGAAATATCAAATAATAATATTAATATAATAATGATAACACAGGCCTCATCAGAACATTCTATTTGTATAGGAATAAATGAATCTGATTCTGTTAATGCAAAAAAAATTGTTGACGAAGCCTTTAAATACGAAATTGAAAATTCTATACTAAGCTCATCTAAAATTGAATCTAAACTTTCAATCATAGCACTTGTTGGTGACAACATGAGAGATCATCAAGGTATAAGTGGTAAAATGTTTAGTACACTTGGAAAAAACAATATAAATGTAAAAGCTATTTCTCAGGGATCTTCTGAAAGAAATATTACCGCAGTAATTAAAGAAAAGGATGTCAAAAAAGCACTTAATACACTACACGAAAAGTTTTTTGAAAAAAACATAAAACAAATAAATTTATTTATTGTTGGAATTGGTAACGTTGGATCTAAATTAATAGATCAAATTGAAAAACAAACTGATTATCTAGCTCAAACACTTAAACTTAAACTCAGAATTATAGCTATATCTAATTCAAAAAAAATGCTCTTTGATGAATCAGGCTTAAAACTTGGTAATCTTAAGCTTGCTATAAATAATGGTGAAAATTCTAATCTAGATGAATTTTTTAAAAGAATCAAGAAATTGAATTTAAGAAATAGTGTTTTTATTGACAACACTGCAAGCTCAAAAATTGCAGGATTTTACAAGCATTTACTGAAGAATAATATTAGTGTAGTTACATGTAATAAAATAGCTTGTTCAGATTCTTATTCTAATTACATTGAATTAAAAAAACTATCATCAAAATACGATACATCCTTTTTATATGAAACCAATGTAGGTGCTGGATTACCAATAATTGACACATTAAATAATTTAATTAATTCTGGTGATAAAATAAATTCTATACAAGCTGTTCTTTCAGGAAGCTTGAACTACATATTTAATAAATTTAAAAGTTCAAATACTTTTGAAGATATTGTAAAAGAGGCCATGGACAAAGGATTCACAGAGCCAGATCCAAAAATCGACTTAAGTGGAATAGACGTTGCAAGAAAAATTTTAATTTTAGCAAGAGAGAGTGGTAATGAGATTGAATTGAAAGACATAACTAATACATCTTTTTTACCCAAAGAAAGTTTAAATACAAAAAACAATAAAGAGTTTTTAAAATCATTATCTGAAAATAAAGATCATTTTGAAAACATTTTAAATGATGCTTACAATAATGATTGTAAAATAAAATATGTAGCTGAATATAAAAACGGAAAAGCTAGTGTAGGAATTAAGAATATTTCAAAGGATCATGATTTTTACAATCTTGAAGGAAGCGATAATATTGTCTTGTTTTACACAGACAGATATAAGCAACAACCATTAATTGTTAAGGGAGCAGGAGCAGGAGCTGATGTCACAGCTGCTGGAATTTTTGCAGATATAATTAGAACAAGCAAAAGATAAATAAAAAGCTCTATAAAGAATTTAAATTTTACAAAAAAAAATATAGTTTAGCAGTGATGAATGAAATTAGAATATTTTCTCCAGCAAGTATAGCAAACCTTTCATGTGGATATGATATTTTGGGAGTTTGTTTAGACAAAGTAGGTGATGAAATACTTGTCAGAAAAACAAAAAAGAGAGGCGTTGTAATAACAAAAATCACTGGACAAAAACTTAGTAAAGATATAAGACTTAATGTTGCTGGTGTTTCTGCTACTGCCCTTCTAAATAAAACTGAAGTTGATTGTGGTTTTGAAATTGAAATCCATAAAGGAATAAAGCCCGGAAGCGGAATTGGAAGCAGTGCAGCAAGCTCAGCAGGAAGTGTTTTTGCAATAAATCAATTAATAGGACAGCCATACACAAATAAAGAATTAATAAAATTTGCTATGCATGGTGAAATGGTTGCAAGTGGCTCTAAACATGCTGACAATGTCGCAGCTGTTCTTTTAGGTGGTTTTACTTTTGTTAGAGATAGCTCGAAAAATGATTATTTTAAATTAAACACTCCGATTGAAATTGCATTTACTATAATTCATCCAAAAATCGAATTAAAAACAAAAGATTCAAGAGCTGTTGTTAAAAGTCAAGTCTTGATGAAAGATGTTATTGAGCAATCTGCTAATCTTGGAGCTTTTGTTAGTGGTCTATATACAGAAAACTATGATTTAATCGGTAGATCAATAAAAGATGTTATTGTTGAACCCTTAAGGTCTGTTTTAATTCCAAAATTTGAAGAAATTAAATTTGCAAGTATTAATGCTGGTGCTCTTGGATGCGGTATTTCGGGTTCTGGACCTTCAATATTTGCTATTAGTAAAGGGGTAACTACAGCAAATAAGGTAGGAAATGCAATGAAAAAAATTTATGACAAATTAGATTTAGATTATGATGTTCACGTTTCATGTGTAAACGATAAGGGAATACAAATATTAAAAACTATATAACATGTTATTCAGAAGTTTAAATGGGCACTCTAAAAGAGTAAATTTTGAAACAGCTTTAAAAAAAGGTTTAGCAGAGGATGGAGGGTTATTTTTTCCTGAACAAATAAGTCCTCTTAATAAAGATTTTATTAATAATCTTGAGAAATACTCTAATATTGATATTGCATATGAGGTAATTAAACAATTCATTGGAGATTCTATAAATGAAACCGATTTAAAAGAAATATTATCAAATACAATAGATTTTGATTTTCCCTTGATTAATCTTGAAAATAATGTTTATTCGCTAGAGTTGTTTCATGGTCCTACCCTAGCCTTTAAAGATGTAGGTGCTAGATTTATGGCGAATTGCTTAGGATATTTTAATAAAAATGAAGACAAAACAAATACGGTTTTAGTAGCAACTTCTGGAGATACTGGAGCTGCTGTTGCAAATGGATTTTTTAAAGTAAAAGGAACAAATGTTATTATTTTATATCCTAAAAATAAAGTAAGTGAAATACAAGAAAGGCAATTAACAACAAACGGAAATAATATTACAGCCCTTAGAGTGCAAGGAAGTTTTGATGATTGTCAAAAAATGGTTAAAAATGCATTTGTAGACAAAGAATTAAATAATAAATTTAACTTAACGTCAGCAAATTCAATCAATGTAGCTAGATGGCTTCCACAAGCATTTTATTATTTCTATGCAATCAAAAAGCTTAAAAAAAATAATTTAGTTTTTAGTGTTCCAAGTGGAAATTTTGGTAATATTTGTGCTGGATTAATTGCCATGAAATTAGGATTACCAATTGATCATTTTATTGCTAGTACGAACGTAAACGACACAATTCCTAGATACTTTAAATCCCAAGTTATTAGTCCAAAACTAACAATTCAAACAATCTCAAATGCAATGGATGTATCTAATCCAAGTAATTTTGTTAGAATACAAGAAATGTTTAAAAATTTTGAAGATTTATCGTCATCCCTATCATCATATTCGTTCAATGATGATCAAACATTAAAGGCGGTTATAAAGATATATGAAGATAAAAAATATATAATGGATCCTCATGGAGCTATTGGATATTTAGGTTTAAAAAAATACTTAATTAACAATCCTAAGAAAATAGGTGTATTTTTAGAAACAGCACATCCAATAAAATTTTCAAAACATATAGAAAATTCTATAAATGTAAAACTTGAAATTCCTCAGACAATAAATAAAATTTTATCAAAAAAGAAAACATACATTGATATTGAAAATTATAGTGATTTTAAAAGCAAAATGCTTAATATGGATTTTAATTAAATGAAAAATCTTTAGGAGGATCTAAATATTTTAAATGTTTTACAAAATAATCCCATTTTCTTCTCATCATATAGTTACTCATATCTCCATAACCGTGTCTCTTATTTGGAAATAAAATCATATCAAAATCTTTATTAGCCTTAATCAACTCGTCAACTACGAGCATAGTATTAGATGGAGGAACATTATCATCCAACATCCCATGTGCAATTAATAATTTTCCTTTTAAATTTTCAACTAGTAACTGGTTAGCTTGAATATCATAATTAGTTTTTTTAGCATCATATTCAAAATTATTATCTTTTAAGTCAAGATCTAAGGGTTGTAAAAGACCATGCCATTTTTCACCCCAATCAGCTTCATAATTTCTATTATCATGATTTCCAGAACTAGATACTGCCACGTCATAAAAGTCAGGATATCTGAGCAAGGCTGCTGTTGATGCAAATCCCCCACCTGAATGACCCCAAATACCTACTCTAGATAAATCCATAGAAGAATATTTTTTTGACAATTGTTCAATTGCTTTAATATTATCTGGAAGACCATTATCACCCATATTTCCGTAATATGCATCATGAAAAGATTTTGATCTTCCTGGTGTTCCCATAGCATCAACACTAACAACTATAAAACCTAATTCTGCTAGGGCTTGAAAATCTCTGCGAGAAACAACAAATGAATAATTACCAACACTTCCAGATTGAGGACCTGGGTATATATAGTTTAAAACTGGATACTTTTCATTTTTACTATAATAACTAGGTATATACATAATACCATATAAATCTGTTTTATCATCTCTTGCTTTTACATTAAATTCAATAGGTTCTTGCCATCCATTATTTTTAAGATTATCAGTGTTTGAAGAAGATAATTGAAATAAGTTATTACCATCTCTATCTTTTAAAATTGAAATAGGAGAATTTTTTGTTGATGAATATGTAGTTACAAAATAATTCCAATTATTGGAAGGATTGATAGTGTGTGACCCATTTTCTGGCGTTAAACAAATTAAATCATTTCCATTAAAATTTATTTTATACAAATATACATGATATGGATTTCCTTTTTCTTTTCCCCCAGCAGTAAAAAATATTTCTCTTTTATCATTATCAATGTGCATAATTTCTCTTACTAACCAATTTCCAGTAGTTATTGTATTTTTTAGTTTTTTAGTAGATAGATTATACAAATAAATATGTCCCCAATCATCTTTTTCAGAATACCATACAAATTCGT
>MDTF01004583.1_pt1 | contig 10262 bp, 12 predicted proteins | sample 811191 | NCBI WGS metagenome assembly MDTF01 (sample SAMN05326649, study PRJNA326480) | marine metagenome | isolation source: seawater | place: Southern Ocean | collected 2011 | reverse complement strand
CAGGATTAAACTCATCAATTAGTTTCAAAGTATTGAAAGTTGCATTAATTTTACCAACACCTATATGTTGAAAAAAGTCCATTCCTTCTGTTTCTTGTTTTAATGCGGCTATAAATAAATTCATCATTGTATTTTTAATATCAAAATTGTAGTAATTAAAGAAGCATGGATTTAAAAAAACATATCAGATCAATCCCAGATTATCCTAAAAAAGGAATTTTATTCAGAGACATCACAACTTTGATTAAAAATCCTGCAGCTTTTAATTACACAATAGATAAAATTGTAGAAATATCAAAAAAAATAGAATTTAATAAAGTTTCCGCAATAGAATCTAGAGGTTTTGTATTTGCATCCACAGTTTCTTATTTAACAAATAAACCTTTAATTCTATTAAGAAAGAAAGATAAACTACCGGCTGAAAGACATTCAGTAGATTTTAAACTTGAATATGGCGAAGCTACAATTGAAGTACATAAAGACTCGATTGATGAAGGTGATAAAATATTAGTGATTGATGATCTTGTAGCTACGGGTGGTACTGCTGAGGCTGCTGCTAAATTAATTGAAATCTCGGGTGGCAATGTAGCTGGCTTCATTTTTATTATAAATTTATTTGATCTACCAGGGAATGATTTGCTTAGAAAAAAATCTTATTTTACTGAAAGCTTAATTGAATTTCCAGGTCATTAAGAGTTTTTACTCAAAAAAGTGTTTATGTAATCTTTAAGGTCAATTTTGCCAAAATATTTATAAACTTTATTTGAAAGATTTTTATCTGTTAAAGCTGAGGCATATCTTTCTCCTTTTCTTGATGGTAAATATTTTATCTTTCTTCTAAACATTTTAGCCACATCTAAAACTGAATATGATTTTTTATTTGAAATAACATAGTGTCTGCATAAATTTTTTTTCCATGCTTGATAGCACACATCAACCGTGTCTAAAACATGTGTAAATCTTCTAGTTTGAGATCCAGGTCTTACCACAGTTAGTTTTTTTTTTGACTTATATAGATTCTCAAATATTCCTATAATAGTTGCCATATCTCCTTTTTTAATTTGATTTGGTCCGTACACATTATAAAAATAAATTATTTCAAACTTAAAGTTGAACCACATTTTTAAATTTTCAAGTAATTCTATATTTTTAGCTTTAGTAAAAGCATAAGGAGATAGATTCTTATCTCCACCTTTGTTTCCAAGAGTAGCAGACGTTGCTGAGTAAATAAGCTTAATTTTATTTTTTAAACAAAAATTAAAAACTGCGTTTGAACCAATAGTATTTGACTCAATGCAATCATTCATTTTAAAAAAACTTTGATAAATTCTTGCAAACTCACCAAAATGAAAAATTGAATTAATTGATTTAGGATTTTTAATTAATTTAAGAATATCTTTTGTTTCTCCTCGAATATATCTAACTCTATTATTTTTTATATGATTAGATTTTTTTCCTGAATAATAATTATCTATACTTATTATTTTAAATTTAGTTCTTTTAATTAATAGTTGAATTAAATTAGATCCTATAAATCCAGCACCACCGGTAACAATAATATTTTTTTTTGATTTTTGCATTTATCTTTTAGTATAATTATAAAGTAGACAAATCAATCTAAAGTTGGTCTGTACCAGGAAGATCTGCCAATTATAGAATTAATAAGTCCACTTACTCTTTTCGAGTATATTTCTTTTTTTTTATTCTTAGAGAAAATTCTATAAAAAATACTTTTTAATAAAGCAGAAAATAATTTAGGAAGAATTAAAACTAAAGCTAAAAAATAATTACTGTGTTTTCTATTATAATAAAATAGTGACCACATCCAATGCCAGTTTCTAGTAAGTTCTACCTGGTGTGAGAATAATTTATTAACTGATTTTGCCTCTAAATGTAAAATTTTTACAGACGGTAGTACAAATATTTTTTCATTTATATTTGATATTCTTTTACACAAATCTATTTCCTCTAAATATAAAAAAAAATTTTCATCAAAAAAACCGATGTTATGAAACTTTTTCATATTAAGAAACATTGCAAAACCTTCAATTTTATCTGTTTGTAAAAAATTTAAATCTTTATTTTTAAAAGATATTTCAGGTACGAATTCTTTTTTGCTTTGTGAGGGTCCTGCCATAGCAAAATCTATTTTTTGTTTTGTGAAGATAAAAAAATTATTTACTGCATCGTTATCAAGGACTGTGTCTGGGTTTAATATTAAAGAATATTTTGTGGAAACTTTTTTTAACCCTATGTTATTAGCCTTGCCGTAACCTAAGTTTTGATTGGTTAATACACAATTTACGTTTGAATATTTGTTTTCAATATCTTGTTTAAATTTTTCATTACTGGAGTTTTCTACAATAATGACACTAATACTTGAATCTATTGAATTTAAGCAATTTTCTATTTTATCTTCACTTTTGAATGTTGTGATTATAATTGTAAGATCTTTATTGGTCATTATTTTAACAATATTCAAATGTATTGAATTAATTTTTTGTAATTTAATATTAAAAACAAGTATAACCTATTTATTCAATATGAAAAAAATTATCATAACAGGTGGTTCGGGCTTTATAGGAAGTAATTTAGTTAGTTATTTTTTAAATAAAAATTATTTTGTTATAAATATTGATAAACTCTCTTATTCTGGAAATAACTACAATATACATAATTTGAATAAAAAAAATTATATTTTTATTAAGTCTGACATAAACGAAAGGAAAGTCTTCACTAAAACCCTTAAAAAATACAATCCCACCATTGTATATAATCTAGCTGCTGAAACTCATGTTGATAGGTCAATAGATGGACCTGAACCATTTATTCATAGCAACATTAACGGGGTGTTCAATATTTTAGAATCAATGCGATCGTATATTAAAACAACTAAAAAAAAAATTAAGCTTATTCATATTTCTACTGATGAAGTATATGGTGATATACTTGATAAAAATAAAAGAGCAGACGAAAATTTTCCATACAAACCTAGTTCACCATACGCAGCCTCAAAGGCAAGTGCTGATCATCTTGTTAAATCGTATGTGAGAACTTATAATTTTCCTGCTATTATTTCAAATTGTTCAAATAATTATGGACCAAAACAATTTCCCGAAAAATTAATTCCAAAATTAATATTCAACATAATAAATAACAAACCTCTTCCTATTTACGGTAAAGGATTAAACTCAAGGGAATGGATATATGTTGAAGATCACTGTAGAGCGCTGGAAATTTTATCTTTAAAGGGCAAGATTGGTGAAAATTATAATATAGGGACTAATAATAATTTAACAAATATGCAGCTGACGAAATTAATAATTAAGATAATGAAAAGCAAGCTGTCCAAAATTAATAAAATTAAAATTGATTTTGTTAAAGATAGACCGGGACACGATATTAGGTATGCCTTAAATTCAAAAAAAATTCAAAATAAACTAAAGTGGCGTGCAGTTACAGGTATTGAAGGTGGCCTTGCAAAAACAATAGATTGGTATGTTGATAATCTTGATTATTTTAAATCGATATCTAAAAAAGATCACGTAGAAAGAATTGGGTTAAAGGTATGATAAAGAAAGGGATAATTTTAGCTGGTGGCAGCGGATCTAGGATGAGTCCAATTACAAAAGCAGTAAATAAACAACTTCTTCCTTTGTACGATAAGCCGTTAATTTTTTATCCTTTGTCAGTCTTGATGTTAGCTGGAATAAAAAATATTTTAATAATAGTTAATACAGGGCAACTTTATCAGTTTAAAAAAATCCTACCTGAAAAAAATAATCTAGGAATAAAGATTAGTTATCTAGAGCAAAAAAGCCCGGGTGGTTTGCCAGAGGCATTTATCATTGGAGAAAAATTTATTGAAAAAGATAGAGTTGCGTTAATTTTAGGAGATAATTTTTTTTACGGTCAAAATTTTAGTGAAAAACTTAAAAACGCTATAAAATTAAAAAATGGTGCCAAGGTGTTTTTACACCCAGTAAAAAAACCACACTTATATGGTGTTGCAACTGTTAATGACAAAGATAAGATTACTAAGATTGTAGAAAAACCTATTAAAACTAAATCTAATTTAGCAGTAACAGGATTGTATTTCTTTGATAATGCTGTTGTAAATTTTTCAAAAAAATTAAAGCCATCAAAAAGAAATGAACTGGAAATTACAGATCTTTTAAATATATATAAAAAGAAAAATAAACTAAAAGCTGAGTTTATTGGTCGTGGTGGCACATGGCTAGATACTGGTAGTATTGAAGATTTTAACAGTACGTCAAATTTTGTTTCAACAATTGAAAATAGACAGGGTTTAAAAATTGCTTGTTTGGAGGAAATTGCATTAAAAAATAAATGGATACAAAAAAAAGATATACTAAAAGCTATTAGTTTTTATGGAAAATGCGAGTATTCTGAATATCTTAAAAATCTATTACAAATCAAGATATAAAATTACCTAACATGTATAAAATTTTAAATATTTTTTTTCGTTCTATATATTTTGACAAACTTCCTAAATTTTTTTCTCGTAAGTTGTTTAAAATTTTCAAAATTTTTTTTGTAGACACTGAGCTTCAATCTCTTCCTTCGGACAACCATCCAACAAAGATAAATGATCAAACTCAAATATTTAAAGATGCTGAAAAAAGATTCTATAGGCCCTGGAGTACATGCTCGTATTTATTAGAACTATTAACTTTATACTCGACTTATAAAGAAAATTTAAAATTTTATGATTTTGGTGCAAATAATATTGATAATTATCTTTATTTAAATAAATATTTAAATAAATGGCAGTATATTTATAGAGATTTACCAGTATACAATGATGAAGTAAAAAAAATTATTAACCAAAAAAATTATAAAAATATTTTAGTTGATAGTAATTTCGAATTAAGTGAGGGTACGTTGGATTTTGCTTTTTTTGGTAGTTCAATTCATTATGTGTCTGACTATAAGTCTGTTCTAAAAAAATTTTTTGAAAACAAAACAAAATACTTAATATTTTCACACACACCCTTTTATATATCGAGTGCGTTTGATAAAGACAGAGTGTTAAAACAATTAAATATACACCCTACTATTAATTACTTGTATTTATTACACCATGATAACTTCATAAATTTTATGAAAAAAAATAATTACCAGCTTATATCGCAAAATAAAAATAATTTTATTAAATTTTTAAATTTTAAAAATTTTTCTAAAGATTATTCATCTATTAATTTTTTTGACATGAACTTTGCTAGGGTAAATTAATGAAAGTGAAATCTACTAAATTTAAAGATTTAAAAGTTATATCTTCACCAGTACATACTGACAAAAGAGGTAGTTTTAGAGAGGTTTATAAAGAAAAATTTTTTAAAAATAAAAAATTTATTTTTATTTGCACGTCAGAGTCTAAAAAAAATGTCTTAAGAGGTTTACATCTTCAAACAAAGTTTGCACAAGGAAAATACCTTACTGTTCTCAAGGGTGAAATTTTTGATGTTGCTGTTGATCTTAGAAGAAAATCTAAAAATTTTGGCAAGTATTTTTCAATAAATTTATCAGATAAGAATGGTCTTTCAATTTATATTCCACCAGGATTTGCCCATGGGTTTCTAGCTTTAAAAAAAAATAATATAATTACATACAACTGTACTAATTACAGGTCTGAAAAACATGAGCTTGGTATTAAGTGGAGTGACAAAGATATAAATATTAAATGGCCAGTCAAAAAGCCTATAATTTCAAATAAAGATCAAAACAATATGTCATTAGTAGAGTATTTAAAAATCTATGAATAATCTAAAGATATACTGTATGTGTTTAGAGAATAAGTATTTAGAAAAAGTTCAAAGTCTTGATTACATACCTGTAGGCCTTAAAAATAAAAATTTTTCTGAAGATTGGTTGTTAGATAATACATTAAAAAATATTTCTGAAAAAAATTCATACTACGGTGAGTATACCTTTTATTACTGGTACTGGAAGAATATGCTTAAAAATAAAAGATATGATGAATGGGTTGGGTTTTGTTCTTATAGGGAATTATGGGGTAATAAAAAGGTGATTGAGAATAAAAATTCCATTGATTCACTTCTTCAAAATCTTCCTGCAGAATGGCAAAAATATGAGGCAATTATAGGTGAACCTTTTTTTCTAGAAAGACCTGGCTTAAGTAAAATTTTAAAATATGGCAAAATTGCTTTACTAAAAAATTACAAAGAAACTTTTAAATCAAAATTTAGTATTAAATTTCAATTTGACATGTTTCATGGAAATGGAATTTTAGATAAAGCAATCAATTTATTACCCACCAAAGATAAGGATGATTTTAATTATTATGTAAAAAATCACGTGTCTTTGAATCAGGGAAATATGTTTGTTTGCAGGTCAACTAAAATTATTGACAACTACTTTAGTGAAGTTTTTGATTGGCTAGAAAAATGTGAAAAAATTTTTGGGTTTAATTTACAGGGACATAGAAAAGTACGAATGTATACTTTTTTAGCTGAAAGATTTTTACCATTCTGGTTTAAAAAATATACTAAATATTTAGAATGGCCCGTAGTTTATTGTGATATAAACCCAAAAACGAACTGATCTTTATAAAATGAATAAATTAAAATTTAAATCTTTTAAAAAAAAAAGCGGAGTATTGGTACCTTTTTCTTTTAAAAAAGATTTTCCGATTAAAGCAAAAAGGATATTTTTAATTAATGGGAAAAAAAATTTTATACGTGGAAATCATGCGCATAAGAAATGTTCTCAATTTCTTTTTCCAATACTTGGTAAGATTAAAATTGAGTGTATTTCTAGAGAAAAGAAAAAAAAAATTATTTTAGATTATGGTAAAAAAGAAGGATATTTAGTAAAGCCTAAGGTTTGGCTAAAGATTAAATTCCTAACGAAAAATTCAATATTGATGGTGGTTTGTGATAAGGAATATGAGTTTGATGATTATATTGAAAAGTTTGAAGATTTCTTAAAAATAATAAAAAAAAATTCTATATGAAAATAATTATAACTGGGGCTTGTGGTCATATTGGCTCATATATTGCTAAAAATATCTATAAAATTAAAAAAGTTAAAAAGATAATATTAATTGATAATTTTCTAACACAACGTTACTCATCATTATTCAATCTGAAAGGTAATGCTAAAAATTTATTTTTTAATATTGACGTCAGTAAACCTAAGTCATTAGACACTTTTAAAAATATTGATCTGATAATTCATTGTGCATCTTCAACTAATGCAGAAAGTAGTTTTTCAAATAAAAAAGAGATGTTTAAAAATAATTTAGGATGTATCAAAAATGTAGTAAATTTTTGTATTAAAAAGAAAACTAAATTAATTCATATTTCTTCAACTAGTGTGTATGGAAAACAGCGCAAAACTGTAAATGAAGATGATGACTCGATGGTTCAACCACAGTCACCATATGCTGAAATAAAATTAATGGAAGAAAAAATTTTAAAAAAAAATAAGAAAAAAATAAGATTTATGAGTTTTAGATTTGGAACAATAGCTGGCGTTTCTCCTGGTATGAGGTTTCATACGGCTATAAATAAATTTTGTTTTAATGCAGCACTAAATCAAAGTATAAAAGTTTACAAAACTGCATACAATCAACATAGGCCATATTTATCCATTAAAGATGCATTTAAAATTTTTGAATTTTGTATTGTAAAAAATGTGTTTAAAAATGACATCTTTAACGCATTAAGTGAAAATTTGACAGTCAAACAAGTAGTAGCGATGATTAAAAAGTATAAAAAAAATATAAAAATTGAATATATTAATTCACCAATTATGAATCAGTTGAGTTATCACGTTGATAAAACAAAGCTTAATAATTTAGGTTTAAAATTGAACTCCAATATTCAAAAAGATATAAAAGAAACATTAAAACTTTTCGTTTTTAAAAATAATGAAGTGTAAAATCACAAATAAAACTATTAGTCCGTTCATGACATTTGGTAAAATGCCGGTTGCAAATGGCTTTGTTGATAAAAAAGATTTTAATAATGAATTTTATTTTGAAATGGAGGTAGGTTTTAACGAAGAGCTTTCACTGTTTCAATTAAATGACCATCCAGCCCCGGAAAAAATGTTTAATAAAAATTATCCATTTTTTACTGGTAGCTCGGAATTTATGAAGTTACATTTCAAAAATTACGCTGATTTTGTTAAAACTAATTTTTTAAAAACTGGTTCAAAAATTATTGAGATAGGTTCGAATGACGGAACTTTTTTGAAAAATTTTAGTGACGATAAGAAAAATATTGTTGGTTTTGAGCCATCTAGTAATGTTGCTGAAAAAGCAATTATCAATGGAGTACCAACAATAAATAAATTTTTTAACACAAAAAATATTTCTGAAATACCTGATTTTTTGGGTAACACAGATTTAATATGTGCCTCTAATGTTATTTGTCATGTGCCTGATTTGAACAGCCTGATTAAGTGTATTGATTTATTGTTATCACCTTCAGGAACGTTTGTTTTTGAGGAACCTTACCTAGGGTCAATGTTTAATAAAATTTCTTATGATCAAATTTACGATGAGCATATATTTATCTTTTCTGCTACTTCGGTAAAAAATATATTTCAAAGACATGATTTTGATTTAATAGATGCTATACCTCAAAAAACACATGGCGGCTCGATGAGATATGTCATAAAGAGAAAAAATAAGTCTTCTCTATCAAATAATTTAAAAAAAATTTTACAAGAAGAAAATAAAAATAAATTAGACATCGTGGAATCTTGCTTAATATTTAAAAAAAATTGTGAAATTTCAAAGGAAAAAATAAACAATAAAATTGAAAGCTTAAAAAATAGTGGCAAATCAATTTGTGGGTATGCTGCCACTTCTAAAAGTACAACTATTCTTAACTATTGTGGCATAAACACAAAACATATTGATTATATTTGTGACACAACAGAAGAAAAAATTGGAAAATACACGCCCGGTACTCACATACCAATAAAAAGTATGGATTATTTCTACAACAATCAAACTGATAGTATTTATCTTTTTGCCTGGAATCATAAAAATGAAATTTTATCAAAAGAAAAAGCGATAAAAGGAGAGTGGTTTTCTCATGTTTCTTTATAAAAATAAGATTGTAATTACAGGTGGTAGTGGAAGATTTGGTAAAGTTTTTAAGGATATTTCTAAAGATCACAAGTTTTTTTTCTTTTTTCCAAAAAAAAATGAATTTAATATTTTAAAACCTAGCTCAATAAAAAAATATTTAAAAAATAAAAAACCTAAATATCTAATACATTTAGCTGGGCTTTCAAGACCGATGGAAATCCACGATAGAGACATCTCTCAAAGTATAGATAAAAATATAATAGGTACTGCAAACGTGACTAAAGCGTGCTCAGAATTAAATATTAAACTTATCTATATGTCCACTTCTTACGTTTATCCCGGGAAAGAAGGTAATCATAATGAAAAGTCTCCGCTATATCCTATAAACAAGTATGCTTGGTCAAAACTAGGTGGTGAAAGTGCAGTTAGACTATATGATAACTCTCTGATTTTACGAGCATCAGTAACAGAAAAACCATTTGTGCATGCAGGTGCGTTTACCGATTTTAAAACAAATTTTATCTATCACGAAGATCTAGTTCCTAAGATTTTAAAGATATTAAACCATAAAGGTGTGGTTAATATTGGTGGCAAATCTCAATCTGTCTATAATTTTGCAAAAAAACACAACCCAAAAATAAAAAAATATTCTGCTAAAAAAATGTTAGGAAAAAAAGCTCCTTTAAATGTAACAATGAATTTAAAAAAACTAAATAAGTTAATTAATGATTAAATTTTGGTCTTATAAAAAAGAATATACAAAATATAAAAAAAATCTTTTAAAAATTATTAATAAATCTATGGGGAGTGGAGTTATTTTTTTTGGGAAAGAATTAGAAAAATTTGAAAAAAATTTCATAAAAAAATATAAATCTAAATATGGTATTTCTGTTGGTAGCGGTACAGATGCATTGCTTATTTCGCTAAAATCTCTTGATCTAAAACATGGTGACGAAGTAATTACAGCTGCAAATACTGCAATACCAACAATATCAGCAATAATTAATGCTGGTGCAAAACCTAGGCTAGTAGATATTGGTGAAGATTTTTTAATTGATGTAGATAAAATTGAAAAAGAAATAAATTCAAAAACTAAAGTAATAATTGTAGTTCATTTATACGGACAGATGTGTGAGATGGACAAAATTATAAAAATAGCAAAAAAAAAAAATAT
>MDTF01001881.1_pt1 | contig 10266 bp, 12 predicted proteins | sample 811191 | NCBI WGS metagenome assembly MDTF01 (sample SAMN05326649, study PRJNA326480) | marine metagenome | isolation source: seawater | place: Southern Ocean | collected 2011 | reverse complement strand
TTATATTTAGCAGCTAAAGGTCATCGTAGGGCTATTTTAGATTACGTTGGTAAGGAAAAATATTTTTGGTTGGTCCCTTAAAATTAATTTACGCTCGAGTCTTCACTAAATTTTTGTTATACTTTTTGTAATTTTCAACATAGTGCAGAGCGTTAATTTTTATATTCTCTATTTCTTTATCGGTAACTTGTCTTATTACTTTACCAGGGCTACCAAGCACTAGCGATCGATTAGGAATAACTTTATTTTCTGGAATTAAAGTATTAGCACCTATAATGCAATTTTTTCCAATTTTTGTTTTATTCAAAATTGTACTACCAATACCAATTAAAGTGTCATCTGAAACCTCACAGCCATGCAACATAACCATATGGCCTACTGTTACATTTTTTCCCAATGTTAGAGGACATCCAGGGTCAGTATGAAAAATACTTCCGTCTTGTACATTTGAACCTTCACCTATTGTGATTGGTTCGATATCTCCTCTTAGAACAACATTAAACCAGATGTTTGCGTCCTTTTTTAAAATTACCTTGCCTATTAAAACTGCGTTACTTGCTACCCAAGATTCTTTGTGAAGTTGGGGTGTGTTATTTTCAAAATTGTAAATCATATAAATGCTGTAATTCCATATTAAAATATTTATAATGTTAATCCAAGAATAAAACTTATCGAATGTTTGTAGTTATCACTAGAAATTTCCCACCTGATATTGGGGGTATACAAAGTTTGATGGAAGGGCTTTCCAGGGGCTTACTTGCTCATAGAAAAGTTAAAATTTTTGCAGATGAGTTTCAGAATAGTAAAGATTTTGATGAAAAATCTAAACTAGATATTCAGCGAATAGGTGGAATTAAATTGTTCAGGAAGTTTAGAAAAGCTTATGTAGCTAATGATTTTCTAAAACAAAATAAAGTACAAGCTATTTTTTTTGATCACTGGAAAAGTGTTGAAAATATTAAAAAAGAATTTTTAGATACAATTCCAAATTTTTGTTTAATTCACTCAAAAGAAATTAATCATCCTGTTGGCACTTCATTAAATGCAAGAATGAACAAAGCATTTAAAAAAGTAAAATTTATTATTGCTAATTCAAAATTTACAAAATCTTTAGGTATAAATTTTGGCTTAGAGCAGAGAAAAATACATATTATTAACCCAGGAACAGATTATCCAATTAATGTAAATCAGTCTGATAAAATGAATGCTAAGTCTATATTTGGAAATGCTTTTCCAAAGATTATAACTGTTGCTAGATTAGATAAAAGAAAAAGTCATCAAAATATATTAATGACTATAAAAAATTTAATACCTACCTATCCTGATATCAAATATGTTTGTGTTGGAGATGGAGATGAAAAATCAAGTTTAACAAGTCTTGCCGAGCATCTAGAAATTGAAAATTATGTTAATTTTTTTTCAAAGTTAGATCAATCAAGTAAGAATGCTCTATTAAATGAAGCTGATTTATTTTTAATGCCTTCAGTTATGCATAAAAAATCAGTGGAGGGGTTTGGAATTTCTTTTATTGAAGCAGCTAGTTATGGAGTTGCTTCAATTGGAGGTAATATTGGTGGTCAAGCAGATGCTATAGAAGATGGTCGTACAGGATTTTTATGTGATGGTAATGATTTAAATTCTATTTATGTGACTATTCTTAAGCTTTTTCAAAACGATCAATATAAGGTTTTAGGTCTGCAGAGCAAAGAGTTTTCAAAAAAATTTAAGTGGGAAAATGTCGTTAAACAATATCTTTCCTTAATTTAATTTTTTTTTTTATTTCATCCATCACTGTTTTCGTTTCAAGCAGACTTAAGTCTGAAATAGAAATAGGTTTAAATTTTTTAGTCTCTATACTAACTTTTTCTGCTGAAGTATGACTCCCAAATAAAACTAAACCTGCTCTATTCATGTGGGCACATATATGTGCTGGCCCTGTATCATTGGCTACAACGAAACTTGCGTCTTTAATTAAGCTCATTAATTGATTTATTGTAAGGGATCTACCCTCATCTAAAACAACTTTAGCATTTAATAACTTGGCTTCCTCTATTTCACCTGGACCCGGGGCTACAATTACATCATACTTATTATTGTACCTGGATTTTAATTGAGAAATTAAAATGGAGTAATATGGCCATTTCTTTACTGTGAGTTTTGGTGAACAAAAAGGAAATAATAAAATATATTTTCCATCAAAATAATTTTTTGTAATGTGTCTAATATTTGTTACAGACCAACGTAGATTAGGTTTCTTAACATTTACCGTTTTAATTCCACTCTTTTGTAGTTGAATTTCCATTCGATCAAGAACAGGTGACTGATCAAAATCAGATTTCTTTTGACCTGGCTCTAATGTTGTGTCTGTTGAAGACCAGATAGGTTTGTTTAGTAAAAAATTTCTATAAAATCTTGTTCTCTTTGAGTTCTGGAGATCAAAAACATGAATAAAGTTATAAGAATCTAATTTTTTCTTTAAATTAAATAAATAAATTAAATTCCATCTAGGTGATCTTTTATCTTCCAAAACTTCATCGACATAAGGACATATGTTCATTAAATCTAGATACTGAAATGATGTTAAAAGTACTATATTAGACTCTGAATTAGAATTTTTGATATCTTCTATAGCCCCATTGGCTTGAATTAAATCTCCAAGTGAGCCATGTTTAATAATTAAAATATTTGACATTTTTTAACTTTATAAATTTAGATTTATAGTATACTTGAAAAATTAACATGGTAAATAAATTAGACAAAATATGGGCAGAAATCTCTGCTGGTGAGCTAATTGATAAAATTACCATCCTGGAAATCAAAAAAATTAACATTAATGACAAGGATAAATTAAAAGATGTCGAAAAAGAATTGACTTCTCTTAATGAGACTTTTGAAAAATCTATTCCTAACACCCATCAAATCAAACTTTTGATAGATAAATTAAAATCCATTAATCTAAAACTATGGGATATTGAAAATGGTAAAAGAGAAGCCGAAAAAAATAATAATTTTAGAGAAAAATTTATTCAACTAGCCAGAAATGTTTACAAAACTAATGATGAAAGAGCAAAAATTAAACTTGAAATAAATAACGTGTTAGGTTCAAATATAAAAGAAGTTAAATCACACTATTAATCCATCTCTAAACTGGGAATTCTCTTTCTTAAATCTTTTGAATAATTAGGATCAATTTTTACAGTTATAACTCCGTCTCCTTTTTTTAATTCCTTTAGAATTTTTCCATCAGGAGAAATAATTAAAGAGTGTCCATATGTCTTTCTCTTATTCCAGTGCAACCCATGTTGAGCTGGTGCAAAAATATAGCAGAAGTTTTCTATTGCTCTTGATTTTAATAAAGTGTGCCAATGTTTTTTTCCTGTGGTCTCTGTAAAAGAAGACGGTACTGAAAAAAATAATGCACCTTTTTTCGACATCTGCCTATACATCATTGGAAATCTAACATCATAACAAATAGATAAACCTAATTTTCCCCAAGGTAATTTTGCCAATTTCAAAGTTTTTCCTGGAGAAAAAATTTTAGATTCAAAATATTTTTCTTTTTTAGTTAAAGCGGCATCATACATATGAATTTTATCATAGTAGATTTGGATTAGTCCGGCAGGATTAATTAGAATAGATCGATTTCTAATTTTATTTTTTTCTTTAATTATTGCCGATCCTATTAAAATCCATTTTTTATACTTTTTTGCTAATTTTTTAATTTCACATATGTAAAGATCTCTATGCATTGATAAAACTTGGTTGTTAATTTGACTTTTATTGACACCAAAAATTGATGAATTTTCAGGAGTAATTATTAAATCTGCACCTTCTCTGATTGCTTCAAAAAATAGTTTTGTTGTTATGTGTAAATTATTTTTAATACTTTTATCTGCACAAAACTGAATGCACGAAACTATCATGATATATTTATTCTATTACATAAATTGTATAAATTGTTGAAATAAAAATATATAAATTCTCATGAATAACTTTATCAAAAAAAAATATTATAGACTGCTAGGGAGTAAAAATGTTCTTAAAATATTCTATTTATATCATAAGCTTTTTGGTGAAAAATACCTCGGGAATCTTAATTTTGATTTTTCTAAAAAAAAAAATCGTATTGAAATTATTCAAAAACTTATAAGTTTAAAAAACTATAGAAGCTACCTTGAGATTGGAACGTTCAAAAATGAAGTATTTGACAAGGTTTTTTGCAATAAAAAAATAGGTGTCGATCCATTTAGTGGCGGCAATACTCGGATGACTAGTGATGAGTTTTTTAGAAAAAATAAAGATAAATTTGATTTAATTTTTATTGATGGATTACATACATACCAACAAGTTAAAAAAGATATTTTAAATTCTATTAATTTTTTAAATGACAATGGTGTAATATTAATTCACGATTGCCTACCTCAAGATTATTTTGCTAACGCTTCTCCTAGAAGTGTGTACAAATGGAATGGAGATGTTTGGAAAGCTTTTGTTGAGATGAGAACTAAAAATAATTTAGACTCATACTGTTGCTTTGCAGATGAGGGTATAGGTGTAATTTTAAAGAGAGATAATAAAAACTTATTGAATCTAGAGATTAAAGATTTTTCCAAAATGGAATTTAATTATTTCTTTAATAATTATAAAAAATTAATGAATTTAAAAGAGTTTGATGAAATTCTTAATAAAATTTAAGAGTTCATGAAAAATTCACTTACAATAGTATTTAATGCTTATTATAGTGAAAAAAGCTTAAATAAGATTTTACGCAAACTACAAAAATTTAAAATATTAATAATTGAGAATTCACTACAAGGTGAGTTAAAAAAAAAATTAGAAAATAAATATAAAAATGTTAAAGTACTTTTGCCAAAAAAAAATTTGGGATTAGCTGAGGGTTATAATTTAGGAATTCAACAATCTACTACAAGATATGTATTTTTAAATAATCCAGATATAGAAATTAGTCCTAAATCAATAATTCAATTATTAAATTATGCAAAAAAAATAAAAAAATTTGGAATTATCTCTCCAGTTTACGAAAAAGAAAAAATTTATAAAAATTATGGCAGTAAAAATATAATTTCTACTAAAAAAGATCTTACGTTAGTAAATTGGATAGATAATAATTTTTTAATTGACAAATCTCAGATTAAAAACAATTTATTCGATAAAAATTTTTTTTTGTATTTTGAAACAATAGATTTTTGTTTAAATTTAAATAGAAAAAATAAAAAATTATTTGTTGCTAAAAAAATTAAATTTAAACATTTTGGAGCACAATCAATAGACAGAAAATATAGCCACATTGTAAAACTGACTAGAGCTTGGCACTATAATTGGTCTAAATTTTATTTTTTTAGGAAAAACTTCAATTATATTTATGCTTTAACAAAAATTTCTCCTAACTTTTACCAGGCCATAAAGAATTTGTTATTAAATCTTCTAAGATTAAAACCTTTTGAGTGCAAATTGAACATATTTGAAATTTATGGAATAATTTCAGCTGTTCTGTTTTTTAAATCTTTTTACAGAGCTAAGAAATAATATTATACATTATTTCATTGTAGATGAGGCAAAGTTCCACTTACAATCAAAGCTAGGAATGTAAACGCCTGAAAGCGTTACGTTACCAAAACTTTTTTCTAGAACTTTACACCAGTTTTCTACTTGCTTAGGTTTTTTATCTTTACTCCCAACTTGAGCAGTAATTATTCCGCCTTTTTTTAAAATTCTCTGTAAACCTTTCATATTTTTTCTAGCAAGGTCTATACAATATTGGTCGTCATTAAGGTCTACAAAAATTTTATCGTACTTAGAGTCTTCCACGAATTTAATGCTCTCAAAAGCATCGCCCCAGAAAGTATTTACTGTATTGCTTTTTTTAACCTTTGAGCAAACTTTTGGTAAGTGCCTGTAGCAGGATTCGACTATCTCAGGATCAAGTTCGTACCAGTCTATATAATTAGTGTTGTTTTCAAGACACTCCCTGGCAACACCGCCATCTCCTCCACCAATGATAGCAACATTATTATTTTTTTTACTCAAATCATTACTAGACTTAAAAAAAGTCGAACTGTAAATTTTTTCATCTTTTTCAGCTATCTGAATTTCATGATCAATAAAAAGAGCATTTCCAAATTCTTCCAAGTTCATAATTTCAACAAATTGACCTACTTTGGATGTAAAAGTTTCTAATACATTGTTGACTACATAATACTTCTTTTGGCCTGGTGTTGAGTATATATCATCATATAAGCTAACACTGCTTCTATTGAAGCTATTAACTACTACTCGATCGTGATCAATTTCTTTTTTCAGTATTTTTAAAGCTACTTTAGGATGAACCTTTCCACACGTAAAAAAATCAAAACTAATTACTCCTCTTTCAGGAAAGGTATGAAAACTAAAATGACTTTCAGATAACAGAGCAACTAGGGTAAATCCTTGAGGTTGGAATTCATGGCTGCTGACATTAAGTATTTCTACTTTGGCAGCTTTTGCAATTTTATAGATTATTTTTTCAAAAAAAGATTTTTCATAATCTTTTTTAACACCTAGAAAATCTAAAGTGATGTGCTCTCCAACTTTAATCATAAAAAACTACTTTCTTTTATAATTTTTCATTTTTCCTAAAACTATTATCATTTCATTTTTTGAAAGTATTTTAGGAATTCCAATTCTTAGGGCATTTATATATTGATGGCAAATATTTTCGATCTCCTGCGCAAGCTCAAATGATTTTTCTAAACTTTCCCCAAATGCAATCTGTCCGTGATTTGCAATGAGACAGGCCGATCTATTTTTCAAAGCTGATAAAATATTTTTTGATAAATTGCGCGTGCCAAAAGTTGCGTATTTTGTGCATTTTATATCTTCTCCACCTGCAATACCGACCATATAATGAAATGCAGGAATAGATTTTTGATGAGATGAAACTGCTGTAGCGCAAGTCGAATGAGCATGAACAATTGCTTTTGCTTCTTTTTTATTCACATAAATATCCTGATGAAACTTCCATTCTGATGATGGAATTCCTTTTTTTTTATCGAATCGTCCTTTTAAAGAAACAAAGACAATGTCTTTGGGTTTCAACGAAGAGTATGTCATTCCAGAAGGAGTTATATAAAAACCATCTATATTTTTTTCTTTTGCCCTAACTGAGATGTTTCCAGATCTTAAAGCAGATAAATTAGTAGAATTTAATTTTTTTGAATATCTAATTACTTTCAGTTTTAATTTGCTCACTTAAATAAGCCTCTCAAACCATTTTCCGATGCTTCGCAAACACCTTTTTCTGTAATTAAACCTGTTACTAATTTAGCAGGTGTAATATCGAATGCTAGATTCATTGCTTTGCTTTTTTGTGGATAAATTAAAACTTTTTTAATTTTATTATCTTTGTCTAATCCTTCAATATGTGAAAGTTCCGTCATATCTCTTTCTTCGATTGGTATTTCTTTAAAATCTTTAATTTTCCAGTCAATTGTTGAGCTGGGGAGTGCTACGTAAAAAGGCACTTTATTATCGTTTGCAGCTAGTGCTTTTAAGTAAGTGCCAATTTTATTGCACACATCTCCAGTCGACAATGTTCTATCTGTACCTACAATACACATATCAACCTTGCCTCTTTGCATTAAAATTCCTCCCGTATTATCTGCAATAATAGTATTAGGAATGCCCTCTTCATTTAATTCATAAGAAGTTAGATTAGCTCCTTGGTTTCTTGGTCTTGTTTCATCTACCCAAACATGGATTTTAATCCCCTTTTGATGTGCGTGGTAAATTGGGGAAGTTGCAGTGCCCCAGTCTATAGTTGCAAGCCACCCTGCGTTGCAATGTGTTAAGATGTTTACAGTATCTTTTTTTTTTTTAGCTATTTCTTCAATAATTTTAAGACCATTAAGGCCGATATTTTTACAAAAATTAATATCTTCCTCTACAATTGCCTTTGCTTCTTCTAAAGCTATTTTTAAAGTTTCATCGCTACTAAAACTTGATAATTTTTTTACCATTCTATTTACTGCCCATTTTAAATTTATAGCTGTAGGTCTAGAGTTTATTAAATCTTCACTAGATTTTTTTAAAAAAGATTGATCGTTTTTTTCAATTATAGCCAGGACTAAACCATAAGCGGCAGTGGCACCAATAAGTGGCGCTCCTCTTACTTCCATGGTTTTAATTGCATGAATTGCGTCTTTAACAGTTTTTAGATCTTTAGTTATAAATTGATGTGGTAATTTTGTTTGATCAATTATTTTTACAATCTTATCTTCTATCCAAATTGTACGATATTTTTTTCCATGTATATGCATCTAAACAAATGATTGGTTATTCTTCTAAACTATAAATATTACACAAAATCATTATTTCAGGACCCTACCCGCAATATACCTAAGTTTTTTTACTGTTTTCTTAGTTCTTGCCTTTGGGTCTGTAATAATGGCTACATCTAAACAATTGTTAGCAGGGTCTTTCTCAACAGAGAAATCTCTAAAAGTTTTAATGACTTCATTTATCATGTTTTGGGCGTTAGTTGCATTTTTTACAAGAGTTTGGACAACCATTCTTACGTCAACTTCTTCATGATCTGGGTGCCAACAATCATAATCTGTTACCATTGCAACTGTACAGTATCTAATCTCTGCTTCTCTTGCTAGTTTAGCTTCGGGCATATTCGTCATACCAACCACATCTGCATTCCACGATCTATATAAATTTGATTCTGCTAGAGTAGAAAATTGTGGTCCCTCCATCACAACATAGGTTCCACCTGTTTGGTGTTTAATATTTAGTTTTTTTAGTGCAGTTTCACAGCAATTAGTTAATCCAAGACTTGTTGGCTTAGCCATTGATACGTGAGCCACTATTTCTTCATCAAAAAATGTTTTTGATCTTTCAAAAGTTCTATCAATAAACTGATCAATAATTACAAATTTTCCTGGTTCTAAATTTTCTTTTAGCGAACCAACTGCAGAAACAGAGATAATGTCTGTAACACCTAATTGTTTAAGGGAGTCGATATTTGCTCTAAAATTTATATTGGTTGGATTAATTTTATGCCCCCTAGCATGTCGTGGTACAAAACAAATTTCTTCCTTGCCAAGCTTTGCAACTAAAATTTCATCTGATGGATTGCCCCATGCTGTCTTTACTTTCTTCCATTTGGTTTTTCCAAAACCTTCCATTTTATAAAGACCACTCCCACCAATTATCCCAAGTTTTCTTTTTTTCATCATTTAATTATTAAAGGATTTTTGCTAGACATTGAAGCTTAATATGGATTTAAAAAATTACATAAGATCTATTCAAAATTATCCTAAAAAGGGAATTTTATTTAGAGATATCACAACACTTATTAAAAATCCTAAAGCTTTTAATTTTGCAATAGATAAAATAATAGAAATTTCAAAAAAAATTCAATTTGATAAAGTTTCTGCTATTGAGTCCAGGGGATTCATATTTGCCTCTACAGTCTCCTACTTGACCAAAAAACCTTTGGTCCTTTTAAGAAAAAAAAATAAACTTCCTGCAGAGAGATATTCCGTAGATTTTAAATTAGAATATGGCGAAGCTACTATTGAAGTGCATAAAGACTCGATTGATAAAGGAGAAAAAATATTAATAATTGATGACTTAATTGCCACAGGTGGAACGGCTGAAGCTGCTGCAAAACTTATAGAATTATCTGGTGGTTCTGTTGCTGGATTTATTTTTATAATAAATTTATTTGATTTACCTGGTAACGATTTACTTAAAAAAAAATTCTATTTCACTGAAAGTTTAATAGAATTTCCAGGTCATTAACAATTTATTTTCAAAAATTGTTCCACATAGTCTTTAAGATTAATTTTTCCAAAAAAACGATAAACTTTATTTGAAAGATTAGAGTTTGTTAAAGCAGAGGCGTATCTCTCACCTGGTCTTTTTGGTAAATATTTTATTTTAGTATTAAACATCTTGGCAACTTGATTTATTGAATAAGATTTTTTATTTGAAATACTATAGTGTTTACATTTGTTACTTTTCCAAGCTAAGTAACATATGTTCACCGTATCTTGAACGTGGGTAAATCTTCTAGTTTGTGTTCCTGGTCTGACTACAGTTAACAATTTTTTAGATTTATAAAGATTTTCAAATATACCAATTATAGTCGCCATACTACCTTTGCTGATCTGTCTTGGGCCATATACATTATAGAAATAAATGACTTCATATTTAAAATTAAACCATTTTTTTAAATTTTCTAATAATTCTAAATTTTTT
>MDTF01003451.1_pt1 | contig 10269 bp, 13 predicted proteins | sample 811191 | NCBI WGS metagenome assembly MDTF01 (sample SAMN05326649, study PRJNA326480) | marine metagenome | isolation source: seawater | place: Southern Ocean | collected 2011 | reverse complement strand
TCCATTAGCATCTGCTATTTCTTTATATTCTATATCAAGCTCAACGAGAGTTTCTGAGTGTTCGGAAACAAACGCGATAGGAACCAGAACAATGTGCTTACCGATCTTGGAATTTTCAATAATTGTGTCTTCTGTTGAAGGTCCTATCCATTTCAATGGGCCAACTCTACTTTGGTAACTTAATATCCAATCTAAATTTTCATCATTTAAACGCTCAACTATTTTTTTAACCGATTGTTCAACTTGCCATTGATAGGGGTCCCCCCTTTTAATGTTTTTTTCTGGTAAGCCGTGCGCCGAAAATATTAATTTAAAGTCTTTAAGATCTTTAATTTTTTTTATTATTTCTTTGGTGTGAGCATTAATAAAATTCTGATCTGTTGGGTAACAGCAGATTGTGCTTGTTTTAACTTGATAGTTCTTTTTTTTGCAAACGTCTTTCCATTCTTTAATTGAAGACCCTGATGTTGCGGCGGAGTATTGGGGATAAAGAGGCATTAAAACAACTTCATCTGGGTCATATAGCTGAACATCTTTAATCACATCTTTAGCTCTTGGGTTCCAACATCTCATTATGATAAAGCATTTATATTCATCTTCTTTTTGCGTTTGATTTAGTTTTATTTCTAAAGCATTAGACTGTTCTTTAGTTAATTTTAGTATGGGTGATGACCCACCGAGTTCTGCATAAATCTTTTTAGCAACAGGGGCCCTTCTATTGGAAATTAATTTTGCCAGAGGATATCTTAAAATAGTTGGTAAATTTAGAATTGCCGGATCATTAAATAAATTAAATAAAAATGGTTCAACATTTTCTAGTTTATCGGGACCCCCTAAATTAAATAGAATGATTGCTTTTTTCATTTTTTAATTAGTAATCTTTTACTGTTTTGACTAAATATTCAACCATATCAGGGTTGGTCTCTGGTAAAACACCGTGTCCAAGATTAAAAATATATGGGTGATCTTTAAAAATGTTTAAATATTTCAATGTTTCTTTTTTAAGATTTTCTTTATCTGTAAGTAATATTTTTGGATCAAGACCTCCTTGAACTGGAATTTTTATATTTTTGCATATTTCCTTTGGATCTACATTGTAATCAATGCTTACTGCATCGGGTCTTACAATTTCACAGTATTCCTTATAATCTTTTATTTCCCTAGGAAAACATATTACAGGAACGTTTAAAGACTTTACAAACTCAACTAGATTAAGCGTTGGGGTATAAATATAATTTGGTAAATCTTTTTTTTCTAGAAGTCCTGCCCAACTATCAAATATTTGTATCACATTCGCACCATTTTCGATTTGATTTTTGATATGAATTTTTAAAAATTTTTCTATAATTAATAAAATTCTATTAATTAAATAATTATCTTTAAAAAAATCTTTGTTCAAACCTTTTTTTGGGGATTGTTGATTAATTATATAAACAAGTAGTGTCCAAGGAGCTCCAACAAATCCTATGGTATTTTTTTTTTTTGTAAGCTCGTGGCTACTTACTTTTTTTATTAGTTTATAAACTGGGTAAACTTTTTCTATAAAATCTATTTCATCTAATTTTGACATTTCCTCAATATTAACTTCACCAAGAATTGGGCCAAAATTTTTTTTGAATTCAACTCTCTGATTTAAACCATATGGTAACATTAAAATATCAGAAAAAATAATAGCAGCGTCTAAGTCGAACCTTTTTAAAGGTTGTAAGGTTATTTCCGAAGATAAATTTTCATTTAAACATAAACTAATAAAATCTGGGTTTAATTTTCTTATCTCTCTAAACTCTGGTAAATACCTTCCTGCTTGTCTCATTATCCATATTGGATTTACCTTAGTATTTTTGTTAATTATTACTTCGTGGAGAGGTGTCATATTAAATTAATATATATAATTATAGTATTAGTATTATGTTATGTGAATAATGGTGATTAATATTTATTAACATTTTATAAACTTCTTATTAACATTTATAAGTTAATAAAATTGTTTAAATTGTAGCTTTTTTGAACTTTGTTAGATTTTTTGTATTATTTATATATCTTGTTTAATAATGTTAATAAAACCCATGTTTTACAACAATAATCAAGCAATATTTAAATTGAGTAATTTTATTAAAATAATACAAATTTATCAACTACTTGTTCATGAATAATAAATATCAAATTTACCTAATTTCAGATTCTACAGGAGAAACCTTAGATAGAATTTTTTTAGCCTTAAAGGCGCAGTTTAAAAACATTGAATATAAAATTCACCCTTATTCTTTCACTAGAACAGAAAATCAAATCCTTAAAATTCTAGAAGAAGCAAAAAAAAATAAAAATTCTGTAATTCTTTACACAATTGTAGATAATAATTTAGCAAAATATTTAGCCAACATAAGTGTTAAAAAAAAATTCCCTGTTTCAGTGTTCTGGGAAACTTAATTTTAAATTTTTCAAAAATTCTTAATCAAAAGGCTTCTCACGAACATAGCGGCCAACACGTTATCAATGAAGAATATCATGAGAGAATAGAAGCAATTCAGTTTACAATAAATCACGATGATGGAAATTTGGTTGACGATATTGAACAGTCAGACATTATCCTGGTTGGCGTTAGCAGAACAAGCAAAACACCCACATCCATCTATCTTGCCAATAAAGGGTTTAAAACTTCTAACATTCCTTTGGTAAATGAAAATTCTTTACCACAAAAATTAAAAAACAATCCACACTTAACATGTGTTGTTGGTTTAAATACAGAAGCAGAAAGATTAGTAGATATACGAAAAAACAGAATGAACTCTTTAAAAGGAACAGAAAATAAAAAATATACAAGTATTGAAAATATTAAGAAAGAAATTGCTGATGCTAAAAAAACCTTTCAAAAATATAAATGGCCGTCCATTGATGTTACAAGAAAATCTGTTGAGGAAACAGCTGCTTCAATAATAAAAATACACGAAATATACAAAAACAATGATAAATAAAATTATTCTTGCATCAAAGAGCAAAGTAAGAAAAGAAATTTTTGAAAAAAATGGTATTGATTGTGTGGTCATTCCATCAAATATTGACGAAGATACTGTTAAAGAAAGCTTGATGAAAGAAAAAGCCACTCCAGGCATTATCTCTAAAAACTTAGCAGAACTAAAAGCCAACAAAGTTAGTTTAAAAAAACCAGACCAAGTGGTTATAGGAGCGGATAGTGTGATTGATTTAGAGGGTGAATTAATATCAAAACCTGAAGACAGAGATGAAGCTCTAGTTATTTTAAAAAAACTCAACAATAAAAAACACCATCTTGTTAGTTCTGTTTGTATTTCAAAGAATGGCGCAATGATTTGGAATTACACAGAGAAAGCTACGCTAACAATGAAAAATTTATCTGATGAAGATCTTAAAGTGTATCTTTCCAAAATTACAGATGAAGCTTTATATGCTTATAATGTTTATCAAATTGAAGGTGAGGGCAGGTCTTTATTTTCCAAGATAGAGGGGGACAAAAATACTATAATGGGTTTGCCGATTAAGAAAATTAAAGAGTATTTAAGCAACTATTAATGAAAAAATATTTAGTTATAGGAAACCCTATTGACCACTCTTTGTCACCTAAATTACACAATAAGTGGTTTAAAATTTCAGGAATTGACGCGGCTTATGATAAAAAAAAAATGGAAGAAAAAGACTTAAAGGAAATAATTAAAGAAGTTAAGAATGAAACAATAGATGGTATTAATGTAACCGTACCATTTAAAAAGCTAGTAATCCCTTTTCTTGATGAGTTAACTCCTGAAGCAAGCAAGGTTCAATCAGTTAACACAATATTAAAAAAAAATAATAAAATAGTCGGGGCCAATACAGACATACATGGTTTTGAAGCAAGTCTAGGTTATAAAAACTTTAAACCAAAAGACAAAAAGATATTTATTTTGGGGGCAGGAGGAGTTGTGTCTTCAATAATATATGTTTTAAAAAAGATGGGTGTAGCAAAAATTACCGTAAGTAATCGAACCAAAAAAAAAGTAGAAGACCTAAGGAAAATTTATCCAGATCTGGAAGTTGTAGAATGGGGCCAAAATATAGATTTTGATATGATTATAAATGCAACTAGTCTGGGATTAGGCGAAAAAGATAAGATTGGATTAGACTTCAAAGAGTTGGAACATACGGATCCAACAGTTGTTTATAAAAGTGAAAATAACAATAATAAAAAAATTAATTCTACAAAATTATTTTATGATGTAATTTATATGTGTGAAGATAAAGAAACCGACTTCCTTTTAAATGGGAAAAAGTTAGGCTATGAAACGATGGATGGTAGCCTGATGTTTTTGCATCAAGCGGCAGAATCATTTAGAATTTGGCATAAAAAACAACCACACACTGATTGGAATCAAAAAACACAAATGGAAGATCTTAAAGATTTAAAACTCCATTATCTCTTATGATAAAAATTGGAATACTAGGGGATATTGGGTCTGGTAAAAGTTATGTGGCTAAGAATTTTGGTTATCCAGTATTTAATGCAGATATTGAAGTGGGTAAATTATATAAGAGAGATAAAAAAATTTATAATAAACTAAAAAAAGCTTTACCAAAATACTTTCAATCATTCCCAGTAAATAAAAAAGAAGTCTCAAATGCAATATTGGCAAACAAAGAAAACTTAAAAAAAATTATTAAGATTGTCCATAAAGAGATAAGAGAAAAAATGAATATTTTTTTAAACGTACATAAAAATAAAAAAATTGTAATTTTAGACATACCTCTTTTATTGGAAAATAAGCTTAATAAAAAAAAAAGATATCTTAATTTTTATTCAGGCAAAAAAAAAAGATATTTTGAAAAGATTACAAAAAAGAAACAATTTTAATAATAAACTTTATAAAAAATTTAAAATTATTCAATTACCACTAGATTATAAAAAAAAAAAATCTCAGTTTATCATTAAAAATAATTTTACAAAAAAAGATGTAAACAAGGATATAAAAAACATTATTAAAAAAATTTATAAATGAAAGAAGTAGTTTTAGACACAGAGACAACAGGTATTTCAGTTAGAGAAGGTCATAGGATTGTTGAAATTGGATGTATTGAGCTAGATAATTTAATCCCAACAAAAAATAAATTTCATTGTTATTTGAATCCAGAGAGAAAAGTTTCAGAAAAAGCTCTTGAGGTTCATGGATATACAGATGAATTTTTAGCAAAACAAAAAAAATTTAAAGAAATAGGAAGTGAGTTTTTAAATTTTATTAAAGATAAAAGACTTATAATTCATAACGCAGAATTTGATCTCTCACATTTAAACAATGAACTTTCTTTGTTTGGAAAAAAAAAAATAAACAATGAAGTTATAGACACACTTACTCTTGCAAGAGACAAGTTTCCTGGCTCACCTGTTAGCTTGGATGCTTTATGCAAAAGATACAGAGTTGATAATTCAAAAAGAATACAACATACAGCATTAATAGACTGTGATTTATTAGCAAAAGTTTATATTAATTTAATAGATCAAAAAGAGCCAACATTAAATTTTAATATTCATGATCAAGAATTTCAAGAAGCAGGTAGTGATAATGTGGAGTATTTTAAAAAAGTAGTTGTTCCTTCAGTTGATGAAATTAGGAAACACAAAGAGTATCTAAAGAATAATTTAAAAAAGAATTTTTTTAATTAGATCTTTGATTGTAAAGTTTTTCAAAATCTATTTTTTTCTCTATCTTAATTGACGGATATCCCGAATCATGAAGTAAATTTAAAAAAGATCTTTCCAAATCTGGATAAATTTCAATTTGAACATCACACAATAAAATTTTTTCAAGATCCTTTTTCTCTACAACTTCATCATTCACTTTAACAATTGTAGAAAAATTAATCTCAAAATAAGATTTTTTCTTACTCTCTTCTTTGTCTTCAAATTTTAATAAAGTATTTACCTCAATCATTTTATTTTTTAGTGGCTTAGAATTAATATCTATTCCAAGCTGGTATTTAGAAATTTTATCTCTAACAAAAATATAAGTTTCAACATCAGGAGTTTCGCTTGACATATCTTTAATATATTTTCCTAAAATTTTATATTTTTCTGTCATTGTCATCTTCTATATCTTCAAATTCTCCATCAATAAAATTATTTTTTTTAGTTTTCTTTTCATCGTGTTTAAATTTTTTTCTGAATCTGCTAAATATAATTTTTCTACTTAGAGGAAAAATTATTAAAAAACCCAGAATATCAGTTGCAAATCCTGGTATAATCAAAAGCATTGCGGCAAAAGCAATTGCTGCTCCTGAAATCATTTCATATGTTGGTGCTTCATTTTTGTTTAACTGCACAAAACCTGATTTAAGAGTATTTAAACCCTCATATTTAGCATAATAAATCCCAACTATAGCCGTAGTAAATATTAGCAAAATTGTTGTAATTGCTCCAATTTGAGAACCAATCTTGATTAGTAAATAAATTTCTATTACTGGAATTAAAATAATTAATAATAATATTGAGTTCATTTGTCCTTAATCTAAATTGCTGGTTGAAATTAATCAACATAGTAATTACAATATAATTATGGGTTACAGCTTTGAATATATAGATATAATTTTATTGGCAATGATTGCTGGTTTCATTTTTTTAAGGCTAAGAGGAATACTTGGAAAAAGAACGGGGTTTGAGGGGAAAGTCTCACCACAACTTGGCAAAGTTTTAAAGAGTGTAAAACCAAATAAAGCGATAGAAAGTAGTAATAATTTTGACGAAGAGGCCCAAAAAGAATTTTTAAAGGGTGCCAAAATTGCTTACGAAACTATCATTACAGATTTTAGCGATAATGATAATAAAATAACCACCAGTAAAACCCTTTTAAATAACGAGACATACAACCAATTTAATGACGCTCTTAAAGAAAGAGATGGAAGGGGTCATTATGCTGAAATTACTTTTATAGGCATTAATTCTGCAGCTATTAAGGAGCAAAAAAAAATAGATAAAATTTTAAATGTTACTGTAGATTTTATTGCAGAGGTAATAACTTGCATTAAAGATAAAGATAAAAAAATTATATCTGGAGATCCTGATAAAATTAAAAAAATTTATGACACGTGGGTTTTTGCAAGAGATATAACGTCAGCAAACCCTAACTGGCAGCTAGTAAATACGCTAACCTAATTGAACAATAATATTTCAGATAAAGATAAAAAAGACTGGGAAGTTTTTATTTCTAGCAAAGAAAAACTAATTAATAAAGAATCAAAATATCCAAAAAAAATACCTTTAAAAATAAGATCAATAGATTTGCATGGATATACTTTAGAAGAAGCAAATAAAACTATTGAAGATTTTATAAATAAATCCTATGTGGAAAATGTAAATAAACTAATTGTAGTGACTGGCAAGGGTCTTCATTCTCAAAATGAAAAAGATCCATATGTATCCAAAGATTTGAGTATCTTAAAATATTCGGTGCCAGAATTTATTTCAAACAATAAAAATTTAATGAATATTATTTACGAAATTCAAGATGCAAAAATAGAAGATGGTGGTAGAGGAGCTTTTTATATTTTTTTAAAGAAAAATAAACTTACAAAATAAATTTAGATAGATCGGTATCTTTAACTAAGCTACCTAAATTTTTATTTATATATTCTTTATTTATAATAATTTTTTCACCAGAACGATCAGTTGCTGTAAAACTAATTTCGTCTAAAATTTTTTCAATTATCGTGTGTAATCTTCTTGCGCCAATATTTTCAACTGTTGTATTTACCTCAGAAGCAATATTTGCAATTGCATCAATCCCATCATCCGAAAATTCAAGCTCAACATTTTCAGTTTTCAAAAGAGCCACATATTGTTTTATTAAACTAAAGTCTGGCTCTCTTAAAATTCTTTTAAAATCATCACTTGTTAGTGCCTCAAGCTCAACTCTAATTGGCAATCTTCCCTGTAATTCAGGAAGAAGATCTGATGGTTTAGCAAGCTGAAATGCTCCAGAAGCGATAAATAAAATATGATCAGTTTTAATTGGCCCATGTTTTGTATTTACAGTAGTTCCTTCAATTAATGGTAGTAGATCTCTTTGAACACCTTCACGAGACACATCTCCACCAGCCCTATCTGTTCTTGCGGAAATTTTATCTATTTCGTCAAGAAAAACTATTCCATTATTTTCAGTTGATATTTTTGCAGCTTTAATAATCTTGTCTTCTTCAATTAGTTTATCTGACTCATCATTTATTAAAATTTCATGGGACTCTTTAACGCTCATTTTCTTCTTCTTTTCTTTATTGCCCATTGATTTTCCGATCATTTCACCAATATTAATCATACCCACATTCGCTCCAGGCATGCCTGGGATTTCAAAAGAAGTATTATTTGAACCTGAGTCAATAACTGCAATTTCTATTTCATTATCATCTAAGTCACCACTTCTGAGTCTTTTTCTAAAACTCTCTCTTGTTGCAAGACTTGCTTTTTTTCCCACCAAAGCATCTAAAACTTTTTCTTCAGCTGCTTTCTCAGCTTGTGCCTGAACTTCTTTTCTTTTTTTTATTTTTTCCATTGAAATAGCAATTTCAATTAAATCTCTGATTATTTGTTCCACATCTCTACCAACGTAACCAACTTCTGTAAATCTTGTAGCTTCAACCTTAACAAAAGGAGCTTCAGCAAGCTTTGATAGTCTTCTTGAAATTTCTGTCTTGCCAACTCCAGTTGGTCCAATCATTAAAATATTTTTTGGCAAAACCTCATTCTTCATTTCACCCTTAAGAGCCTGTCTCCGCCATCTATTTCTTAGTGCAATAGCAACAGCTTTTTTAGCTTTATTTTGTCCAACAACAAATCTATCTAGTTCAGAAACAATTTCTCTAGGAGATAGCGAATTAACTAAAGAACTTTCTTCTTTAATATTTTTATCTTTTGGAATCAGGGGGGTTACGTTTGAATTTTCCATTATATTTTCAAAACTTTAATATTGTCATTTGTAAAAACACAAATTTCAGATGCAATTTTGATAGCCTCTTTTGCAATTTCTTCGGCATTTTTATCAGTTTCCATTAAAACTTTTCCCGCAGCTAATGCATAGTTTCCACCTGAACCTATTCCAATCACACTACCCTCTGGCTCTAAAACATCTCCAGTTCCCGAAATAATATAACTATTTTCTTTATCACCAATAGCCATTAATGCTTCTAATCTTCTTAAATATTTGTCAGTTCTCCAATCTTTTGCTAATTCAACGGCAGCTCTTGATAAATTACCAGCATGTTTTTCTATTTTAGCCTCTAGCCTTTCAAACAATGTTAAAGCATCCGCTGTTGAGCCTGCAAAGCCTGCTACCACATTTCTTTTTTCAATTTTTCTTATTTTTGAAGCAGTACTTTTAACAATAGTATTTCCCATGCTTACTTGCCCGTCACCAGCCACAACTACTTCATTATTTTTTCTAACTAGTACAATTGTTGTCATAATTGTTAAATGGTAACTAATTTTTAATCTTCAAGAGTTGATTGCAGATATTGATAAAGTGCACCAATCTCTATATATGTATTAATATTATGACTAGAAAAGGAAAAATTTCTCGAAAAACAAAAGAAACTAGCATTAGTGTTGATTTAAATATTGACGGTAAAGGTAAATATAAAATTGATACAGGAATAGGTTTTTTAGATCATATGCTTGAGCAATTATCAAAACACTCATTAATAGATATAAATTTAAAAGCAAAGGGAGATACTCATATAGATCTTCATCACACAACAGAAGATACTGGCATAGCAATAGGTGAGGCGCTAAAGAAGGCCTTAAAAAATTTTGCTGGTATTAGAAGATATGCCCACGCAATGATTCCAATGGACGAAACATTAACAAGAGTTGCAATTGATGTTTCAAATAGACCGTACTTAATTTGGAAAGTTAAGTTAAAAGTAGAAAGACTTGGGGAGATGGACACAGAACTTTTTAAAGAATGGTTTCAAGCGTTTTCTCAATCAGCAGGTATAACGCTGCACATGGAAAATATTTATGGAGATAATAGTCATCATATAATTGAGTCTTGCTTTAAAGGTCTAGCAAGATCATTAAGAACAGCTTTAGAAATAGATCCTAGAAATAAAAAGAGTATTCCATCAACCAAGGGCTCTTTATAAAACTGATGAATGTCACGATTGTTGACTATAATTCGGGAAATATCAGCTCTGTAATAAATTCCTTTAAGGAAGTTGCTAAAGATAAAATTAATATTGAGGTAACATCAGATTTAAATAAAATTAAATCAAGCGACAAGG
>MDTF01016982.1_pt1 | contig 10271 bp, 10 predicted proteins | sample 811191 | NCBI WGS metagenome assembly MDTF01 (sample SAMN05326649, study PRJNA326480) | marine metagenome | isolation source: seawater | place: Southern Ocean | collected 2011 | reverse complement strand
GGCATAGGCCATTTAATGCGTTGCTTGACATTAGCTAATGAATTAAAACAACAAAACCATGAAATTGTTTTTATTTGTAGAAAATTAAAGGGAAATCTTATTTCATTAATTAAGTATCCAATATTAATGTTAACAAACAATGATAAATTTCAATCAGATGATTTATATTTAAGTTGGTTGGGGGCAACACAAGAGCAAGACTCAGAGCAAACGATTAGGGTTATTCCTAAAAATACAGATTTATTGATTGTTGATAGTTATGCTTTAGATGAAATATGGCATAAGCAATTAAGGCCATATACAAAAAAAATTATGGTAATTGATGATTTGGCAGATAGGCAGTTTGATTGTGATGTAATGTTAAATCAAAATTTAGGTATACAAAAAGAAGATTATAAAGAGCAAGTTCCAGATAATTGCGAGCTATTGCTTGGATGTGAGTATGCTTTATTAAGGCCAGAGTTTCCAAATTTAAGAGAAAGAGCATTAGAAAAAAGAAAAAACACTAAAGAAATTAAAAATATTTTGATTAGCCTGGGTGGTTATGATCCTGAAAATCTTACTTATAATATCTTGAAAGAGATTAGGGCTAAATTTGATATTACAGTTGTTTTGGGGGGCTCATCCCCACACAATGTAATGATAAAAAACTATGCAAAAACTAAAAATATCTCAGTTATTATTGATGCTAATAATATGGCTGAACTAATGATAGATGCAGATTTAGCAGTTGGTGCAAGTGGATCCACTTCTTGGGAGCGATGTTGTATGGGGCTACCAACTTTATTGCTTATAGCAGAAGACAACCAAAGAGAGATAGCAAAAAGCCTAACCCAATTGGGTGCAGTCAAAATTATTAAAGATTTAAGTAAAGATTTAATTGGAATTGAAGATGAGTTTACAATATGGCAAGAGATGTCAGCTAAAGCACAAGAAGTGTGTAATGGGTTGGGCAGTAAAAAAGTTGCCCAATTACTTTGACTATAGTTGATTGATTAAGATATTTAGGAGTAATTAATGTTAAGTAAAGTTCAAATTGATTTTTATAAAGAAAATGGCTATCTAATTGTTGATAATGTTATCTCGAAAGATGATTTAAATTTAATACACAGAGCTTTTAATGCTATTTTAGATGCAATTATTAGCAGAGCTAAAACGGAACATCCAAAGCATCGTAAGAACTTGGTTGATGCTGCTAATCTTTCAGAAAAAATGGTTGCTCTAGAGAATGTGGACCATGCATACATTGCAGAGTTTCATGATTGTCTGTTGGTCTCTAACAATCCCTATGTAGCGAGGATAATATCCTCAACGAGCATTTTTAACCTTGTAAATTTATTATTGGACGAGACATCTGATAACCCTTTGTTTACGACGTCATCTATGAGTTTGTTTTCTATGCCTGATAATACAGAGCATACAGTGGTTCAGTGGCATACAGATATTTTTTACACTTGCAAAGATGGGCATTACGTGCATTTTTGGGCACCTATCATTGAAGATGTATCTGAAGAAATGGGAACAATACATTTGTTACCAGGGTCTCATAAGGCTGCATTTCAGGGAGAAGTAAGAAATAATTCAGACAAAAATAGCGATATACACAAGTTTGGAATTTCACCTGATTTTGTGAAAAAATACGAAGATAAGGTTATTCAGTTAAAGTTGGGTCAAGGTTTGTTTTTTGATAAGCACTTGGTCCATCGTGGAGGGCTAAATGTCAGTAATAGAACTAGATTCGGAGTGGTGACGCTTTTTCATTCAATGAGTAGTCCTGACTTTACTCCTTATTATCTTTCTCATCCGAAGACATTAATTTCTAGTGATGATTTTTTTGATGAAGTTTCATTGAGCAAAAAATAAAAAAATAATGATAAATATTAATAATTGCTTATTACATAATTATGGAAAGCCCTTTATTGTGGCAGAAGCTGGCATTAATCATAATGGTGAATTAGAAAAAGCTTTTGAAATGATAAAAGTTGCTAAAGCGTCAGGAGTGGATGCAGTTAAATTTCAAACATATAAAACGGAAGAAATTTGCGGTGATAAGAAACAAATGTTTACTTATCGAACTCAAGGTAAAGAAGTTACAGAGTCAATGTTTGAAGTGTTTAAACGTTATGAATTTACACGTGATGAATGGATAAAAATAAAACGAAAGTGTGACAATGAAAATATTTTATTTTTATCAACACCTCAAAATCGCTCAGATTTAGATTTATTGTTAGAGTTGGGCATACCTGCCATTAAAGTGGGGTCTGATGATTTTACTAATTTGCCATTACTCGAAGACTATGCAACAACAAAGTTACCGATGATTGTATCTTGTGGAATGTCTGATTTATCAGAAGTTTATCAAGCATTGGAAGTAATTGGTACATTTGATGACTATCCCACGATTCTGTTACTGTGTACTTCACAATATCCAACCCCTTCAGAGGATGTTAATTTATTAAAATTAAAAACATTGTCGAACGCATTTCCTGATTTAGTGTTGGGATTTTCTGACCATACACAAGGTGTGTTAGCCTCTTCTTTGGCGGTTGTGTTTGGTGCTGTTTTTTTTGAAAAACATTTTACATTGGATAATAATTTACCTGGACCAGATCATTGGTTTTCTGAAAATCCAGAGAATTTAAAATTGTGGGTTGATAGTATTCATCAGTCTTATCAAATGATGGGCAGCGCCCTAGTAAGACCAACCCAAGGTGAGGTATATAATAAAAAGGAGTACCAAAGAGTTTTAGTCGCAAATGATGTTATTAATCAAGGAGATATTTTCTCAAATAGCAATCTTTCCGCACAAAGAGCCGGTGGTTTTGGCTTTCCTCCATCATTAGCAAAAAAAATTATTGGATTGAAAAGTAATAGAATGTATAAAAAAGGTGAAATTATTACTATATGAAAAAAATATTCTTTTTACTGAATAATTTAACAGAATTTAATGCACAATCACATTGCAGTAAATATTTATCTCGTTATGAGATATTTTTAGACACTTCTTTGCCTAAAATACCTGAAGATTTTGATTTAATTGTTCCTTGGAATTATCAAAAAATTATAAAGAGTCACTACAGTAATATTGTTGTATTTCATTCATCAGACCTTCCTAAAGGCAAAGGGTGGGCGCCAATATTTAATGCGTTTGATAGGGAATTGGATGAATATGTAATTTCAGCTATATTATTGGATAAGCATGTAGATTCAGGTGATATTATCTCTAAAGCAAAATTTAAAATGAGAAATACATATACAGCAGAGTTTGTTCGTGTAGTTGACGAAGAGGTGACGATAATGATGATTGCACAAATTCTTAAGAAATTTAAAGGTAAAGGTTTGGTTGGTGTAAAACAAGATGTAAGCAAAAGCACTTATAACAAAAAACGATATTTAAAAGATAATAAAATAAACATTAACTCAAATTTAAAAAAATTAATTTCTATTTTGAAAGGATGTGAAAAAAATCATCCGGCATTTTTTGAATATAATGGAGATGAATTTATTATCTCAATTAAACCTAAATTCCCCCCAGTTTTCCCTAAAGATTTAGAGATATATTTTACGTGCTAGCCTGAAATTGTTCAATGATTCTAACAGCACATCAACCAGTATATTTGCCTTGGTTAGGTTTATTTCATAAGATAGCACTTGCAGATGTGTTTTGTGTCTTTGATATAGCCCAGTATCAAAAATCTGATTATAATAATAGAAACAAAATAAAAACTCCTAATGGAGGCATGTTACTTACAGTACCTGTTAATGCACATGGGAGATTTGGAGGCCAGATTAAGAATACGATGATTGCTAATAACGAATGGGCGCGTCAGCATTTTAAAGCGATCTACTTTAACTATAAAAAATCCCCTTTCTTTAATAAGTATATTGATGATTTAGAGAGTATTTACTTAGGTGAAGAATACAAATATTTAGCTGACTTAAATACAACTATGCTAATTTATTTTTTAGAAAAATTAGATATTAGCACTAAAATTATCAAGGCGAGTAATTATGATTTTTCGGGAAAAAAATCAGATTTAGTGTTGGATATGTGTATTAAGCTTAAAGCTGAGAAAATTATTTTTGGTGAAAATGGTAAAGATTACGTTAATATGGATCATTTCTTTAAAAATAATATTGAGACAGTATTTCAAAATTATATTCACCCTAGCTATAATCAATTATTTAAAAAAGATGGTTTTTTGCCGTATATGTCAATTATTGACCTTTTATTTAATGAAGGTGAAAATAGTGGAAAAATTTTAATGAGTGGAAATATTCAAAAAATTATTTAAAAAAAGGGGGGGCAATGAGCTTTTCAAATGAATGGGACGATAGGTATCAGGAAAATACTCATATGAGTATATGGCCCTGGAGTGACTTAGTGAGTCTTGTAATGCGACATATATCAAAAAAAGAAAGCTTTAAGGTGCTAGAACTTGGTTGTGGAGCAGGCGCAAATATTCCATTTTTTATTTCACTTGGTGCAGACTACTATGCAGTGGAAGGTAGTAAAGTTATTGTTAAAAAACTACACTTACAATACCCCCAATTTAAAAAAAACATTATTGTTGGTGACTTTACAAAAGATATCCCTAACGAGAAATTTGATTTAATTTTTGATAGAGCTGCCTTAACACATAATAGCGAAGCGTCAATTGTCCAATGCTTGGAAAAATGTTTACAACAGTTAGATGATACTGGTAAATTTATTGGCGTTGATTGGTTCTCAACAGAGCACTCTGACTCCATATATGGCGAGCAAGCTGAGGACATTTGGACTAAATTTAATTTCAAAAAAGGGGGGTTTTCTAATGTTGGTAAAGTTCATTTTTCAAATAAAGTGCATTTATTAGAGTTATTTCAAAATTTTAAAATATTAAACATGACACATAAAGTATCATCTGAGAAAATCCCCGATAGTGACCGAATGTTGGCTAGTTGGAATTTTGTGGCAGAGAAGATTTGAAGCAAATATTAATTGTTGCAGCGCATCCTGACGATGAAGTGTTGGGCTGTGGAGGTACAATAGCAAAACTGACGCAACAAGGCTCAAGGGTTCATGTTGTATTCTTGGCTGATGGAGAGTCTTCTAGAGATGATACTGTGAGTTTAGATAATCTTATTCTACAAAGAAAGAAAAATGCAATAGATGCGCTTAAAGTTTTAGGGTGTACTTCCGTAGATTTTTTGGATTTTCCCGACAATCGACTTGATTCATTAGATCTTTTAGATATTGTTAAAAAAATAGAAGGTTTTATTGATATGTATAAACCTATTAAGATTTTTACTCATTATGCTCATGATTTAAATATAGATCATCAAATTACTCATAATGCAGTAGTCACTGCATGTAGGCCGCAGCCAGAGTGTTGCGTTAAAGAGTTGTTATTTTTTGAAGTGCCCTCGTCTACTGAGTGGAGCTTATTCAAAACATTCTCACCTAATTACTTTGTAGATATTTCAGATACTTTGTCGCTTAAGATTAATGCGTTAAATGCTTACAAAAATGAGCTACAGCCATTTCCACATCCTAGATCTATTAAAGCAGTAGAGTCTTTGGCTCGCTATAGAGGTGCGTCATCTGGGTGTAGAGCTGCTGAGGCTTTTATAATTGGACGTAAAATAGAAAGATAAATTGGGTTACGATATGTTAAAAGTTTTAATTACTACTGTTCCATTTGGAAATAAAAATAGATTGCCATTAGATTTGCTTGAAAAATCTAATATTGAATATTTAATAAATCCCTTAAATAAAAAACTGACAGAAACTGAATTGGCAGAAATGGTGACCGATTTTGATGCCATTATTGCTGGAACTGAAGAAATATCTGAAAAAGTAATGAATAATGCTACTAAATTAAAGCATATTTCTCGTGTTGGTATTGGTCTTGATAGTGTAGATTTGTTAGTAGCAGAAAAAAAAGGAATTAAAGTGTCTTATACGCCAGATGCACCTGCACCTGCCGTTGCAGAATTAACTATTGGCATTATGCTCACTTTATTGCGCTCAACGCATGTCTCTAATTCGCAAATGCATCATGGAAAATGGTATCGTTTTTTTGGAAGGCGTTTATCAAAAGTTACTATAGGCGTTATAGGTGTTGGGCGAATAGGCACTGGTGTCATAAGGCACCTTCAAAGTTTCGGCTCACCAAATGTTCTAGTAAATGATATATCTGATGCACCACATAAATTGAATTTACCTATTAAATGGGTTGACAAAGAGCAAATTTTCAAAGATGCAGATATTATTACTCTTCATCTTCCATTAACTGGAATAACTAAAGATTTAATTAAAAAGAAGCAGTTGATGTCTATGAAAGAAGATGCAATTATTATTAATACTTCTCGTGGTGGAATAATTAATGAAAAAGATCTTTATGAAGTGATGCAATCTGGTCATTTGAGTGGCGCTGCCATTGATGTTTTTGAACATGAGCCTTATGATGGCCCTTTAAAAGATATAGAAAGATGTTTATTAACAGCACATATGGGCTCTATGTCGGTTGATTGTAGGGCTAGAATGGAGATTGAAGCTACCGAAGAGGTAATTCGTTTTTTAACAGGTGAGCCACTTGTGGGAGAGGCTCCAAAAGAGGAATATGATGTTCAAAGGATGGGCTTATGAGTAATATATTGAAGAATGTTTTAGTGATTGGTGGCTCTGGATTTATAGGTAGCCACACTGCAGATGAGCTTAGTAAAAGTGGAAAGGTAGTTAGTATTTTAGATAAACATCCATCCTCTTGGATAAGGGATGACCAAACTATGATAGTTGCTGATGCGATGGATTCAGATATTTTAGAATCATCTATGCAAAATATTGACTGTGTGTATTACTTTGCAGGCATTGCTGATATTGGTGAAGCTAAATCCAACCCATATAATACAATCGAAATAAATATTTTGGGACTTACTAAGGCTTTAGAGGCGGCAGTTAAATATAATGTTAAGAAGTTTGTTTATGCCTCAACTATGTATGTTTATAGTTCGCATGGCTCTTTTTATAGGGCAAGCAAACAAGCAGCAGAAATCATAATTGAAGCATATCAGGAAAACTATGGGATAGATTTTGTTTTCTTGAGATATGGATCTTTGTATGGACCAAGATCTCAAGATTGGAATGGTATTAAGGGCTTTGCGAAGCAAGTTATAAAGACTGGTAGCTTAAAATACTCAGGAAATGGTTCAGAAGTTAGAGAATATATTCATGTATTAGATGCGGCAAAGTTGAGTGTAAAGGCGTTACAGGAAGAATATAAGAATAGAGCCATAACAGTATCAGGTCAGCAATCTATGAAAGTATCTGACATGTTCTCTATGATTTTTGAGATTGAAGGAAAAGAGGTTAATATTAATTATATGGATGACAATAAGGACTCAAATCACTATGGAAATACTCCCTATAGATACGTGCCAAAGACTTCAATGAAAATAATACCAAATGAGTTTGTTGACTTTGGACAGGGTTTATTAGATATTGTTGAAGAGATTCATAATAGCTTATGAACTTGTTATGAATTTAGACAAGTTCAAGTTAATATTTTGGGATTTTGATGGCGTTATTAAGGAGTCAGTTTCAATTAAGACAGATGCATTTGTAGAGTTATTTCGACCTTATGGTGATGATGTTTGTACTATGATTAAGCAGCACAATGTTGACAAGCAGGGCATGTCGAGATTTGATAAGATTCCTTTATATCTAAAATGGTCTAATATAACTCCAAAAAGTGTAAGAGTTGATGAAATGTGTGCTAAATTTAGTACGATCGTAAAAAACAAGGTGATAAACTCAGCATGGGTTCCTGGAGTTGAGGAGTTTCTTTTTAGTAATAAGGGGAAATATATATTTATAATGGTTTCAGCTACACCCCAAGGTGAGCTGGAAGATATATGTAAAGCTCTTAAACTGAATAAAGAATTTACTAAACTGTTCGGATCGCCTGCTACTAAATCTAGTTCGATAAAGATGAGTATGCTTGATTATGGTATTCCAGCTGAAGCATGTCTGATGATTGGAGATGCAAAAGCCGACATTGATGCTGCAAAAGAAAACAACATTAGTTTTGTTCTCCGTAGACATCAGTACAATAAAAATTTAAAGATTGATCTTAATATGGAAGTGATTAGTGATTTTATTCTTCAGTAAATTTATTTTGGAGGATGAGTATGGAATTGGTAATCGCCCAGTCAGTTAACAATCTCATCACGCTAAAGAAAATCGCGTCAAAATCTGTTGACATTCTAGTGTTCAATCAAGGTGTCATGGCTATTTTGGATGGGGAAGGTATAAAGTATAAAACAATTGAGGATTTGTATACTGCAGAGCAATATTGTCAAGATATTGTTCCTTATAAAAAAAGTGTCAATGATTTATTTGTTAAATTAGATGGCTTATGTAATAACTCTGTAGGCTTTCCATATTCATATAGTGGGAATGAGCTGTATTCATTGATATGGTTTGATAGCATACTGTACTTGGAAAAACTAATTCAAGCTATGCAAGGTAAATACAAAAAAATATATTTGTATGCAACACATAAGCCAAAAATCAAATCCAACAGTCATTTAGATTTTTCACAATTAAATTCTTATAAGGTTAACGGTACAATTTCCCTTCCTTTAGAGGGTTTAATCGAGAGAAATATTCAATTAATTTACAATTCTATTGATGTGCACTTTGTAAAAGATGCGTTGACCATTCAGAAAAATATTACCATAAAACTCAGATTAAAGCATTTTTTTAATAGGATGCACAGGTTTATTGATAAACGAACTGGAATCAAGATAAACAATACATTTGATAATATTAACTTGAATGGAAAGCATGTTTACGTTCTTCAAGATGGATATGAAATTAGATATTTAAAAAAATATTTACCCAAGTTTAAATATTTAAACCCAGTCGTAAAGATAAGGCAAGATGTTGAAGAAAAAAAGCCTTGCAACATGTTAAATATACCTATTAATGTGATTCTGTTAGATTTTACAAAAGATCATTTTATTTTTTTGAATAAACATGTTTATTTTCTAATAAGATCATATCATTTAGAGGTAGTTGGGAGGATAAAGATTTTTAAAGAAAAATTTGAATATGAAATTAAAAAAGATAAGCCTATTTTATTATTGCTTTCTGTTGGTGTTAGAGATGTTTTTGACTCAGTTTGTTGCTATGTTGCAAATTATTACAATATTCCAGTGGCTATATTCCAGCACGGTGGTCATGGCTTGTTTGGATATAGTCCTTATCAAGAAAGCGTGGAGTACAATTCTAAAATATTGAAGAACTTAGTAATTCAGTCTAATCAAGAAATGAGCGTAGTTCAGAACGAGAAAACTAAAGTTGTTTGCATGGGCTGTATTCAACAATATGAAGCAAACCATAAATCTTATCTTAAAAATCCAGCTAAAGGCGTGTTACTTTGTTTGGGGCCAGATGTAAATTTTAAATTTAGACAGCTACTTAATTATTACAGTACAAATAAAAAATATCAGCAGTCTATTGATATATTGAGTTCGGTAGAAAGTACCGCCTTGTCGATTGACATTAAGTTACACCCTAGTGGAGAGAAAGATAGTTATGACTGTTATAAAGATATTATTAAGAATAACCAATACAAGAACATTAAGGTCCTTTATGGAGAGTTTGGAGAGATCATCTCAAGAGATTATAAATTAATTATTATTGACTTTCTTCTCTCATCTCTTACTAAGCATATTTTCAGCTTAAAAGTTCCTGTAATAATTTATGATTATGATTTTGATAATTTAAAGATAAGTGAAGTGTCTTTCTTTGATCTGCGTAATAGGTGTTATATTGCAAGAGATAAGAATGAGTTGCGTGAGCTTTTAGAGAGGTATAAATCTGGAAATTTACCATCAAAATGGAGTGTAGATTTTATTGATAAATACATATATCCACTTGATTGTGGCAATCCTGGTGAGAACACTGCCAAATACATTTGTAATATTATTAAATAATAAATATGGAGTTTTATTATGCCTATAAGCTTGATTCATGGGATGTTGACTTTCAAGGGGATTTTGATTTTTGTGAAATGGTTCACAATAAACGACATTCTTAAAATTAAATGACAATATCAAATAGAGGCATTGATCTAATAAGCTATACTCATGATAGAGAGGCTCATTACAAAACAACAGCTGATGAAATTTTTAATTTGATTAATAACTATACAGACCAGAAAAATCTTTCCGGTCTGTATAGTTATTTTGATAAAAAATATCAATTGCCAGAGTCCGTAGTT
>MDTF01008400.1_pt1 | contig 10272 bp, 4 predicted proteins | sample 811191 | NCBI WGS metagenome assembly MDTF01 (sample SAMN05326649, study PRJNA326480) | marine metagenome | isolation source: seawater | place: Southern Ocean | collected 2011 | reverse complement strand
TGTGGTTGATGTTGATGATGAAGATTCGTATGAGGTTAAAGTACCCGCCATTGGAGATTTTAAAGTTTCGCAAGTAAGAGTGATTCAATCTCCAGGTCAGTATGTTGAGGTGCGTTTCTCAGATCCACTTTCGCAGCAAGATTTAAATGGATTCATTCAGATTCAAGGAACAAGTGGACTTCGATTTACCATCTCTGAAAATATTGTTCGAGTTTACCCGCCAAACAGATTGGCTGGAGAGAAGAAGGTGAGTATTGCATCAGGAATAAAAAATTCTGAAGGATACAAACTGCAAAAACCGTATTCGCAAACTATGCGATTCGAACAAATCAAGCCAGCTATTAAATTGGTGAATAAAGGCGTGATTATGCCTAACTCAAACGGGTTGATCTTTCCTTTTGAAGCCGTGAGTTTGAGTCATGTTGATGTTTACATTTCACGTATATTCAGTAATAATGTACTTCAATTCTTTCAATCAGATTCTTGGGATGATAGCTATTACAACATCAGGAGAGTTGGAAGAGTAGTTCATAAAGAGCAAATAGATTTAAGCACATTTGGAAAGTCAGATTTAAATGTTTGGAATCGTTACTTCCTAGATTTAAGTAAGGTGATGAAGGTGGAACCGGGTGCGCTTTACGAAGTGGATATCCGGTTCAAAAAACCATATTCACTCTACACTTGCGAAGGAACTGAATCAAATACAGAATCCATCCAGTTAACTTCAACTTCAACCGATGAATGGGATGATTCTGATAATTATTGGGTAAGAGGAGAGGATTACAGTTGGAGAGAAAATGAGAATCCATGCAACTCGGCATATTACGGTCGTTATGAAAGCTCCAAAAGACAAATCGTTTTTGGATCAGATTTGGGTGTAATGGCCAAATTGGGTCAGGATAAGAAAATGTTTGTAGCTGTAAATAACTTGCTTACTACTCAACCAGTTTCGGGAGCAACAGTTGAAATTTACGACTATCAACAACAGCTAATCACTCAAAAACAAACCGATGCAGATGGATTTGTTTTAGCCGAATTGAGTAGAAGACCATACTTCGTGGTTGTAAAACATGATAACCAAGTGGCTTACCTCACTGTAAAACCAGGTGAGAGTTTGTCTACAAGTAAGTTTGATGTTTCTGGATCTGCGTCTCAAAAAGGTGTGAAAGGATTCTTATATGGCGAGCGTGGTGTTTGGAGACCTGGAGATTCGCTTTACTTAACCTTTATTTTAGAAGATAAGAACAACTTACTTCCTGCTCAACATCCTGTTTTAATGGAGTTGAAAAATCCTCAGGGAAAACTGGTTCAGAAAATAGTTTCTTTAGAATCATCAGATGGATTTTACTCATTCAAAACGGCAACCGATGTTGATGATATCACTGGATATTACAGTGCAACGGTTAAAGTTGGAAATAGAAGATTTGAGAAAACACTTCGAATTGAAACTGTAAAACCAAACCGACTAAAAATCTTATTGGATTTTGATGCTGATGAGTTGTATGAAGCTGACGATTTGAGCGGAAAATTAGCTGTGAAATGGCTTCATGGTGCAACTGCTGGGAATTTAAAAGCCAAGGTTGATTTGAAGTTGCTGCCTACTTCCACATCATTCAAAGGATATCCAAATTATGTTTTTGATGATCCATCGGTAGAATTCTCAACTGAAGAAACCACCATTTTTGATGGGCAACTCAACAGTGATGGAGAAGCATCCATTTCGTTGGCTGATGAACAATTCTCAAGATCTCCGGGGAAATTAAGAGCCTCACTTTCTACAAAAGCATTTGAGCCAGGTGGTGATTTTAGCATTGATCATTACAACATCACCGTTTCTCCATACACCTCATATGTTGGTGTTCGAATTCCAAAAGGAACTTTATGGGATAATGGTCTAGAAACCGATAAAGACCACATTTTCGAAATAGCAACTGTTACTGAAAAAGGAAAACCAGTTGACAGAAAAGATCTTTTGGTTGAGGTATTCAAAATTGATTGGAACTGGTGGTGGGACTCGTATTCGAGAAACATCGCTGATTACATTGCGCGCTACAATGTGGTTCCACTTTCAAAGAAGAAAGTTTCTACCGCCAATGGAAAAGTAGATTATACCTTCCGCATCAATCAACCGAATTGGGGTCGCTATTTTGTGCGTGTTTCTGATCCTGTTAGCGGTCATTCAGCAGGGAAAATATTTTATATGGATTGGCCTTATTGGGCAAGGTCAAGCCGAGTTGATGCTCAAAATGCCTCAATGCTTGGATTCTCAGCAGACAAAGAAACATACCAAGTTGGTGAGTCTGTAAAAGTAACTTTCCCTTCTCCTAAAAATGGTAGAGCATTGGTTTGTGTTGAAAATGGTTCTCAGGTAATTGAGAAATATTGGGTTGAAACAACTGAAGGAGAAACCAAATTCGATTTTGAGGTTACAGAGGATATGACGCCAAATGTGTTTGTCAATATTGCTTTATTACAACCTCATGCCAACACGTTGAATGATCGTCCAATTCGATCTTATGGAATTCTACCAATTGGTGTAGAAAATTCAGAAACACACCTGAAACCAACCATTAAAACAGATGATGTTTTCAGGCCAGAGACCAAAGTGAAGGTTACTGTTGGTGAAGAAAACGACAAGCCAATGACCTATACGTTGGCCATCGTTGATGAAGGTTTGTTAGATCTAACTCGATTCAAAACTCCAAACCCTTGGTACCATTTCTATGCTCGTGAGGCATTGGGTGTTTCTACCTGGGATATGTATGATCATGTGATTGGCGCTTATGGTGGCGAACTCGACAAGATGCTAGCCATTGGTGGTGATGGTGAAGTGAATCCGGGTGAAGATCGAAAAGCAAATCGCTTTGAGCCAATGGTGCGTTTTGTTGGTCCATTCCAATTGGATGGTGGTGATGAAAATACGCATGAAATTGATGTTCCAAATTACGTAGGATCAGTTCGTGTGATGGTTGTTGCTGGTAAAGATGCGGCTTATGGAAATGCTGAAAAAGCCATTCCTGTTCGCAAGCCGTTGATGGTGTTGGCTACATTACCAAGAGTATTATCACCTCACGAAGAAATTGATTTGCCTGTTAGCGTTTTTGCGATGGAAGATCACGTGAAAATAGCTGATGTTAAAGTAACGGTCTCAGGTCCTGCTTCACTTGATTCACCAGCTAAACAAACTGTAACATTTGATAAGGTTGGTGATGAATTGGTTCGTTTTAAATTGAAAACGGAAGGCAAAACTGGAATCGTAAATGTTCGTGTTGAAGCAAGTGGAGCAGGTGAGAAATCGTATCACGAAATTGAAATTGATGTTCGAGCTCCAAACCCTGTAATTACACATGTAAAAGATACAGTTCTTCAACCAGGTGCCGAATGGACGTATAATTTGGAAGCCTTTGGTATTGCAGGCACCCAAAATGCTGCCATTGAGGTCAGTCGATTGCCTTCACTTGGGTTGGAAGATCGTTTGAGATATTTGATTCAATATCCCCATGGATGCGTAGAGCAAACAACATCTTCAGTATTCCCTCAGTTGTTTTTGAGTACCCTTACTGATGTTGATGAAGCTCAACAATCTCAAATTCAAAACAACGTGCAGCAAGGCATCAATCGTTTGATTCATTTCCAAACGGCTACAGGTGGATTTGCTTATTGGCCCGGCCAACCAGATGCAAGTGAATGGGGATCTAATTATGCAGGTCATTTCATTCTTGAAGCAGAGAAAAAAGGATATGCTCTTCCAATTGGAATGAAAAAATCTTGGGTGAAATACCAACAAGAAGTAGCTCGGAATTGGGGTATGAGTTATGTGTCTAAATCATCTTCAGATCAATTGATGCAAGCCTATCGCTTGTATACTTTGGCATTGGCAGGTCAACCAGAAGTTGGCTCGATGAATAGAATGCGTGAATTGCCAAATATTCAGCCAAATGCTGCTTGGAGATTGGCTGCTGCCTACTTCTTGATTGGTCAACAAAAAGCGGCCAAACAATTGATAGAAGGCAAGTCTTATCATGTGGAACCTTATACAGAGTTGTACTACACTTATGGTTCTGGATTGCGTGATATGGCTATGATCCTTGAAGTGATGACCTTAATGGATAACCGAAATGATGGCATGAAGTTGTCGAAAGACATTGTTGAGCGATTGAACGATAGAAGATGGTGGAGTACGCAAACTACGGCTTATGTATTGTTATCGATGAGCAAGTTCTTAAGCAACGATGGAATTGCTTCTACTATGACATACAGCGTTACTGCTCCAGGAATTTCTGAGAAAGTAAATACCGAAGTTCCAGTTCAAATTCATCAACTCGAACCAGAGGTGATCAAGTCTGGTGAAACTGCCAAAATCAAGAATACGAGTAACGGTGTTATCTATGTTCAAATTGCTGAAAGTGGAATTCCATTAGAAGATAAAAGTGACTCCAGAACTGAAGGTGTTTTATCGATGGAGGTTACCTACATGGATATGGATAATAACACCTTTTTACCAACTCCAATTGCTCAAGGAACGGACTTTATTGTTCGCGTAAAAGTGAGTAATCATGGGGCTAGAGGCGACTTGCATGAGTTGGCATTATCTCAGCTTGTTCCTAGTGGATGGGAAATCATTAATTCGAGATTAGCAGGAGGATCAACTCAAACTGGAATTGAATATCAAGATATTCGAGATGATCGCGTTTATACGTATTTCGATTTACCTCGAAATCAATCAAAAGTGTTTGATATTCAGGTTAACGCAACCTATTCAGGTAAGTATTATTTACCAGCTATTTATTGCGAGGCAATGTATGATGAAACCATTCAGGCCAAGAAAGGTGGAATGTGGATTGTTGTAAAGTGATAATAGCCAACTTGAATAAAATACCAACGGAATAAGGATGATTAGATTCCGTAAAAAACGAATTTGGATGTCACTTTTATGTGGCATCTTTTTTACTGCATTTTGGTTTTATCTTTTACCAGATAAATGGTTTGATGTAGGATACAGCACCATTTTATATGACCAGGATGGAAGGTTGCTTTCGGGCAAAATAGCCAGCGATCAACAGTGGCGTTTTCCTAAGTCAGACTCCATCCCTCAAAAAGTAAAAACGTGTATTCTTAACTTCGAAGACAGGTGGTTTTATTACCATCCAGGTGTTCGGCTAGAGTCTTTTGGTCGTGCGCTCTTTCAGAACTTGAAATCGGGAAAGGTGGTGAGTGGTGGAAGTACCATTACCATGCAGGTTATTCGCTTGAATCGTCAAAATCCATCACGAACATTCACCGAGAAAATCTTAGAAGTATTTCGGGCAGTTCAGTTAGAGGTTATTCGCTCTAAAGAGGAAATATTAAACCTGTATGTTTCCCACGCTCCATTTGGAGGAAATGTTGTTGGTTTAGAGGCCGCTTCATGGCGATATTTCAATAAAAATGCCCATTTATTATCGTGGGCCGAAGCAGCTACAATTGCAGTTTTACCCAATGCTCCAGGTTTAATTCATCCCGGAAAAAATAGAATAGAGCTAAAAGAAAAACGTGATCGCCTATTGAAGCTGTTGCTAGATCGAGGTGTCATCTCAGAGTTAGAATTTGATTTATCACTTATCGAAACAATACCTGATAAACCGTATTCCATCCCACAGCAAGCAACGCATTTAATGACTACAGCTGAAAAGCACGGACATCAGCAAGAAATTATTCAAACAAGCATTAATCAGTCATTACAAGATGAGGTCTCTCAAACTATAGGTCGTCATCACCAGCGATTAAGTGGCAATCACATTCAAAATATGGCTGTTTTGGTTGCTGATTTACATTCTGGTAAAGTGATGAGTTATCAGGGGAATTATCTCACATCCAACGAATCTGCAGAATCATATAACGATATGATTTTTACACCCAGAAGTTCGGGGAGTATACTTAAGCCATTTCTGTTTGCTCATGCGTTAGATGGTTCCGTTATTACACCACAAACATTGGTTGCAGATATTCCAACTGAATACGATGGATTTGTTCCTCAGAATTACAATTTGGGATATGAAGGAGCACTGCCTGCAAGTAGAGCATTAGCTAGATCGTTGAATGTTCCAATTGTTCGATTGTTGAGAGATTACGGATTGGAGAAGTTTTATTTAGATCTACAAGACTGGGATTTTACAACCATCAATAGATCTGCAGATGTTTATGGTTTGACTTTGATTTTAGGAGGAGCTGAAGTAACACTTTGGGATTTGGTTTCTAATTATAGAAAGATGGCTTTGAAAGTTGCCTTGCCTGATTCTGTAGAATCAATACCCGCATTAAGTTATCTACAAACAGACAGTTCTAAAACTGAAACTGCCCCAGTTACAGCCGGAGCTTCTTGGGCTACTATGCAAGCTTTATTGGAAGTTGCCCGCCCCGAAGAATTACAGATGTGGGATTATTTTAATTCTGGAAAACCAATAGCATGGAAAACGGGAACTAGCTTTGGTTTTAGAGATGCTTGGGCTGTTGGGTTTTCATCGGGATATGTAGTTGGTGTTTGGGTTGGGAATGCTTCTGGTGAAGGCCGTCCAGGGATTACAGGTATTGATGCAGCAGCTCCTTTGTTGTTTGATATTTTTCAGAAGTTACCAGCCTCGCCCTGGTTTGAAGAACCCGTTTACAGTTTGCAGCAAACAGCTCTGTGTTCGCGAAGTGGGATGTTGGTTTCACCTAATTGTGCAGATACAGTTTTGGAATTGCTTCCTGAGGCATCTTCTAAAACCAGTGTTTGCGATCGATGTAACACTGTTTGGATTGATAACAAAACGAATTTGAGAGCTAACTTATCATGTGAATCTGGAAGTGGTATAACTCCTAAAAAGTGGTTCTCATTACCACCTGTAATGGAATGGTATTTTAAGAAAAAACATCCCGAATATCATTCCTTGCCTGAATGGAATCAGGGCTGCGCTGAACGAGTTTTTGAGAAGGAATTGGCTATTATCTATCCAAAGCATACCAGTAAAATTACTTTGCCTGTAGATTTTGATGAAAAGCAAACATCTATGGTGCTAGAGGCTTCATCTAAGTTGGAGGATGAAATTTTGTATTGGCATGTTGATGATCAGTTTATGGGAACAACACAACATTTTCATCAATTAAAAGTACAACTGAAACCAGGTGAGCACACATTAACTGTATTGAATACAAAGGGGAATTCGGTAAGTGCCATTTTTGATGTTGTATCTACTCCATAGGAATTATACCTTGCAGCGGAAACTGTACCGATGCTGTTTAACTCGCTTTCATTTGCTTTATTCCTCCCGATAGTATTTGCTATTTATTGGTTTGTTTTTAGAAATAAAATCAAGTGGCAAAATGCTTTTGTTTTAGTAGCGAGTTATATTTTCTACGGTTGGTGGGATTGGCGGTTCTTAATTCTCATTTTCGCGAGTTCTTTGGTCGATTTTCTTGTTGGCAAGAGGATTTATAATTCAGTTGGTAAGTATAGAAAAAGATGGTTGTCAGTTAGTTTGGCTGTTAATCTGGGTATGCTGGCTTTTTTCAAATACTTCCACTTTTTTGTTGACAGTTTCATTGAATCATTCTCCTGGTTTGGATTACAACTGAATCAACCCACTTTGCAAATTATATTACCCGTTGGTATTAGTTTTTACACTTTCCAAACGTTGAGTTACTCGATAGATATATATCGTGGACAACTGAAGCCTGCTAAAGAACCAGTAGCCTTTTTTGCGTTTGTAGCTTTCTTTCCGCAATTGGTTGCCGGGCCAATCGAACGAGCATCGCATTTGTTGCCGCAATTTTATCAGGAGCGTAAATTCAGTTATCCATTTGCTGTTTCTGGATTGCGATTGATGCTTTGGGGTTTTTTCAAAAAAGTTGTGATTGCCGATAATCTATCTCGAATGGTAGATATTGTGTATGCAGCTCCAACAGAGTATCATGGGCTACAGGTAGTTTTGGCTGCCACATTCTTTACGCTTCAAGTGTATGGCGATTTTTCAGGTTACTCGGATATTGCAATTGGATTATCACGAATTTTTGGCTTTGACCTACAATCGAATTTTAAAACGCCATTCTTCTCAAGAACCATAGCTGAATTTTGGAATAGGTGGCATATTTCCTTAAACACATGGTTTCGTGATTACTTGTATATTCCATTGGGAGGAAGCCGTGTCTCAACCTTTAGAAGACATTTAAACACATTAACAATCTTCTTTATTTCAGGTTTATGGCATGGCGCTAGTTGGGCATTTGTGATTTGGGGGATATTAAATGGTTTCTATTTGGTATTTGCTATCCAAACCAAATCATGGCGAGAGAAATGGAATAATAAATTGGGGTATACTGATCAAACACGCTTGAAGCGAGTAGTAGATTCACTTTTGGTTACATTCTTATTTGGGTTGGGGCTTTTGATATTTAGGTCTAACAGTATTCAAGATGCATGGAGCTTACTGACTCAAATACCTCAAGGCCTTATCCATCAATTAACACATATTGATGCTTTTGTTGATGTTGTATTCTCGTTATTTAGATCAAAAAGTGAGCTTGTTATTTTGACTGTAACCACACTGATGATGCTTGTTATTGACGGTTATATTGGTAAAACATCTATTAGTCAACTGCTTGATAAATGGAACAGAACTCAACGTTGGAGTTTTTACTTTGTTATTGTAACCTCTCTGGTGTTATTTGGTGCTTTTTCAAAACCTGAAAGCTTTGTTTATTTTCAATTCTAATGGGTAAATTTTTAAGAAATATCGGGTTAGTTATTGTGCCATTTTTGGTTGTGTGGCTGGTCGTGTGGTTTTCGATAGAAGCGTCCCGTTTTTATGTGTATCATTTTACCAAAAACCAAGGATGTAACATAGAATCTATTTATTACCGATTGTATGAAAACCAAACGCCTATTCAGGCTGCATTTTTAGGTGCATCTCACACAGGTTGTGGAGTTAATGATCTGTTGATTGACTCGGTGCTGCAAACTGGTGGAGAAGTGGTCAATCTATCTTATTGTGGTGGGAATAGAAACATTCATAAACTGGTTTTACAAGACTTGATAAATACACATAAACCCAAAGTGGTTTTTTTAGATGTAGTCATGAATGAACCGGTGGGGTCGCATCGAGATTTTGGTGTATTAGCAACTCAAAATCAAGTGCTAAAAGCTCCTGTTTTTTTCAACTCTAAATACATGAACGATGTCTATAAAAATATGGAGTTGAACTTTTTCTACACACAAGATCGACTGTTTGACGTTTTGCCTCAGCCTATTTCAAGGGACGAGTATCCAAATTATATTTTTTCGGATGTATTTAAGTTAAAGGCAGATTCCAATCAGCTTCGTGCGTTTGAAAAAAGACATAAGCAGGATTTGGTTAAAAATCAAGCTGGAGGATTTGTGATAGAACATGAGCAACAAGTTTCTTTGGAATACATCAGAGAATTTGCGGAATTGTGTAAGGATAACGATATCCGCTTGGTCTTTTTATACATTCCTGCTTTTGGAATGGTATCTCCTGAACCTATACATGCAAAACAATATCGCGAATGGGGTGAGTTGTGGATTCCGCCTTCATCCATTTTTAAGACGCCATCTAACTGGGTTGATAATGAACATCTGAATACTTGGGGTGCTCGAGATCTAAGTATTTGGATCGCTACTGAAATGCAGAAGAAAAAAATGCTTAATTGATAGATTCATTGTACTTTTCTTAAATAATTGGAGCTATGAAAAAGATACTTGTTTGGTTGGTGATTATGTTGGTTGTTCTAGGTGCAGGAACGATTACCTTTTTATATTACGGATCTTATTCCACTGGTGTAAGAGCTGGTACAATCATTAAGCTGAGTAAAAAAGGAGTTGTGTTTAAGACGTGGGAAGGGCAACTGAGTGTAAATACATTTGGAGCCGTTAAGAGCGACAATCAACTTTCTGAAATCTTTGAATTCTCTGTTCAAAAAGGACAAGACTCTATTTACAATGTATTGCAAAGGGCTTCACTTTCAGGTGAGCGAATTAATCTGCATTACATTGAAAGATATGCTGTGTTACCATGGCGAGGTTCAACTAAGTACTTTGTTGAAAGCGTTGAGTTGTCTGGTAAGAAAGAAGAGGAATCTTCAGCTAAAAATAAGCTCTACAAAGAGAATCAATAACCCATTCCTTTTTCAATCAACCCAATTAAAGTGTGAATGACTTTGATGTGGATTTCTTGAATGCGATCAGCATAACCAAAATGAGGAACACGAATTTCAACATCTGCTAAGTCTGCTAGGTTT
>MDTF01003131.1_pt1 | contig 10272 bp, 9 predicted proteins | sample 811191 | NCBI WGS metagenome assembly MDTF01 (sample SAMN05326649, study PRJNA326480) | marine metagenome | isolation source: seawater | place: Southern Ocean | collected 2011 | reverse complement strand
TTGGGTATTATTTTATTTTTTCTTAATTTAATTGATTTTGCTATCATGCATATATTTCTTGATTTGATCCTCTGTTACTTTAGTTGGATCTTCTTTTTTTATTGTAACTCTTTTATACCATTCAACGGTAAGTTTAATACTATGTTTTATATTGTAAGTAGGTATCCATTTTAAAATTTTTTTTGCTTTATCTATGTTTAGCTGAAGATTCATTTGCTCGTAAAAAATATTTTTTCCTATTTTAATTTTTCCTGTTCCCCAAAAATTTACTAAATGCTTGACTATTGTTTTGACGTTCGTGACTGTATTTCGTTTGGTTCCAAAATTCCAAGCGCTAGAGTATTTTTTTGGGTTTTTGAACTGTTCTTTTGCAAGTATTAAATAACCTCTTAGAGGTTCCAATACAAATTGCCATGGTCTATTAAAATTAGGATTTCTTAAAAAAATCGTCTTACCCTTTCTTAGTGATGTTATGCAGTCTGGTATTAGTCTTTTTGCAGACCAGTCACCACCACCTATAACATTTCCTGACCTTACACTGGAAGCACCAACCCTTTTTTTTTCAAAAAAACTTTTTTGATATGCTCGTAACATTACTTCAACGGATACCTTTGATGCGCTATAAGGGTCTACTCCCCCCAAACGATCTATCTCCTTAAAACCTTTTGAACCTTTCTTGCTTTCGTAGCATTTATCTGATGTGGTGATAATTAACGATTTTATAAATTTAGATTTTCTCGTAATTTCAAGTATATTTAGGCTACCCATGCAGTTAATGTCAAAAGTTTGCTGTGGAAATTTGTATGAGTCGTATATTAATGTTTGTGAAGCAAAATGAAAAACAATGCTTGGTTTAATTTTATTTATATAACTTGTTAATTTTTTAATGTTTCTTATATCTATAAATTTTAGGTAAATTTTCTTTTCAAGATTAAGTTGGTAAAAAAGATTTTTTTTCTTTTTTTTGCTTAGACCCAGCCCATACACATTAGCACCTATTAACAATAACCATTTAGCTAACCATGCGCCTTTAAATCCAGTAACACCTGTGATTAATACTTTTTTATTTTTATAAAAATTACTTATATTATTCATTAAACATACTCATAGTAGGCCTTAGGTTTAATAATATCTACGTTTTTTAAAATATTACTTTTTCCAAGGAATACTTTTTGATTTGACTAAATTGTTTAAAAAAATCTTATCTCTCATCGTGTCCATACATTGCCAGAACCCACTGTGCTTATAGGCATGTAATTGATCACTCTTCGCTAATTTTTGCAAAGGCTCTTTCTCTAGCATTGTTTTGTCACCTTTTATAAAATCAAATATGTCATAATTAAAAACAAAAAAACCTCCATTAATCCATGACGTTTTTGACTGGGGTTTTTCTTGAAATAGTTTCACTTTGTCTTTATTAATTTTTAGCTCTCCGAACCTTACTGGAGGGTGAACAGCTGTTAATGTTCCTATTTTTTTATGAGATAAATGAAACTTAACCAATTTTTTTATATTTTGACTACTTAAGCCATCACCATAAGTAAGCATAAAATTATCATTTTTTTTAAATAATTTTTTCAATCTTAGAAGTCTTCCGCCGGTTAGGGTATTTCTCCCTGTGTTTATTACTTTTATGTTAAAACCAAATTTTTTATTTTCAAAATACTTTTTAATATATTTAGCTTTATATCCAGCTGCTAAAATAAAGTCTTTATATCCAAATTGACTATAAATTCCCATTATGTGTCTAATAATAGGTTTGCCACCAATCTCGACCATGGGCTTAGGTTTTTTTTTTTGTCTCTTCTGCGAGTCTAGAACCTAAACCTCCACATAGAATAATTACTTTCATTTATTGACTCATTAATAACATTAAATTTTACTTAAGAACATCTTCTAATTTTTCAGGTAATAAATTATTAAATTCTTTTTCTATCTTATTATTAAATAAATTTTTCCATTGATGGACTTTACCAGACCTAAATGTTGAAACTCTTTGACCTCCTCTGTTTAATTTTTTGAAAAGCGGGAAGTTTTTTTCTTGAATTCTTCTTGATTGTAATTTTTTTTCAATCTCTACTTCACTTAAATAACTGAAGTCAGTAAAATTTAATATTTCTTTTATGAATTGGTGTGGATTATTTATATAGTCTTCGTACCACATTTTTTTTAAATTAAATTTACTTTCAATTTTTTTCCAGTTTTTTATCCAATAATAATATTCTACCAATGCAATATGCTTGTTTGTTTTAGGTTCTTTTTCATTTCTAAAATATAGAGATTTTATAAACCCATCCTCAAAAGGCAAAGATTTAATATCATTATGTTGCCAGTGTTTTTTGTCTGCTAAAACATGGTAATACCTACTAATCATAACATCTCTTAAATCTCTAAACATAATTAAAATTTTAAAATTTCTATTTATTAAATTGTTTACTATTTTATCATCAAAACTAATATGTGTTTTGATATAAGAATATTTTTCTTGTGGAAAGCAAGAAGTGTAATCTTCTAGATTTAAAATGTTTACAAAATTTTTGTTGGGAAATTTTCGAAAAACAGATCTGTCAATTCTTATGTAAGCAATATAATCTAATATTTCTTCTACTAATGTTGTGCCTGATTTGGGTAAACCACAAATCCAAATAAATTTATTTTTAGATTTGTATTTTTTTGAATTTATTTCTTTTTTTAGGTCAGCAGAAATTTCATTGCAAAGATCTATAGGATTTAATATTAAGTTTTTTAAAAAATACTTTATATTCATTTAATTTTAATTTAAAAAATCGTTAGGATACTTCGTTTTTAATTCATCGAGTTTTCCACTACCTTTTATTTTACCTTCAGATATTAAAAAAACTTTATCACAATTTTGTATTGTGGATAACCGGTGGGAAACTACTATGATAGTTAATTTATTTTTAAGTTTATTGATAGATCTTATAATTTCTTTCTCAGTAAGTTCGTCTAATGAACTTGTTGCCTCGTCTAAAATAAGAATTTCAGGTTTTTTGTATAAAGCCCTTGCTATTCCAACTCTTTGTTTTTCTCCACCCGATAATCTAATTCCGCGCTCACCAACAATTAAATCTAAACCTTGTTCATTTTTTTCTACGAATGACTTTAAGCCTGCAGAAATTATTGCTTCATTTATTTTATCATCAGATATTTCATGATCTAATTCTCCAAACGCTATATTCCTACGTAAATTATCATCTAATAAATATATTTCTTGTGCAACATAACTAAAAATATTTTTTTCATATAGTTTGGTTCTATCAATATTTATCAGTCCTGCGGTTGGATTTAATAGACCAAGCATTAAATTTATCAACGTGCTTTTGCCTGTTCCAGATTTACCAATAATACCAATCATTTCTCCTTTTTTAATTGAAAGATTTAGACTGTCTAATTGAATTATATTTTTACTATTTTTGTATAAAAATTTTAGATTTTCTATTTTTATTAGGTCATTTTCGAGCTTTGAATAATTTCTAAAAATTTTTTTTTCATTTAAATCTAACTTTTTGAATTGTTTAATTTCGTTAGAAATGTTGTCAAAACTATTTTTAACATATTTAATATAATATATGCTTGATGACATTGAGCTAAAGGCTGGCATTAATCTAATAATTGAAATAGCTAATAAACCAATAATAGGGAGAACATTTATTACATCTCTATTATTGAAAATTAAAAAATAAAAAATTAAAAATATTACTAGGACAGAAAAAAATTCAAATATTATTTTTGGTGATTTTTGAATTAAATTTAATTTAAATATAACATCTTCATAGGTTTTAGAGTGTCTTTTAAAATTTTCTAGCATAAATTTCTCTTTTTTATAAATTTTTATATCTTTTATAGCTCCAATTAAGATATTGATTTTAGCTAATATTTGCCCTAAGAATTTTAATCTTACTTCTCCTAATCTTTTAATACTCAAATTAAATATTTTGTAAAAAGTAAATCCAACTGCTAATAATAGAGAAATTGCAACGATAGTTACGTACGGCTCAAACAAAAGTAATAAAATGGTAACAACAATTAAAATGCTAAATTCTCTAGAAAATTGTAATATGTTGGATATTAAACTTGTTGCGGTTTGACTCTCATTAAATATATTTTTAATTATTTCAGAAGAATCTTTTTCAAGAAAAAAATGATATGGTTTATTTAAATATATTTCAAAAATGCTATTAATAAAAAATAGCTTAGTATCTTTAACAATTTTTTGTTCCAAATAGATTACAAAAAAAAGGTATATATTTTTAATTAAAAAAATAAATATTATTAGTATCGGTAAAATAAAATAAACTTCATATGCTGGAAAAAAATTTTTAATATTGACATTTAAATTAAATCCAAAAAAATTAAAAACTCTATCACTTTCTACAAGAAGAGAAATAAATATAGGAATGCTTCCAAGGCTAAACATTTCTAAAACTACAGACACAAGCATTGCTGAATATAAAATTAATAATCTGCTTTTTAAGTCATTTGGTAGAATAGACTTAATTATTAGAAAATATTTTTTAATATTTGTAAGCATTTTTTTTATAAAAATTTTGCTTTAAGTAATTCATAGTTATGAAGATTTTTTTTTGAAGCAAGTAAATACTTTTTTTCGAAAATATTATATTTTTTTTTATTTATTTTTAAAAGATTAATTATTTTATCACCTGGAAAAATTTCATTTATATCACAAGATTTTATTTTTATAAGTTTGGATATGTTCTCAATTTGATTCTGAACATAATTTGTTAAGTAATCTTTATGATATATCAACAAAGATGGTTTTTTATATTTAATTATATGTGATATTGCTTGTGAGGGCTCCGTTAAAACAAATTTAGATCTTTTAACAAGTTCATCAGTTTTATTTAAAAATACCTGTCTATTTCCAAAATATTTTGGATTTCTTTTATGCAGAGATTTAGGGTGAGAAGCTATTATTACTTTGGTTCTAAATCTATGTTCAATTTGATCAAAAAAAATACATAGCTTGGAATAAAATTCTTTCGGAGGAATGTTTTTACTAAGACCTATAAATATTTGTTCATCACCTTTATGGAATAAAGACTTATTTTCAAGGAAAACAACAAAGTTTGTAGGGTAAATTTTACTGTTAGCCCTAGATGAAGATTTATTATAATCAATATAACTACTTTCGATACAATTTTTTTTAAAGAATTTTTTTTTCTCTGTTCCACATATTAAAAAAAAATAATTATTATAAAATAAAAATTTTGATAAAAAATTGAAAATTATTTCAACTATTTTTAATTTAATATAGCTTGGTTTAAATAAAATGTTTAAATAGTGACCAAATTTCTTTTTGTAGTTCATCTCAAAAGGAATGTAATTATTGTAAAATTCAACAATTGGATGTTCAAATTTTGTTAGCTCTTTTAAAACAATGAATGATTTTAATTTGTTGGGTCGTACTAAATTAATTAATAGTATTTTTTTATAATTTTTTTTTGATAAAGAAATAAAATGTTTATTCCATTCACTAATTGTTTTAAAACGTTTTATTAAAATACTTTTTTTTCTATTATTAAATATTTTTTTTAAATTCGGATTAATTATATTGCCAAGCTCATAAGCAACAACTTTAAATTCTTTCGAATATCTTTCTATTTGAAAATTTTTCCAAATATTGTCATTCCAATAATTTTGATTAATAAAGATCACTAAAGAGTTTTTCATAAAATATTTTTACTAAATATTTTTTTGTATCTTTAAAAGTTCTTCTTTTTGACCTATATCATTCCAGGAACCGTCACTAATTAAGTAAGTTGAAATTTTATGGTTTTTTTGAAGAGCGTCCTGAATTAAATCTGTCATATCATACTGTCCTTTTTTATTTGATGTCAATTTGAGTAGTTTAGGACTCATTAAATACAATCCAGTATTAATAATTAAGTTAAAAGATGGTTTTTCTTTTATCTTTTTTAATACACCGTCTTTATTAACTTCGCATACACCGTATGGAATTTTATAATCTTTCTCTGCAACTACTATTGTTAAGTCACTCTTGTTTTTATAATGGTAATTTATAATTTCGTTATAATTAGTTTTGTAAATAGTGTCACAATTAGAAATAAAAAAATCAGTTTTTAATTTTTTTCTTAATAATTTTAATGATCCTGCTGTTCCAAGTTTCTTCTTTTCTAAAATAAAATTAATTTTATATTTTTTTTTATTTGAAAAAAAAGTTTTTATTAAATCTGCTTTATAATTTATTGATATAATGAAATTGTCGAAATTTTGTTCTTTAAAATTTAAAATTATATGTTCAATCATTGGCACCCCACCTACTGGTATTAAAGGCTTTGGTAAAATATTTGTAAATGGTAACAACCTTGTTCCCTCGCCACCAGCCATTATCACTATTGGTGTAGAGTCCTTTTTTTTTTTTTTTTTACTGTAAACTTCTTCCCATCTAATTATTTCTTTTACCCTTTTTTTTGAATCAACTAATGGAATAAAATTTAAACTTCTCTTTATAAAACTTTCTTTTAGAAAATCTTTAGAGATTGAGGTATTTTTTGAATAAAAAGGTTTTTTATTACTTATTAATTTTACTTTTTTACTTAAATCAATTTTTTTTAGGATTGCTTTCCTGATATCTCCGTCTGACAAAGTTCCTTTTAATCTATAACTTTTGTCTAAAACCAGAACTCCTCTCATTCCTGTTTTGTTTATTTTCCTAAGTGCAATTTCGATACTACTATCCTCAAAAACTGAATGTAAATTTAAATTAAATTTCATATAAAATTTTCACAAAGTTTAAAATCAAGTTTTTCATCTATGTCTATAGCATAATTTTTTTTGATTTCATAAAATTGGGTTTGTTTAGAAAAATCAAAAAATTTTTTTTTATTTATTATATTCTTTGTTCTGTTAACGTAAAAATTTCCGTTAATTACATAATGTTTTATTGATATTTTAGATTTGGATAAAAATTTATAGTCTTTTTTTTTTACAATTACATCTTTGATTGCTTCCATTGGTCTGCTTACACTGACCAAAGATTGAATATTCTTATTTTTTTTTAAAATATTAAGTGCCCTATGTATATATTGTATATTTCTAATAGGAGATGTGGGTTGTAGAGTTATTATAATTTCTGGATATTTTTTTTTTAATTTCAGGTAATCTAACAAATGTACTAATGCTGATACTGTCGAACTTTTATCAGAAGATAATTTTTTTGGTCTTTTATAATTATTGTGTGTTTTTAAAATTTTATTTGAATAATTTATAATTTTTTTACTATCAGATGAAACTATTATATCTGTGCTTTTTATTTTCTTTTTTATCTCTTTAGCTATCTCTAGAGTGTAATAAATTAATGGTTTGTTCTTTAAGATTTTAAGGTTTTTATTCTTAACTCTTCTAGATCCTGATCTTGCGGGTATAAATATTAAATTTTTCAAGAGCTTACTTTTATAATTTGCCTAGAAACTTTAGAGTATAAAGTGGTTTTTTTTTTTAAAAAAATTGGTACAGCTATCATTTGAATTAATTTATTTTTTGTTTTAATAGAATTTTTAATTTGCGTATTAGGAAGTCCTCTTTTCCAATAATAAGAACAGTGCCATTTAATAGCATCTGGAAGATTTTTAGTTCCTAATTTATTTTTTTTTAATATTTTAATTATTTTTTTTTTAGAGACAGTTTTTCTACACTAAATATAAAAGCTTCATAATTTGATATAGAATTTTTTGGTATCTTTCTTATATTAAATTTTTCTTTTAAGTATTTATACATGATATCATATCTTTTTTTATTTTGTTTTAAGATTAAACTCATTCTTTCTAACTGTACTTTACCTATGATGCCCTGCATTTCTGTCATCCTATAATTAAATCCGAAAATTTTAGCAGTATCATTCCCTCTATTATTTATGAATTTATTTTGATGCCCGTGATCATGATATTGTTTTGAGAAGTTATAAATTTTCTTGTTATTAGTAATTATTGCACCTCCTTCTCCTGTTGTTATAATTTTTCCAAAATCAAAACTTAATATTCCACAATCTCCAATCATCCCGAGACTCTTATTATTGTAAGAACCACCAAATGCTTCACAGACGTCCTCGCAAATTTTTATTTTATTTGATCTAGCTATTTTTTTAATTTGGTTCATCTCAGCAGATACACCCAGCATATGCACTGGTATAATTGCCTTAGTTCTTTTATTAATTTTTCTTTTTAAGTCTGCAGGACACATATTCAATGACTCGTCTACATTACAGATTATAACTTTTGCTCCTATATCATTAATTGCTTCTGCTGTTGCAATAAAATTAAAAGCTTGTGTTATGATTTCATCGCCCGACTTTACTCCCATGGCCAAGAGTGAAATCTTTATTGCAGCCGTACCAGAAGTAACAGCTAAGCAATATTTTGCCTTAGTGTAATTTTTAATTTTATTTTCAAATTCTCTAACATGGTAAGATTTTCTAATTTTATCGAAACCATGGGCAAATAGGATACCTTTGTCTTTTGTAAAAAGCTTCTGCATAGCCTTTTTTTCTTTGTTGTCAATTAATTCAAAGCCTGGCATTAATAATTTACTTTCTGATTCCTATCTGTTTTTTTAAACTTTTTCTATAAAGATTAATCTTTTTCCAATCATATTTAGCGTAAGCCGCTTTAAATTGCATTGTAAAACCTTGTCTATCATTGTTAGATGTATTTCTAGAGCTGCCGTGAACTATTTGACAACTATGAATGCAAATATCACCTGCATATAGTTTTGGAGTATCAATTCCAAAATTTTTTTTAATTTTTTTTAATACTGATTTTTTAACAGCTTGAGAACTGCCTGGTGCAAAAGATGGCTCATGCTCTAGAGTTCCACTGTTGTGTGATTGTGGAATATAACTAAGACCTCCATTTTTATTATTGGACTGATCTAAACATACCCAAACTGTAAGGCCTTTAGAGTTTTTTATATTCCAATAAAAATTGTCTTGATGCATTGGACTAGGTAACCCAACATGAGCAGGCTTTGCAAATAATTCTATAGCTCTTAATTTGATTTTTTTTCCTAGGAGTTGTGTCAATATTTTTTGTAATTTTTTATTTTTATAAATTTCGTAAAATTTTTTTTTATAAGAATATAATGTATGTATTGAATTTATTTTTCCTTTAGATAAGTTAATTTCACTTTTTTTCTTAATGGTGTTATTTAGACTCTTTTTTAAATATTGATCAATATTTTTTTTAATTAGCTTTATGTGAGATAAATTAAAAAAATTTTTTATCACAACATATCCTTTTTTATTATAAGAGTAATTTATCTTCATTTTGTATGGTGGCTTATTATATCTATATCATTAAAAATTTTTATTTTACTTAGGCTTGTTGTATCTAGTTTTTTTAAAATCGTAAAAATTTGTTTTGTAGTATTTTTTTTGTAATATGAATTTCTGTTTTTGAAATTTTTTGAATGCAATTTTAATTTAATTATTTTAGTTAAATTTTTTTTAGCAGATTTTAAATTAATAACCGAATTTGAAATAATTCTACCAGATTGTCTATTTCCTAAATTAATTGTAAATTTGTTAAAAGAAGGCATTTCAAGAATACCGCTAGATGAGTTTCCTATCATTAAATCTGCTGCATTTAATAAGGAAAGATATTTGTGTTGCCCAAGACTTTTAAAAACGTAAGCATTTGAATGTGACTTGCAGAATTTAAGAATTTTTTTTTTAAAAATGTCATTTCCAATATCATGTGAGGGTAAAGTAAATATTAAAGTTACATTGTTAATTTTAGAAATAGATTTCAAAATATTTTTTAAATTTTCAAGAGATAATTTAATATTACTAATTTCTGGATAAAAATTAATTATAATAATTTTATTATTAAAATTTAATTTAAGAGTTTTTTCTAATTTTTCTTTTTTGATAAATTTAAAATCAGAAATTGCCTCAGCTCCAAGGCCACCTACTACAAAAATTTTTTTTGACTCTTCTCCTAGCTGTATTAATCTTGATTTGTATCTATGATGAGCAACGAAATGAATTTTAGAAAATTTAGATATAGCATGCCTGTAGTTATCATCAAGACTATCAATAGTTTTCTCTCCACCGTGTAGGTGTGCAATTGGAATATTGTTTATATAAGCTGCTGTAGAAGCGGCAAAAGTTTCATATCGATCTCCTACAACAAAAAATAAATCTATTTTATTGTTTTGAATAAATTTTCCTACTTCATTACAAACCTTTGCGAAATTAAGATTTACTTGAATTGA
>MDTF01014138.1_pt1 | contig 10273 bp, 11 predicted proteins | sample 811191 | NCBI WGS metagenome assembly MDTF01 (sample SAMN05326649, study PRJNA326480) | marine metagenome | isolation source: seawater | place: Southern Ocean | collected 2011 | reverse complement strand
AGCAAGTTACATTTGCAAATAATTTATTATGGCAGAGAGTTTTGTAAAGCTAGAGAATGTTATGGTTTGACTTGTAAAATTTGTACTACTTGTTATCCTGATCGTAAAAATCCAATTAACATAAAAAAAGCTTAATATGAAAATACTAGGAATCGGAAATGCAATTGTGGACGTTATATGCAAAGTAGAAGATCAACACTTAATAGATAATGGATTAACAAAAAGTACAATGAAATTAGTTAATGAAAATGAGTTTAAAAAACTTCTATCTACTCTCAAAATAGAGGAAACAATATCTGGTGGATCTGTTGCGAATTCTATTGTTGGGTTATCCCAGTTAAAGAATAATGTTGGATTTATTGGAAAAATTAATGCAGATAATTTAGGTCAAAAATACGAGGAAGGCTTAATTAAAGAGGAAGTACAGTATTTTTACAAAAAAAAAGAAGAGATCTCACCCACCGGAACATGCTTAATCTTGATTACTCCTGATGCAGAAAGAACAATGGTAACATTTTTAGGTATAGCAGGGAAAATTAATGAAAGTGATATTAATGAGGAGGCTGTTAAACAAAGTGAAATGGTATTCCTTGAGGGATATTTATGGGATGAAGGAGAACCAAAATCAGCATTTAACAAGGCAATGCTACTTGCAAATAAAACAGCGATGTCGTTATCTGATCAATTTTGTGTAGAAAGACATAAAGAAAGTTTTTTAGATCTAGTTAGAAATAAATTAGATATTGTTTTTGCTAACGAACAAGAAATTAAATCTTTAATAAATGCAAAAAACTTTGAAGAGGTGGTTGTATTTGGAAAACAACTAAAAAAATCTTTAGTCATTACTCGTGGAGAACTTGGAAGTGTTGCTATTATGAAAGATAAAGTTTTTGTATGCGATAGTAAAAAGAATTTAAAAATATTAGATTTAACTGGTGCTGGTGATATGTTTGCAGCTGGTTTTCTTCATGGTTACATAAATAATTTTTCCACTCAAGAAAGCCTTGATAAGGGAACCGAAATGTCTTCTATAATAATACAAAAAATTGGAGCAAGATTAAATTAGTCCTTATTTTGATCAATGAAGTAACCATTTTTGTGGCTTAAAATGAAATTAGTATCATTAAATTTATCATTTATTTTTTTTCTCAGTCTATAAATATGAGTTTCAACTGTGTGGGTTTCTATATCAGATGAATAACCCCAAATATTATTTTGTAAATCTAGAACTCCATGCTTGGTTTTATTTTCATTTAAATAAAAGATAACTTCAATTTCTTTTTCTGTTAATTTTAATATTATATCATTATTTGTTATAGTTTTAGAGTTTAGGTCTAATTCATAACCGTTGATGATAACTTTAGATTTGTAGTTAAACTTTATTTTGATTAAATGAATATTGATAATTTCTATAAGTTTGTAAATTGATAAGGGTAAATTTGTTAAATCAAGAAAATTTATTTTATTAAAATTTATAATTGATGGTATTTTTTGCTGTGTTTCTAAAATTATTAAAGAATTTTTTTTATCAACATTATTATCTTGGTTAAATTTCTCTTTATTATCATATCTAATAATTTTAAAAGGTAAATTTTCTTTAATCTCATCTAGGATTTCATATAGTGAATTATAATTAATAATAAAGATACATTGCTTAGTCATTTTAATAAAACCCATGATAATTCATGTAAAGAATAAAAACACCCTTATAATTGATGACTTTAAACTTAAGTGTTGCATTGGCAAAAATGGTCTAAATTCTAATAAGATAGAGGGAGATTATTCAACACCAAAAGGAGTTTTTAGATTAAAAAAATTATATTATCGTAAAGATAGGGTTGGTTCTCCGTGTTGCAAGATAACTAAAAAGATTATCACGATAGATATGGCATGGTGTGATGATTCAAATCATCAAAAATATAATAAAGAAATAAAATCTTTGAATAAAGATAATAAAGAGGTTTTTTTTAGAAATGATAATAAATATGATTATCTGATTACACTTAGTCATAATGACAAAAGAACTCCATTTAAGGGTAGTGCTATTTTTATACATTTGACTGATGATTATAAAGCAACTTCTGGATGCATAGCTTTATGTAGAAAAGATTTTGAAATATTATTAAAACTAATCAATAATAAAACAAAAATAAAAATTGGCTAACCCCTTTTACCAAATATTTTAGATCCAATTCTGAGAAATGTTGAATTATTTTTTGCGGCAATTAAATAATCTTCCGACATACCCATGCTTAAATCTGATAAATTTAACTCTTTATTAATACTATTCATTTCCATAAAATGGTTTTGAGGGTTGCCTTCTTGTGGTGGTATGCACATAGTGCCTATTATATTTAAATTTAAATTTTTACAATATTTGTAAAATGCAGATACTTCCTTCTTTTTAATTCCCGACTTTTGATCTTCGTTACCAATATTTATTTGTATAAAAATTTTAAGTTTTTTTCCTATTTTAAGCTGTTCTTCAGCAATTTTACTTGCAAGTTTTTCATTATCTAATGAATGTATATAGTCAAAAACTCCAACTGCATGCTTAACTTTATTAGTTTGAAGCCTACCAATTAAATGAAGTTTAATATTTTTATTTTGAACCTTGATATTTGCCCACTTATCTACGGCTTCTTGAACTTTATTTTCACCAAAATGTTCATGTCCATAAGAGATTAATGGCCATATATTATCAATTGGAAATGTTTTAGAAACAGCAATAATTTCCACATTATTTTTTAACTGTATTTCTTTTTTAATTGCGATTAAATTGTTAACACTATTATGTATCATTATATTAATGTTTATTATTTTATTGCAGATTTTGACAGAAATGAAATTTTAAATTTAGATAAAAAAATAACCCTAATATTCAGAAATTATGATCAAAAACCCCAGGAAAAAGAATTAATTATCCTAAAGCTAAAACAATTCTGTAAACAAAATGATAGAAAGCTTCTTCTATCTAATGACCTCAAACTTGCATTAAAACTAAATTTGGATGGTTTGTACATACCTGCTTTTAATAATCTTCTAAAATATAAAAATTTTAGCAAGAAAAATAACTTTAAATTAGTTGGGTCTGCTCACAATAAGCATGAGTTATTGACAAAAAAACTTCAAGGTTGTGAAGAGGTTTTTATTTCTCCACTTTTTAAAAATAAAAAAAGTAATTTTTTTTTGGATATTTGTAGATTTAATTTAATAGGTCTGGGATCTAATATTTCTGTAATTGCCCTAGGGGGTATTAATAACTCTAATTTTAAAAAGATAAAACTTACAAATAGTATTGGTTTTGCTTCAATATCTTGGTTAAAAAAAAACCAGCCTAAAATTAAATAGGCTGGTTTTTAAATTTACTGTTTTAAATAATTAAAACGCAAAAGATAACGTGATTTGAGTATTCTCGATATCTTTTTCTGTAGTAGCAGTGTTAGCCATTGCATAGTTATCAGTAGCTGTTTGTTGAACGGCAACAGACATTCCACCAGTAGTGTATGCAGCAGTGATAGAGTTAATTTCTCTATTACCAGCTAATGTAGCACTCGCAGCTTCTTGTGTTTCATCGATAACTTCATAACCTAATGAAAGGCTTTCGTTAACGTTGAAAGCTATAGAGTAAGCTTCACCAGTATAATCCGCAGCTGTACCATGACCAGTAACACCGTTCATACCACCATTTTGCAATTCATAAACTTGGTAACCAACTGAAACCGGTCCCATTGCGTATAAAGCGTAAGCAGTCATATTCTGTGTATCAGCATATGTAGCTTGACCTTGGATTTCTTCAACACCGGCACCAACAGTGAATCCCATGTCAGAAGTCAACTTAACAACGTAACCCATTCCTGAACCTTGAGTCGCCGCCGAAGCTGGAGTAGCATCATGATCATCACTTGCAGCATTTGCTTGTGGATCATAATCAACACCAAATGAAACGCCCATTCCTGGAGCGACATCAAAAGTGTTTGATTTGTAAGTTACAGTACCTTCTGCAGTAGCTCTACCGAAGTTTTGTAATACAGAACCACCAGCATTATCAAATGCTTCCTCTTTAACTCTAGGAGACATGTGATCTATACCGTTAGCTGCTGAACCAAATTGTTGAGCAAATACTACAGTACCTAAAGATCCCATTCCAAGTGTTAACTGAGAAGAAGATAAAGTGTTTGCTCTACCATCATCTAAAGCTGCAAATGTTTTCACAGTGAAACCATTCTCAAGTTCTCCTGAACCAGTGAATTGAATCCCAGTGTCTACACCAATAGAACTACCACCATTGTAAGTACCACCAGTAGCTACAGTGTCAGCAGAATGAGTGTTGTATGAAACTGAAGTAGATCCATTTACGCTCATCTCGATTGCGTTAGCAGATACAGCAGCTAGAGAACCAGCTAATGCCGTAAGGCCAACTTTTTTAAAATTATTCATTATTTTCCTTTTGTTATTTGTTATATTCATGAATGCACTCTTTTTACCTGAAATTTATCAAATATTTTCTTAATTATTTAATTTCTCTCTTTTTTTTGATCATTGTGGTAAAAATATCACGCTTTTGTAATTCTCTTTGATTATAGCCATTTTTCGTTTAAATAAAGCATATATGAACACAATAAATAATTTTAAAAAAGTCTTTGTCATTTTTCTTGGTATTTTAATATTTATCAATATAGCCAGCTGTAGTGCTCTTAAATATAAAAAAACAGACACTAAAACTACCCCTATTAATGCAAAAGAAAGAGCTAGAAAAAACATTGCTGAGGGTAAGGGTTTTTCCATTGGTGATATAGGTAAAGGTGGCAGATCTGGAGATTTCGAATTTGCAAGTTCTAACCCTTTGTGGCAAGCATCACTAGATATTTTAGATTTTACTCCTCTCTCCAATGTAGATTACTCTGGTGGTATGATCATTACTGATTGGTTTGATAGTGAAAGCGATGTTAACAGTGAGCTTAAAATAAGTGTTAAGTTTTTAAGTAATGAAATTAGAGCTGATGGTCTTGATGTAACAGTTTTTGAAAAACAATGTGCTAATGCTAAATGCAAAACTCGTAAAATAGATAGCAATGTTTCTTATGAAATTAAAGCTACAATTTTAAAAAAAGCTTCCCTTTTATATAAAAATAAGCGGAACAAAAACTCAAAAGAATATTATAAAAAAAATCCAAAAAAAAACAAATAAACTCGATAAATTAACTGAACTTGAGTAGATATAATTTTAAGATAGTAGAAAAAAAGTGGCAGGATCTTTGGCGTAGAGAAAAATCTTTTGAAGCAAAAATAGATCTTTCTAAAAAAAAATTTTACTGCCTAGAGATGTTCCCTTACCCTTCCGGTAAAATTCACATGGGTCACGTTAGAAATTATACAATTGGTGATGTGTTAGCTCGCTTTAAAACTATGCAGGGTTATAATGTTTTACATCCAATGGGATGGGATTCATTTGGTATGCCCGCAGAAAATGCTGCTAAACAGAATAATTTAGATCCTAAAAAATGGACTGAAAAAAATATTTCTATAATGAAGGAACAATTAAAAACATTAGGTCTTTCTATAGATTGGAGTAAAGAAATATCAACTTGTTCGCCTGAATATTATAAACATCAACAGCTTTTTTTTTTAGAACTCTATGATAAGGGCCTTGTATATAGAAAAGAAAACTATGTTAATTGGGATCCAGTCGACCAAACTGTCTTAGCGAATGAACAGGTAATTGATGGAAGGGGTTGGCGCTCTGGTGCTACTGTTGAGAGAAAAAAACTTAACCAATGGTTTTTTAATATTTCAAAATTTTCTGAGGAACTGCTTTCTGGCTTAGAAGAGCTTAATGAATGGCCAAGTAAAGTTAAAACAATGCAAAAGAATTGGATTGGTAAATCATTTGGTTGTGAAATTAATTTTAAAATTGAGGGAAAATTAAAAATTAATCAAGTTAAGTGTTTTACTACAAGGCCTGACACTTTATTTGGTCTTTCATTTCTAGCTCTTTCTATTGATCATCCAATATCTAAATTTTATGAAAATGATCTAAGTTTTCAAAATTTTAAAAAAGATTGTTCAAAAACTGGCACAACAGAAGAATCCATTTCTCAAGCAGAAAAAATTGGGTTTAAGACAGATTTAGTAGCTATGAATCCTTTTGATGAAAATATAAAAGTGCCCATATACTTTGCTAACTTTGTTTTGATGGACTATGGCTTTGGTGCTGTTTTTGGATGTCCGGCTCATGATCAAAGAGATTTAGATTTTGCTCTCAAATATAATCTTGAAGTTAAAACTGTTGTAAAACCTATTGAAGAAAATGATAATTTCAAAGTAACGGATATAGCTTATACAGGATCTGGGGTAATTATTAATTCAAATTTTTTAGACAAATTAAAAGTTCCTGACCAATCTATTCCAAAAGCAATCGAGCTTTTAGAAGAAGAAAAAATTGGAAAGAAAAAAATTAATTTTAGATTAAAAGATTGGGGAATTTCTCGTCAAAGATACTGGGGTTGCCCAATACCAATTGCATACAACAGACAAAATGAGATCGTAAAAATACCAAAAGAAAGTTTACCCGTTAAATTACCTGAAAATATAAATTTAGACACAACAGGTAATCCGTTAGACCATCAAGGTGAATGGAAAAAAATTATCATTGACGGAAATGAATGTACGATAGAAACTGATACTCTTGACACATTCGTAGACTCATCATGGTATTTTTTGAGATTTTGTTCTTCTAACAATGAAATCGAGGGCTTTAATATTGATGATGTAAATTATTGGATGCCTGTTGATCAATATATTGGAGGGGTTGAGCATGCTATACTTCACCTTCTTTACTCAAGATTTTTCATGCATGCACTAAGTTACAAAAGTGAAAAACTAAATTTAAAAGAGCCCTTTAAAGGTCTATTTACACAAGGAATGGTTTGCCACCCAACTTACAAAGATCAAAATAATGATTGGTTAAGTCCAGAGGATGTTTTTTCAGAAGATGGAATAAATTATTATAATAAAAACAAGACCTCTGAAAAGGTTACTGTTGGAACAACAGAATCTATGTCTAAGTCCAAAAAAAATACAATAGATCCCGCTATAATAATAAATGAGTGTGGAGCTGATGCTGTGCGATTATTTATTTTATCAGATAGCCCTCCAGAGAAAGACGTCCAATGGTCAGATCAAGGTATGAGTGCCTCTTACAAATTTATACAAAAGTTTTGGCTACTTCATGAAAAAATAAAGGATAATAATAAATCAGAGTCTAAAAAAGCAGACAGAATTTTTGATGAAAAATTAGAATTTTTTACTAATCAAATAATTGATAAAATAAACACAAATCTTGAAAAATTTAGCTACAACGTGATCATAGCAAATTTACATGAAACTTATAATTTTCTTAATAAGACAGTTGACACTAAACCTAGTAATTTTATAGATAACTATATAAAAATATTGAAGGTTATGAATCCAATAGTGCCTCATTTATCTTCGGAATGCTTGAGTGAAATGAATGTTAATGAACAAATCCTGTGGCCAGATGTTAATAAAAAATATTTAGTAAAAGAGGGCTTTAATATAGTGGTGCAAATAAATGGAAAAAAAAGAATGTTATTATCAACAAATGAAAACTTAGATCAAAATGAGTTGATGGGTAGGATAAAAGGAATGAAAGAAATACAAAAATATCTAGGGAATAAACCTATCTTTAAATGTATCTTTATTAAAAATAAATTAATAAACTTAATTGTAAAATGATAATAAAAAAATTCTTTTTTCTTCTAATTTTTTTTTTCTCTGACAGCATGTGGTTATCAAGCAATATACTCTCAAAAGAATATTACCAAAATAAAGATAAGCGAAATAAATAGCTTTGGGGAGAAAAAAATTAATCGATTGATTCTATCATTTATCACACCAAATATTAAAGAAACAAATAAAAATGGTTATATCTTAAATTTAACTAGTAAAAAAAATAAAGAAACGATTGTAAAAGATAGCTCTGGAACCTCAGAGACTTTTAAAATCACACTAAATGTCTCAATTAAAATAACAGAAGATATAAATAAAAAAATTATTTATAAAAATAAACAATTCAACGCTAACTTTATTTATGCCAATAAAAATGATAAATTTGAATTATCTCAAGATGAAAAAAATATAGAAGCAAATTTAAGTGAAACAATAGCTGCACAAATTATTGTTTATCTAAACTCATAAAATGATTGTTAAATCATTTGAATTATCAAAAATTGATCCTAAGAAATTTAATTTTTTTTTATTTTATGGACAAAATCAGGGACTAAAAATTGAGATCATTAATGAAAAATTTAAAATAAAACATAAAGAAAGTACATACAATTATGATGAAAATGAAATCCTTAACAATAAGAATGTTTTTTTTGATAACATTTACTCAAAATCATTTTTTGAAAATGAAAAATTAATCATAATAAATAGAGCTACAGATAAAATAACAAGTTTAATGGAAGAGTTGATTGAAAAAAAAATAGAAGATTTGGTTATAATATTAAATGCTAATGCACTTGAAAAAAAATCAAAAGTTAGACTTTTATTTGAAAAAAACAAATGTGCTATTTGTGTGCCTTTTTATGAAGACAATAATCAAACTTTATCAAGTATTATTAGTAATTTCTTTAGAGTTAAAAAAATACCAATCTCTCAACAAGCAATAAATTTGATCACTCAAAGAGCTAGGGGGGATAGGTTAAATTTAAATAATGAACTTAAAAAAATAGACAGTTATATAGCTAACAAAAAAAAAATTGAGATTATTGATATTCTGAAGCTTACAAATTTATCTGAAAACTACAACGTGTCTGAACTGGTTGATTCATGCTTGTCTAAAAATAAAAAGAGGACAATCAATATTTTAAATGAAAATAATTATTCTTCTGAGGATTGCATTCTTGTTACAAGAACACTTTTAATGAAGTCTAAAAGGCTAATTAAATTATGTAAAGAACAATTAAAAACAAATAATTTAGACGCAACAATTACCAGTTTTAAACCACCAATATTTTGGAAAGACAAAGAGGTTATAAAACAACAAATTAAAAATTGGTCTTATCTAAAGGCTGAAGGCTTACTTTATGAAATTAATGAGATTGAGCTTTTAATTAAAAAAAACCCTGTAAATTCAGTCAATATTTTATCAGATTTTATAATTGAAAAGGCTTCTTTGGCTAGTAATTAGATTTAATAATTTCAACTATTTTGTTCAGTTGATCAAGATCTTTATATTCTAGCACAAGTGATCCGGTGTTATTCTTTTTATTTTTAATTAAAACATTAAGTCCAATTTTTTCAGTAATTGAATGTTCTAAAGCTTGTAAGTTTGTGTCTTTTGGAGACTTTAAAGAATTTTTTTTTATTTTAAAAATTTTAACAAATTTTTCTGCTTGTCTGACTGAAAGGTTTTTTTCGATTATCTTGTTTGCAATAAATTCTGCATTATTTAATCCAACTAAGACTTTTGCGTGACCAGCTGATAATTCTCTTGTTTCAATTAGTTTTAAAACATTTTCTGGTAAACTTAGTAATCTCAAGAAATTAGCTATATGACTTCTACTTTTTCCGATAAATGTTGAAACTTTTTGTTGATCGTATGAAAATTCTTGAATAAGGCGTTTATAACCACGGGCCTCCTCTATAGCATTTAAATCTTTTCTCTGAACATTTTCAACAATTGCAAATTCTAAGGCTTTTAAATCATCCGCTTCAGTAATAACAATTGGAACCTCATGTAACCCTGCCTTTTGTGCTGCTAGCCACCTTCTCTCTCCAGCGATTATTTCATATTTAGAATTATGATCAATTGATTTTCTAACAATTATTGGCTGGATTATACCCCTCTCTTTAATTGAATTTGTTAATTCTTGTAAATTCTCTTCGTCAAAAAGTTTTCTTGGTTGAAATTTATTACTCACCAAGTCGCTTATGGATAATTTATTAATATTTGTTTCCGTTTTTGTTTCACCTATTAGTGATGACAAACCTCTGCCCAGTCCCTTTTTAATTTTATTTGAATTCATTATGCAGCGCTCCCTATTATTTGTTCTTGATTAATAAATTCATCTGTAAAACTAAAATATGATTTACTTCCAGGACAGGTCTTATCGTAAATTAAAACTGGCATGCCATGTGATGGCGCTTCGGACAACCTAACGTTTCTTGGTATGATAGTATGATAAACTTTTTCTTTAAAATAATCTCTTGCTTCTTTTTCAACTTGAGCTGAAAGCTTGTTTCT